>RCUH01000443.1_pt1 | contig 43228 bp, 40 predicted proteins | sample 2166191 | NCBI WGS metagenome assembly RCUH01 (sample SAMN09932848, study PRJNA488358) | compost metagenome | feature: garden; material: soil; isolation source: compost soil in an enriched community after 214 h of incubation | place: Germany: Experimental Botanical Garden Goettingen | collected... | reverse complement strand
AACACCCTAACGGTCTACTTCCAGCCGTATGAATATACTGCCTATGCTGCAGGCACGATTGAATACGACTACGGATTTAATGAACTGCTGCCTAAGGGAGCGAGTCCATTTAAATAATCAAGTTGGTAAGGATAAGTCCCACTATATAAGAGGTGGGGCTTTTTTCGTTATACGCATTCTTTATCTTCGGTAGTTCAGGGGATTGTTTTATAGTGAGAGAGGGGGGAGAGGATGAGACATCCGATTGGCTTCGAGACAGAATCATTAATATTAAGAGAGTTCACACATGAAGATCACAGAAATTTGTATACACTGACGAGGCAAAAGGAAATTACCGATGTTCTGCCGGACTGGGACATGTCAGAGGAAGAACTGGCCGGCTTTCTTGAGTTTGTGACCTCATCTTATGACAATTTCAATGAGGATGATGTTCGGATTCTCTTGGCTATGCAGCATCGGGAAGATGCTCGTCTGATTGGCTGGTGCGGAGTATTTCCCAATGATCTTCTGCTGGAAAGCGACCGGGAAATCGCCTACGCCATATCCAAGGATTACCGGAACAAAGGTTACACAACAGAGGCAGTGAAAGGGATGGTGGACTATGTGTTTGGACGTTCCTCACTGCAGGAGATTGTGGCTATTGTGAAGCCGTTCAATGTATCTTCTAAAAGAGTGATAGAGAAGGCGGGATTTACTCATAGAAGACTAACCACACTCACCGATCAATGTGAGTATGATTATTTCTCAGTAGAGAAGGCTTGATCTGACCAATAGGTCCTCATTGGAGAGAAATAAGTACCGGTATTTAAAAAATCCCCTGTTTCGCTGATTGGCGAAGCAGGGGATTGCTTAATTCAAATCTTATACACCTTGAGGACCGGTCTTCTCGATAACCTTATCGACAATACCATAATCCTTGGCTTCAGCAGCGGTCATAAAGTAGTCGCGGTCAGTATCTTTCTCGATACGTTCCAGCGGCTGTCCTGTGCGTTCTGCCAGGATTTTGTTCAGGGAATCACGCATCTTCAGAATACGGCGGGCGCGGATTTCAATATCCGTTGCTTGACCTTCAGCTCCACCAAGCGGTTGGTGGATCATGATTTCACTGTTAGGCAGCGCAAAGCGTTTGCCTTTCTCTCCCGCATTCAGCAAGAATGCACCCATCGAAGCCGCCATACCTACACAGATGGTAGATACATCGGATTTGATAAATTGCATGGTATCATAAATGGCCATACCGGCAGTAATCGATCCGCCTGGGCTGTTGATGTATAAATGAATATCTTTACCCGGGTCTTCGGCATCAAGGAACAGCATCTGCGCAATAATGGAGTTGGCAACCACATCATTAACCTGCGTACCGAGGAAAATAATACGGTCTTTAAGAAGTCTCGAGTAGATGTCATAAGCACGCTCACCGCGATTGCTTTGTTCGACAACCATAGGGATATAACTCATTAGAAAACCCTCCTTAAATGTTTGTTGTAACACGATAATCAGAAACATGATTTCCGTCCCTTACATCATTGACCACAATCTCGAAGTCAAATCAGGGGAAGACCAGCCATCTTGACTTATGTAAGAAAGGTGTCCAGGGAAACGTTTCTTATTATGAATGAACTAATGAGAACAGCCTAAGTAGAAAAGCAGCATACCGCTGTTAGTTCTATCCATAATAACCACATCATAAACAATTTCAAACATAAAGTCAAAGAAAGTCAAACTAATTATAAAAAAAAGGCCCACTTTAGAGTGGCTTTGGTTAAAGCTATATATAGGTGCTTGTAATTATGGCGCGCCCGCGAGGAATTGAACCTCGATCTCAGGCTTCGGAGGCCTACGTCATATCCATTGGACCACGGGCGCAAAATCAGAGTAGCAAAAATGATTATATGTTATCCCATGTTAAATTGCAAGCTTAACTTAAGATAACAAATGCTTTCTATAATAGACCTTAAACGGGTGAGATGATAATTATTCAGGGCTTTCAATAAAGAGCAAACAGATTTCTGTATAAAGAGGTCAAGCCTAGCAAATTATACGTTCGTCAGACTTGCAACCTGCGGTAGAATTAGGTAGAATGTAAGTGGGACTTAAAAAGTTAACCCGGGACGTTTTAAGGCCAACAAAGTTTGATGAAGATGAGATAGATGAAAGCCAAGCAGGAGTGAAAGCATGCGAAACATATTGGAAATCCAAAAGCAGCTTCTGCCTGATCTCATGGATATTCTCAAGAAAAGATACACCATTCTTCATCAGATCAAGCTTGCTGGAGTGATTGGTCGCCGAACATTGGCCGCATCTTTGGATATGACCGAACGCGTGCTGCGCGCTGAGACAGACCTTTTGAAAGCACAAGGGCTGATTGAAATCGAGAATATGGGTATGACAATCAGTGAAGCAGGCATCCACCTGCTTGAGCTTTTGGAGCCACTCGTCAAAGAGCTGCTTGGTCTGGCTGCTTTGGAGGAGAAAATCCGCAAGGGCTACGGACTTCGCAAAGTTATTGTTGTGCCGGGAGATTGGGACGTATCTTCGGATACCAAGCAGGAGCTTGGGCGTGCCGGGGCTAAAGCGCTCCTCAGCGTAATGGAAGAGAGGGATGTAGTTGCTGTCACAGGCGGAACAACACTCGCTTCGATTGCGGAGAAGCTGACAATGCCGGTGAATGCCCAGCTTAAGGACAGCTGGTTCGTACCAGCACGGGGAGGACTCGGCGAAAGCCTGGAGATCCAAGCCAATACCATCGCTTCCGGAATGGCAAAGCGTGTGGGTGCGGGTTACCGACTGCTGCATGTACCTGATCTGCTTGGTGAAGAGGCTTATCACTCTCTTGTAAATGACCCGAATACCCAAGAAATTGTAACCTTGATTCGCAAAGCAAGGATTGTCGTTCATGGCATCGGAGATGCTATGGAAATGGCACATCGGCGCAAGCTGGACCCCGCTATGCTACAAGAGCTTCGGAACGAAGGTGCTCTTGCGGAATCATTTGGCTACTATTTCGATCAAGAAGGCAAGGTTGTTCACAAAATGCTGACGCTTGGACTGAGACTTGAAGATATCACTTCAACTGAAGTCGTTATTGGAGTCGCAGGCGGCAAGAGCAAAGCGAAGGCCATTCATGCCGTGCTACGGTTCGGACATGAGGATATTCTGGTGACAGACGAGGCAGCAGCGAGTGAAATTGTTGTTTTGCTGGAGCAGGAGAAGGCCGGATTAAGTTAATGAACTAACATGTGTTACTCATGGCGGTTATTCACCGTCTTGAATAAATAAAAAACGAAATTTTGGGAGGAACTATTCAATGAGTGTAAAAGTTGGTATTAATGGATTTGGTCGTATCGGACGTCTTGCTTTCCGTCGTATTCAAAACGTGGAAGGTATTGAAGTAGTTGCTATCAACGACCTTACAGATGCTAAAATGTTGGCTCATTTGTTGAAATATGATACAACTCAAGGTAGATTCGACGGCGACGTTGAAGTTCATGACGGTTTCTTCAAAGTTAACGGCAAAGAAGTTAAAGTTCTTGCTAACCGTAACCCTGAAGAATTGCCATGGGGCGAGCTTGGCGTTGATATCGTTCTTGAATGTACTGGTTTCTTCACTTCTAAAGAGAAAGCAGAACTTCACCTTAAAGGCGGCGCTAAGAAAGTAGTTATCTCCGCTCCTGCTACAGGCGACATGAAGACAATCGTATACAACGTTAACCACGAAACTCTTGATGGTTCCGAAACTGTAATTTCCGGTGCATCTTGCACAACGAACTGCTTGGCTCCAATGGCTAAAACTTTGAATGACAAGTTCGGTATCGTTGAAGGCTTGATGACTACTATTCATGCATACACTGGCGACCAAAACACTTTGGATGCTCCACATGCGAAAGGTGACTTCAGACGCGCTCGTGCAGCTGCTGAGAACATCATCCCTAACACAACTGGTGCTGCTAAAGCTATCGGCCTGGTTATTCCTGATCTGCAAGGTAAACTTGACGGTGCCGCTCAACGTGTTCCAGTTGCAACTGGATCTTTGACTGAGCTTGTAACTGTTCTTGACAAAAAAGTAACTGTAGATGAAGTTAACGCAGCTATGAAAGCAGCTTCCGATCCAGAAACTTATGGATACACTGAAGATGAAATCGTATCTTCCGATATCCAAGGTATCACTTTCGGTTCCCTCTTCGATGCTACTCAAACTAAAGTATTGACTGTTGGCGACAAGCAATTGGTTAAAACTGTAGCTTGGTATGACAACGAAATGTCCTACACTGCACAATTGGTTCGTACTTTGGAGTTCTTTGCTAAAAAAGCTCAATAATATCCGTACAACTCAAATGTAATTCCAAAGAGGAGCAACCTGAACCTAAGGACTCCTCTTTGGTTCATGCTAATTTACCCCATACTTAATATGGACTTTAGATAAATATATAGAGACAAACCCTGCTTAAGAGACACATATACCAGAGAATGAGTGGATATCCAGCTAAGAACATTTAGGAGGAACATGGAGATGACCAAGAAAAGTGTACGTGACGTAGAAGTAAATGGAAAACGCGTATTTGTGCGTGTAGATTTCAACGTGCCGCTCGAGAACGGCAAAATTACAGACGATACCCGTATTCGGGAGACTCTTCCAACCATTAAGTATCTGATCGAGAACGGAGCTAAAGTGATTCTGGCGAGCCATCTTGGACGTCCAAAGGGTGAATTCGTTGATTCCCTTCGCCTTACTCCTGCAGCAGAGCGTTTGTCCGAGCTGCTTGGCAAACCGGTAGCTAAAGCTGACGAAGCTGTAGGTGAAGCCGTTAAAGCCAAAGTGGATGCTTTGAACAATGGCGATGTGCTTGTGCTTGAGAACGTTCGTTTTTACCCTGGTGAAGAAAAGAACGATCCTGAACTAGCCAAACAGTTCGCTGAACTGGCAGACCTGTTCGTGAACGATGCATTTGGCGCGGCTCACCGTGCACATGCTTCCACTGAAGGTATCGCTCATCTAATCCCAGCCGTATCCGGTCTTCTGATGGAGAAAGAATTGTCTGTACTAGGCAAAGCACTTTCAAACCCAGAGCGTCCTTTCACGGCTATCATTGGCGGATCCAAAGTTAAGGACAAGATCGATGTTATCGATAACCTTCTTAACATTGCAGACAATGTATTGATCGGTGGCGGGTTGACTTACACCTTCTTCAAGGCTCAAGGTTATGAAATCGGACAATCCCTTCTGGATAAAGACAAACTTGATGTAGCTCTTGGATTCATCGAGAAAGCGAAGAAGCTTGGCAAGAACTTCATGCTTCCTGTGGATATTGTGATCTCCGATGATTTCAGTGCAGATGCCAATACGGACATCGTAGGCATTGATGGAATTCCTGCAGACTGGGAAGGTATTGACATCGGACCGAAGACACGCGAGCTTTATGCTGACGTGATTAAGAAATCCAAGCTGGTTGTATGGAATGGACCTATGGGCGTGTTCGAAATCGAGCCTTTCTCCCATGGTACTCGTGAAGTAGCTGAAGCATGTGCAGCTACAGAAGGTTACACCATTATTGGTGGTGGCGACTCCGCAGCAGCTGCTGAGAAGTTCCACTTGGCTGACAAAATGGATCATATCTCTACAGGCGGCGGCGCTTCCCTTGAATTCATGGAAGGTAAAAAGCTTCCAGGTGTCGAAGCATTGAACGATAAGTAATAGGTAATACAATATGGAATGAACTAAAGAAACGAATGGATGAACCAGGCCTAACCTTTGCTCAGCAAAGGAACTGATCACACAGTCTTTAGTTCAATCCGTACAACAAAGGAGTGAGCCTTTTGAGAACACCGATTATCGCAGGGAACTGGAAAATGTTCAAAACCGTTTCCGAAGCAAAAACTTTCTTCGAAGACATCAAAGGTAAAGCGGAAGTAGAAGGTGTGGAAAGTGTAATCTGTGCACCTTTCACAAACCTTCCGGCATTGGTGGAAGCAGCGAAGGGCACTTCAATCAAAATTGGCGCCCAAAACCTTCATTTCGAGGATGAAGGGGCCTTCACAGGGGAAATCAGTGGGGGAATGCTGAAAGAGCTTGGCGTGGATTATGTTATTATTGGTCATTCCGAGCGCCGTGCTTATTTCGGTGAAACAGATGAAATCGTAAATAAGAAAGTCCATGCTGCATTCAAGCACGGCATTACTCCGATCCCTTGTGTGGGTGAGAAGCTTGAAGAACGTGAAGCAGGGCAGACTAAAGACGTTGTGAAAGTGCAAACCGAAGCAGCTCTTAAAGGTCTTAGTGCAGAGCAAGCAGCTGAAGTAGTTATTGCATACGAGCCAATCTGGGCCATCGGAACAGGTAAATCCTCTACATCCCAAGATGCGAATGAGGTTACATCTTACATTCGCTCTATTGTTGCGGATCTGTATGATGAGTCTGTGGCATCCAAATTGCGTATTCAATACGGCGGCAGCGTGAAGCCTGAGAACGTGAAGGAATATCTTGGACAAAGTGATATCGACGGAGCGCTCGTTGGCGGTGCAAGCCTGCAGCCTGCTTCCTATATCGCACTTGTCGAGGGGGCAAAGTAAGATGTCAGCACCCAAACCTGTAGCACTGATCATCATGGACGGATTCGGTCTTCGCGGTACAGATGAAGGCAACGCGGTCGCACAGGCGAACAAACCGAATTACGACAGATACCTTAAGGTGTACCCGAACACTACGCTTACTGCTTGCGGTGAGGCTGTGGGTCTGCCTGAAGGACAAATGGGTAACTCTGAAGTAGGCCATCTGAACATCGGTGCAGGCCGGATCGTGTATCAGGATCTGACCCGTATCGACAAGTCGATCCGTGAAGGTGATTTCTTTACGAACAAGACCCTGGTTGAAGCTGTACAATACGCGAAGACCAACGGCAAGAAGCTTCATTTGTACGGCTTGTTGTCCGATGGCGGCGTACACAGCCATATTGATCATTTGTTCGCTATGCTGGATCTTGCCAAGAAGGAAGATTTGCATGAAGTGTATATCCATGCGTTCCTGGATGGCCGTGATGTGGCTCCAGACAGCGCCAAGGGATTCCTGCAGCGGTTGGTCGCCAAGATTGAAGAAGTAGGCGTAGGTAAAATCGCTACGGTTCAAGGCCGCTATTATGCCATGGACCGCGACAAACGCTGGGAGCGGGTAGAGAAGTCTTACCGCGCTATCGTTTATGGCGATGGTCCTAAGTATACCGATCCGATTCAAGCGGTCACTGAATCCTATGAGAAGTCCGTGTTTGACGAGTTCGTTGAACCTACTGTCATTGTAGATGGAGCAGGTAATCCGGTAGGACTTGTAGAATCTGGAGACTCCGTAGTCTTCCTGAACTTCCGTCCTGACCGCGCAATTCAGCTGTCCCAGGTGTTCACGAACCTGGACTTCCAAGGCTTCGACCGTGGACCTAACTTCCCGATCGGCCTGCACTTTGTATGTCTGACCCTATTCAGCGAAACGGTTGGCGGATATGTAGCCTATGAACCGAAGAACCTGGATAATACGTTGGGCGAAGTCCTTGTACAGCAAGGCAAGACTCAGCTTCGTATTGCTGAGACAGAGAAGTATCCACACGTAACCTTCTTCTTCAGCGGCGGACGTGATGTCCAGCTTGAGGGCGAGACTCGCGTATTGATCAATTCCCCTAAGGTTGCAACCTATGACCTGAAGCCGGAAATGAGCGCCTATGAAGTTGCAGAAGCTGCTGTCAAAGAAATTGAATCAGATAAGCATGATGCAATTATCCTGAATTTTGCTAACCCGGATATGGTGGGTCACTCCGGTATGCTTGAGCCGACCATCAAAGCGGTTGAAGTTACTGATGAGTGTGTAGGCAAAGTTGTTGATGCTGTGCTCGCTAAAGGCGGGGTCACTATCATTATTGCTGACCACGGTAATGCCGATATGGTATATGATGAGAATGGGCGCCCATTCACCGCACACACCACTAACCCGGTTCCGTTCATCGTGACCTCGGAAGATGTGATTCTGCGGGAAAGCGGCATTCTTGCCGATGTAGCTCCGACGATTCTGGATCTGATGGGACTTCCGCAACCTGCGGAGATGACCGGACAATCCATGATTGCCAGCCGTAAGACCAAATAATAATTGATAAAACAAAGGAGACTTTAACATGACAATTATTTCTGACGTATATGCACGCGAAGTCCTTGACTCCCGCGGTAACCCGACGGTAGAAGTTGAAGTATATCTTGAATCCGGTGCTATTGGCCGTGCGATCGTACCTTCCGGTGCATCCACAGGTGCACACGAAGCTGTAGAGCTTCGCGATGGCGACAAATCCCGTTACCTGGGCAAAGGCGTTCTGAAAGCTGTTGAGAACGTGAACGAAATCATCGCTCCTGAAGTGATCGGTATGGACGCTTTGGACCAACTGGGTATCGACAAATTGATGATCAGCCTTGATGGTACTGAGAACAAAGGTAAACTCGGTGCGAACGCAATCCTGGCTGTATCCATGGCTGTTGCTCGTGCTGCTGCTGATGCTCTTGATCTGCCGCTGTATGTATACCTTGGTGGATTCAACGCGAAACAGCTTCCAGTTCCTATGATGAACATCGTTAACGGTGGTGCCCATGCGGACAACAACGTTGACGTACAAGAGTTCATGGTTCTTCCAGTAGGCGCACCTACTTTCAAAGAAGCTCTTCGTACAGGTGCAGAAATCTTCCACAGCCTGAAATCTGTTCTTGGCAGCAAAGGCCTGAGCACAGCTGTAGGCGACGAAGGCGGATTTGCTCCTAACTTCTCTTCTAACGAAGAAGCATTGTCCACAATTATCGAAGCGATCGAAAAAGCCGGTTACAAACCAGGTGTAGACGTATTCCTGGGTATGGACGTAGCTTCCACAGAATTCTTCAAGAACGGTAAATATGAGCTTGAAGGCGAAGGCAAATCTTACACTTCCGCTGAGTTCGTAGACCTTCTTGCTTCTTGGGTTGATAAATACCCAATTATCACAATCGAAGATGGCTGCTCCGAAGATGACTGGGAAGGTTGGAAACTTCTTACCCAGAAACTCGGCGACAAAATCCAATTGGTTGGTGACGACCTGTTCGTAACGAACACTGAGCGTCTGGCTAAAGGTATCGAAGAGAACATCGGTAACTCCATCCTGATCAAAGTGAACCAAATCGGTACTTTGACAGAAACTTTCGATGCTATCGAGCTTGCAAAACGTAATGGCTACACAGCTGTAATCTCCCACCGTTCCGGTGAATCCGAAGACAGCACAATCGCGGATATCGCAGTAGCTACTAATGCTGGCCAAATCAAAACGGGTGCTCCTTCCCGTACTGACCGTATTGCGAAATACAACCAATTGCTTCGAATTGAAGATCAATTGGGTGAACTTGCTCAATACAACGGCTTGAAATCTTTCTACAACTTGAAAAATAAATAAGAAGTAAGATAATCTCTTACTTCCGACCACACAAAAGACCTCAGGGCCGGTTTCGGCTGACTGAGGTCTTTTGTGTATACTATTCAGGTTATGGAACAGGCTGCTAATTGGTTCAATACCTTAAAATCTTGAATCAGCTCCCGCTGCGTGCTCTTAGGCAGCTGATGCCAGCGTACTCCTTGGACAGCACCCTCCAGAGCATAGAGCATATGAAGGCAAGCGGAACTGTCCTGCTGGCGAATACGGGCGTAAGCTTCACGGCTGCCTAGTTCCACAAGCTGAAGCGGGGTCTTGATCTCGCTTGCGATCAGCTTGGCTTCAAGGACTTGACCGATGTTGGGCAGATCAGATAATTTGGACATGGGCCTGCACCCGGTTATAGGCATCGCTTTGAAATTACTCATCAGATAACCTCCTGAAATATAACAACATTTCCCATATTATTATAGTGGAAAGCACACGGGCTCGGCGTGACTTGATTCACATGAATCTAGGGTTAATTATGCAGCAGACACTGAGGAGGAGATAGATTATGAAGCATATATTTCAACTGAACGGGGTATGGAACGGTGGACGGAATAGTGAGGGATTGATTGAAGCAGGCAATTTGAAGACGACAATCTCCATCCCGGAGGGCATGGGTGGACCGGGGGTAGGAACCAATCCGGATGAAATGCTGCTGGGCGCAGCAGCCACCTGTTATCTAATTACACTAGCTGCCATGCTTGAAAGGTCAGGGATTGAGACAGTTAGCTTGACCCAGACCTCTGAAGGTATTGTGGATGTAACGAAAAACATTTTCACTTATGAGAGCATTGTTCACAGGCCACGGGTAATCCTCAAGGCAGGCAGCGGAGAGAAGGAAGCAGAGAAGGCGCGCAGGCTGGCTGAGATGGCCGAAGGCTCCTGTATGATTTCCCGTGCGGTGGCTGGAAATGTGAAGCTGTCCACAGTACCGGAGATCCACGTAGCAGCTAATTAAGATCAGCTTGTTGTTGATCTGTGGTTGTTTTCAGGAATAAGCTATGGTAAACTATAAATGCTGTTTATGTGTACATATTGACTTGTCTACATGGAAAGAATTAGAAGTTCATTCTATGTAACCAATTCTCATAGATGGTGATCACGCTTAGGAGGTGGATTGAATGGATATCTTTTTGAAAGTGCTGCTCATTATTTTTTCCATCGGTTTGATTACAGTTGTTCTTTTGCAAAAGGGAAAGAGCGCGGGTCTTTCCGGTGCCATCTCCGGGGGCGCTGAGCACCTTTTCGGTAAAGCTAAGGCACGCGGTATGGAACTCGTTTTGGAACGTTTGACTGTGGTTATGGCTGCCGGATTTTTTATTTTGTCGGTCGTCGTTGCCGTTGTTCTTAAGTAGGAACAAACAAATTTATTAACATTGATAAGGCCCTCGTTTTCTTTAACGAAAACGGGGGCTTTTTTGTGTATATCTGCGGGTTCAGGGTAATCTAAAAGTATATTCGTCCTTATCAGCATGGGAGGAATGGCCGTTTTTGCGGGAAACGGATGCAGTCGGTTGATTTAGTGTATACTAGGGTATATACAAGAAGGGTAATTTAGGAAGATTACGACAGCTTGTGCACAAGCCATCCCGAGGTGAAACGATGATAACGGAATCAGATTTATTAAATTTTATGCGGGAGACCGCCTATAAACCCATGACCTATCAGGAACTGGAGAAGCATTTCGGCATAGAAAGTGCTGCAGATTTCAAGGAATTCCTCAAGCTTCTTAATCAATTGGAGGGGGAAGGGAAGATACTCCTGACCGAGACCAACCGCTATGGTGTGCCGGAGCGGATGAGTCTGCTGCGCGGCCGTCTTCAGGTGCATGCCAAAGGGTTCGCCTTTCTGATTCCCGAGAACCGGGAGCATCCCGATGTATATATTCATGCTAACGATCTGAAGAGTGCGATGAATGGAGATATCGTTCTTGGCAGAGTCACGTCCAAGAGCAGTGGGGGCGGCAAGCTCGAGGGTGAGGTTGTCCGTATTGTTCAGCGTGCCGTGACCCAAGTCGTTGGTGTGTTTCAAAACAATGAGGTATACGGCTTTGTTATTGCCGATGATAAGCGGATTAATAAAGATATTTTCATTCCGAAAGGCGCATTCAATGGGGCGGCGGACGGCGAGAAGGTCGTAGTTCGCATCGTCCGTTATCCGGAAGGACGTTCGGCGGCCGAAGGTGAGATTATTGAAATACTGGGTCATAAGGATGACCCTGGCGTGGATATTTTGTCGATTATCCGCAAGCATCAGCTGCCAGAGGCTTTCCCTGAAGAAGTGCTGGCAGAGGCGCTGGATGCTCCTGATGTCATCGAAGAGGATGAGATCCGCAAGCAGAACCGCCGAGATCTGCGCGATAAGATCATTGTTACGATCGACGGGGAAGATGCGAAAGACCTGGACGATGCGGTAAACGTGGAGAAGCTGCCTAACGGACATTTCCGGTTAGGAGTTCATATCGCGGATGTAGGCTATTATGTGAGAGAGAACTCCAAACTGGATCAGGAAGCCTACAATCGGGGCTGCAGTGTCTACTTAGTGGACCGTGTCATTCCCATGCTGCCGCATCGATTGTCTAACGGAATATGCAGCTTGAATCCGAAGGTGGACAGGTTCACGCTGTCCTGCGAGATGGAGTTCAACGAACAGATGAAGGTCGTGAAGCATGATGTCTTCACCAGTGTGATTCGTACGAAAGAACGGATGACCTACTCCAATGTACGTAAGATTCTGCAGAACGAAGATCCTGAGGTTACGGAACGCTACAGTGATCTGGTGCAGACTTTCAAGGACATGCAGGAGCTGGCACTTAGACTGCGCGGGAACCGAATCCGGCGCGGAGCTGTGGACTTCGACTTCGAAGAATCCAAAGTGATCGTGGATGAGACTGGAAAAGCAGTTGATATCGTCAAGCGGGAACGCTCGATTGCGGAGCAGATTATTGAGGAGTTCATGCTTGCCGCGAATGAGACGGTAGCTGAGCACTTCCACTGGTTGAAGGTTCCGTTCCTTTACCGGATCCATGAGGACCCGGATCAGGAGAAGCTGCAGAACTTCATGGCGTTCATTGCGAACTTCGGATATTCAGTTAAGGGTAAGGGCAATACGATTCACCCGCGTGCCCTGCAGACCCTGCTGGAGGACATTAAGGGCACGAAGGAACAGACGGTCATCAGCACGATGATGCTCCGCTCTATGAAGCAGGCGAAGTATGACTCCGAGAGCACCGGGCACTTTGGTCTGGCTGCCGAGTTCTACTCCCACTTCACTTCGCCGATTCGCCGGTACCCTGACCTTGTGATCCACCGGATTATCCGGGAAGTGGTAGAGGGCGGCGGAGCCCTTACACCGGCCCGGCAGGAATATCTGGCCAGCCGGATGCAGGACATTGCGCAGCAGTCCTCCGAGCGGGAGCGGGTTGCGGTTGAGGCAGAGCGGGATACCGAAGCGCTGAAGAAAGCCGAGTTCATGCTGGACAAGGTGGGCGAAGAGTTCCCGGGTATTATCAGCAGTGTGACCAGCTTCGGCATGTTCATTGAGCTGGAGAACACGGTAGAAGGTCTGATCCGTCTGAGTGCTATGACGGATGACTATTATAACTTCCATGAGCAGCATATGGCGCTGATCGGGGAGCGTACCTCGAAAATCTACCGTATCGGTGATGAGGTGAAGATCCGTGTAGTTCGGGTCAACATGGACGACCATACCATCGACTTCGAGATGGTCGACATGAAGCCGCGCCGTGAAGGCGGTAGACCGCGCGGCGAGGGCTTCAGCGGCGGCCGTGCCAAGGCCGGCGGCAGAGAAGACCGTGGCGAAGGCTTCGGTGGCCGCGGGGGTAATGGCCGCGGCAAGGACAAGAGCCGCGGCGGCAAAGGCGGCTCCGGCGAGAGCTTCGGAGCCGGTGCGGGCGGCACTGCCGGGCGCGGCAAGCGCCGCGGCGGGGATGCGGCTTCCGCGCCAGGCGGGAAGCCGGGCAAGCGCGGTGCATCCGGCGCTGCGCCGGATGCGAACGCCGCCCCGGCCCGAAGCTTCGGCTTCGGTTCGGGCAAGGGCGGCTACAGCGGCGGCTCGTCTGCGGGAGCGACGGGCCAAGGCGGCTCGCGGCGGAAGCATACGACCGCGAGCGGGATCTTCACCCCCGGCGGCATTGAGGCCGGGGGCGAGGGCGGCGCACCTGGGCGCAAGAAGCGCAAAGGTGGCGGCAAGAAGAACGGCAGGAGCAAAGGCGATGCGAACAATGCGACGGCCGCTTTTGTAAGAAAGAAGAAGTAATTTATATATAATGCACTTAAGAAAATAACATACAGGAAGGTGTAACGGAGGGGAAGCTTGGAACTGTAGGAGCGACCGCACCGCCTTGTCTCCAGATTTCGGGCCGTAAAGGGCGGTATACATCTAGGAATCTGGGGACAACAGCGGCCGGAAGTCCAAGCATTCCCGTAGTTACAACCGTAAATATGTAAAAATCCTAAGTGCGTCCATATAGATAGTCTTGACCGTCAGGGTTTGCTTGCCATGTATTTGGTCAAGCTCTGGCGGTTTTGATTTTGACGATAGGTAATTACTTAAATGCTCACTTTCTTATTATTAGGGCAGCATCAACTCCGTGTGGAGAAGGGGGTGATGGAACATGAACAATCTAACAAAAATGAAAATATCCAAGTCTGCGCAGGAGGTGTTTGAAGCCTTCGTAGATCCTTCAAAGATAGGGAACTTCTGGTTCACCTCCAGTTCTGGGCGATGGGAGCAAGGTAGGACAATCACCTTGAGATATGATGAGTATGATGCTCAAGGGGATATCGTTGTGAAGGAGATCGAGTTGAATAGGAGGATTGTGTTTGAATGGGGCGCCAATGGTGAAGGCCATGTGGTGACAATTACTCTGAGTCCAACTGATCATGATGAGTGTATTATTGAAATCATTGAAGAAGGTTTTGACGTTAATAATCGGGATGTGATCCCTCAAATGTTAGACAATAAAGAGGGCTGGGTTTATATGCTGACTTGCTTAAAAGGGTATTTGGAATACGGTGTTAATTTGAGAGCAGCATTGGTGAAATAAGTAGAGTATCAAGTGGAATACTGTACTGGCTCATGACGCGGCTTGATTTTGGCGTGGCAGATTTGATACAATGATTTAACCTGTATGTATTCTGCAAGAGAGCAGGCATGTTCTCTGCAATGCGTCAAGGGATTCTGAGTACGTTTGAAGGAGTGAGAACATGGGTAAGAAAAGTGACGGGAAAGTTCTGGCCCAGAACAAGAAAGCTTCCCATGACTACTTCATTGAAGACACGTTTGAAGCAGGCATGGTGCTGACGGGAACGGAGATTAAATCCATCCGGAATGCCCGTGTCAATATTGGAGATGCTTTCGCCACCATCCGGAACGGTGAAATTCACATCCACAACATGCATATCAGCCCGTTCGAGCAGGGCAACCGCAGCAATCCTTCGGACCCAACGCGGACACGTAAGTTGTTAATGCACAAAGCCCAGATCAATAAGCTGCTAGGCCTGTCTAAGCAGGAAGGCTATTCGATCGTGCCGCTGAAGATCTATATCCGCAACGGTTACGCGAAGCTGCTGATCGGTCTCGGTAAAGGTAAGAAGCAGTACGACAAGCGTGACACTGCAGCCAAGAAGGATGCTCAGCGCGATATCCAGCGTGCACTTCGTGAGAGACAGAAGGTTGCTCGTTAAGATCTTTAGAACAAGGGGCCGCGCATCAGTACCGAAGAAGTGATTTGAAGTAAAAGACTAAGAAATTACTGTGCCACGACCGTTTCTGGTACCATCTGTAGATCTGTATGGATTTAACCAACTTGGACAGAGTTCAAGTAAAACTTGGCGTATTAGCTCCTTAGAGCGATGGATGAATTGCCGGGAATTGACTTGGCTTGGTGAAGCTGTACACTTTTCCAACAAGTCCATAAGCAATTCAGAATGAAGTTATGCTATACTAATTCATGTAACACAGGATTACAGCACTTGTGCTTGCTAATCCGTTAATCCATTTGGATTGAACTAAAGTGGTGTTCTGCTTGCTTTGTTCCTCCAAGCAAACCCTTTTCTTATTGAGGGGGCGTTTATGGATTCGACGGGGGTAGATCGAGCATGGGTAGCGGGTAGTGGGGACGCGTCCACTTCATCAACGCTAAAGCCTATTAAACGGCAAACAAACAACTAACTACGCTGTAGCAGCTTAATAACCTGCTCACGTGCTCCTCTCCTGCATCGCCCATGTGCCGGATGTAGGGGCTAACTCTTAGTGGGATACGCTGTCACATCTCCGCCTGGGGTGTGCTGAAGAAGACAAACAGGCTGACCCTATCGGGATCCGGTTACAGGGAGCTTGAAAGGGTGACATCAAAACTGTGACTACACCCGTAGAAGCTTATGTGGCGTTGCCTTCGGACAGGGGTTCGACTCCCCTCGCCTCCATATGTCAAATCCACAACCGAATCTGGTTGTGGATTTTGCTTTTCAGGAAGATGTAGCTTCAAAGTAAGCCCAACATGCTCCTTGTACACAATGACTTTATCTACGTAACTGGCAACAAACTTCTTGATCTCGGGAAGATTGCGTGCAGCAATGTGATCTTTGAATCTGGATAGCAGTTGGCGCAGCACTTCCTCGGTGACTGGTTCCCTTTCTTTTTTCGCTTGATGCTCAATGATGGATTGCTCCAGCTTTAGCTTCAGGTCTTCAAGTTCGTTTAGTTTATTGAGCAGAGTAGCATTAGATACACCGTTAGCTACTGCATTGACAATGTTATCTATTTGCTTATTCGTCTCGCCTAGCTTCTTCTCAAGTCTTACTGCTTCTGACTGATAACTTACATCTTTCTTCGCTTGGAACTCCGTTAACTGCCTAGCCAGCATAGGAATAGACTCATCATTGAAAATTTTCTTCTGAAGCTCATCAATCACGTAGCTCTCGATATACTCACGGCGAAGCTCAGGATTTTTGCAGGCTTTGCACTGGTCACGATTGCCACAACGATACGTTACATACTTTAGCTTGTTCCGTCCGCTGAACTTTGTGTTGCCCATCATGGCATATTCATAGCCAAGCTTATTCAAGCACTCCCCGCAAACAATCAAACCGCTTAATAAATATAGTTCTTTGGCTTTGTAGCGTCCAGTTTGACGCTTATTGGATGCAATTTTCGCTTGAACTTGCTGGAACAGTTCTTTTGAAATAATGGTAGGCATCCCTCCTTCGATCCGTATTACCTCTTCACTATCCTTCTTTCGGTTACTGTTCCGTTTGCCTAAGGCATCTTTGCTATCTGTAAGGTTAAAGATATATACTCCTGTGTACTTTTCATTGCGGAGAATACCATGCAGAGTGTTTTTACCAATGGGCTTGCCATAACGAGAACGGAAACCTTTTTCATGAAGTGCGGTAATGATCTGATTGTATCCGTACCCATCGTGGTACATAGAAAAGGTAATTTCAATAATACCGCGTTCATCTTCATTGATGATGTATTTCTTAGAAATTGGATCAACAGCGTAACCGATAGGTGGGAGCCCACCTGTGTGCATACATTTATAAGCAGTTTCCTTCATACCTTTCATAACTTCTCTTGCTAGATTTTTACTGTAATATTCGGCCATGCCCTCAAGTAACGACTCAAGAATGATGCTCTCTGGGGAGCCATCCAGATTTTCAGTTACACTAAGTAATTTGACATCATTGGCTTTCAACTTACGCTTGTATTTTGCGCTATCATATTTATCTCTCGAGAACCTGTCCAGCTTATGAACGATTACAACATCGAACAGCCCTTTTTCGCTATCAGCGATCATTTGTTGAAAATCTGGACGGCGGTCGGATGTAGCTGTTTTGGCACGGTCTGCATAGACCTTCACCAACTGATACCCGTTTTTGGAGCAATAATCTTCTATAGCGCGCATTTGTGCATCAATCGACTCGTCTCTTTGATTGTCTGATGAGAAGCGGCAGTATGCTGAAGCTCTTAAAATAGTCATAGTAGATTTCCCCTTTGCATTATGGAAGGTAACTCCCTGCTTGAACGCAGGAAGTCACAAGTGTATGCTAAATAGCTCGATTTCGGCGGTGAATGGCATCAAGCGTTTCAACCGCAGACCGGAAGTATTGTTCTGGTGTTTCACGAACTTGTCCAACATGCTCCCAAACAGAAGTGTCAGGATCATAAAGTGCGTTCTTGAGCTTATCTCGTGAAATACAGGTTCGGTAGTTTGCAATTCTCATTTTGTTCTCTCCCTGTGATGATTTTAGTGATTATGTTTAAATTAATTGCCATTTACATCAATGCTTTCTCTTTCATGCTAACAAAGTGTCCGTTTCCTAAAATAATGTGATCCAGCAGGTCAATGCCCAGCAATTGCCCGCTGTCGCGCAATCGCTCCGTCAGTTCGATATCCTGTGGGCTTGGATCTGGTTCCCCCGAAGGATGATTGTGACAGGCAACGATGGCGGCAGAGTTGGCCAGGATTGCCAACTTGAACGTCTCCCTGGGATGAACCAGTGAAGCGTTTAGTGTTCCCGTAGACACCGTGTGGATCGCTGTCGGCTCATTTTTAGTGTTGAGACAGAGGATGGCGAAGACTTCTCTATCGCATTCACCAATGAACTGACGGAATAGTTCAGCGGCATCTTGAGGCTTGCGAATTTTTCTGCCAGGGTAGAGAATAGATGAGGCCTCCCTGACGATTCGTAAACCGACTATCTGGATACGTTTGGCTGGCGTATAGTTCTGTTTTGTGTGTTTGGGTGTGCCACTTGTTCCTCCGGTATCCGTAGGCAGGTTAAAGTTGCTGTTCATCTGTATAACCTCCAATAAATGTTACTAATTACCATATCAAGGTTATATTAAATGGATGAAACAGCGACAAAAACGGGTTGTGACTCTGAGACCATCAGATTTTATAACAAACGGGTCGTGTTGCAGGAATCTCGCGTGAAAATCACGTTAAGATTCCCGTAAACGAAGATTGAAGAAGCTTGAGTCACTAAGGAGCTTAGGGAAAATTCACGTTTTCCCGTGGGGATTCCGTTACACTCTGGTTTGCCTTACGCTTCGTTTTCATCTGCCTGAGCTGAATTGAGTTGAATGCAATATACAGGTACCATTGTTGCTTCATCATTAATTTTTCGCTTACGTGTGTAGCGGTCACCTTCGTTGTCTAACAGCCCCTTCATTTTCCAATTTTTCAGTACTACCTTGGGTTCATCAAAGCCGCCAGTCTCCATCCACTGATGGAATACAGATGGAAGAATATAGACAAATATCTTTCCTGACTTTTTGTATAAACCACCGAATACTTTACGGTTCTCCAGTATAATTTCATCTTTATGGCTACCTTTAATTCTAGTTCTCTTTAGCTCACCGAAATTAGAACGGTTCATAGTAAACTGCTCATAGAAATAATCCAGCGCTTTGGCTCCAAGGTCACGATCATTTTGTACAGCCTTCTCATTTTCAATGAGTAGTTGTTGAATACCGTCCAGATTGAAATCAAGCTGAAGCGCTTCCTTTGCAATCTCTCCCGTAAGCATTAAGATGGCCAGTTTTTTAGCGATCCGCTGGGAAAAGTGATCCAGCTTAGGCATGGCATCCATAATACGCTGAGTCCATTCCTTCCACTTCTGAATAACTTGAACTGTGCCAGTCTCCAATAGAGTAGCTGCGAATTTTGGGCCTGCATGTCCATAATTCTGTTGGATGACATGCTTAATTTGATCAGAGCTCTTTGCATTCTTAGTCCAAGTAATGTTCCCTAGTTCAAGAATCCTCATGACAATCCCTATATTATGGTTTGCTTTTGACGTGAGTGCTCTTTCACCGTTGGATACAATGGTTGTACTCCATCCTCCCGAATCTTTTAGACGCGATTCTTTATCGAGCCTCCTCTTTTCTTTGCCCCCAGCTAGATAATAGGCAATGGTGGAGAAGTCCTGCATGTCCGACATGGAAATTTCATCAAGACCAAAAACCAGCCCAAAATTCCCGACTAAATTCCCAATGATGGCGTTTTGCGTGGCCATCCAGGTTTGCATGAGTCCGTTCTCGTTCGATTCGGGATAGCCGAAAGTAGAGATGGCCAATGAGGTTGCTGTTGTCTTCCCCTGTGTGCTCGGACCATAAATATGAAAGATAAGACTGTCGATCTTGGTTACGAAACTAATGAATCCGACTACTGCTGAGGATAGGCCAATTAAAATCGCTAATTCGAGATTACAGTTTCCCATCACACACTTTTCTACAGCCCGTTTCCATTTCTTATAGCTGCCCTTTGGTTGAATGGTTAGAGGTCCGCTGTATGTGGAATCTATACCGATAGCTTTGTAATGCTTAAACACCAGTTGGCCACCATACGTGTCCCAGCCTAACTTTTGATGAACTTTTTTCTGGGGGGCAGTCATCTCTTCATTTCGTAAATGCTTGATGACTTGAGTTGCATTATGCTCATATACATCTGCTCCAAGCTTTGCAAGATCTATGATCTGGCTTCTTTGAAATTGGGCACGACTGAGCGTTGTTTCTTTTGTCCGACCGTTGTATTCAAATTGAACAGCAAAGGATATCTCCCCTGTATCTATGTTTTCATGTACTGCAGTGATCCGAATAGCCTTACCAACTTTGAACCGACCTTTCTTCTCCCCTTGATCTTCCCAGATGAATCCATCTTTCATAAAAATATTCGGGTAGAAACTAATTTCATCCTCTGGCAAGTACTCCTGATTTGTGTCTGTCACTATAGGTACTCCTTTCACTCGCTAAGAATATGTTGTAAAGTCTTGTTCTCAAGAAATTTGAACGTGAAAACGGGAAAATGGTTTAAATCCCTTGTTATATCAAGCTTCTTCTCACCAAATTCCATGCATTAGACGGGATTTTCCCGTTTGGTGTACGGGAAAATCCTTGATTATTGTAGAAAGGGTAGGACTGACATTAGCTGAATCTTCTACGTCTCCTCCCTAACGAGGTGCTTTGGGGTTCTTCAGCATCTTCATCTTCGGTATCATCCGTATCTTCAACCTTAGAATCCTCCCAGGATTCCATATCTAGTTCATCATCCTCAATCTCTTCATCCAGTTCTTCGCTTTCTTCATCATCTGGTGAATCAAGATCGTCCGTGTCTTCATCATTCAGATGACGTTCGAGTTCCTCGATATCTTTCTCGTTGAGATTCTCAACACGTATGACATTGGTATACACGCCTCTTTTTTGGACAGTAATCATGACGTAACATCCGATTATCTGTAGGAGATCAAGGTCTTCCACTTCTTGACCTAGCGCAGCAAAAATCAAATAATCCAATGCACTAATAATGTCCGGATGGTCAACATAACGATTACGTACAATTCCTCCGTTTACGAGCTCAAACTGGACATACCATACATCGTTATTTCTTTTATCTGGTTCAACATTGACGATTTTAGCTGGGTATTCCCCGTCTTGAATATTGTTATTTTGCAGTTTCTTTGAACGATAGAGCATATAACTCATAGGTATCGACTTCCTTATTTAGAATAGGTGGGATGGAAAGAACCACAAATGCTCTTTCCAACCATTAAAATAATGATGATTCGGATTTTAATTAAAGCTCTGTATCTGTCAAAATGAAGGTAAGGCACTGCCATTCCAGATCATGCTTATTAAAGAAGTGCATGAAAGGTGGGCATAGTAACTCACGTATATTGGCAACAACATGAGATAAGGTCGCGGCATAGGGACCTTCAGGTGACATACAGAGCAAGGTTAAGTAGCCATCTTGCTCCGAGCACTCCAGTACCTGAAACGTCTGATTGAATAGATTAATAGTTTCGGTTGCTGATGCGTTTGAAGGAATAGCCAGTACAACCTTTGCGAATGGCATAAATAATGCCGCAGAATCCGAAGGAATAAATGGTTCGGCTACCTGGATACTAAAACCTAGTGATGGGGATAACTGCTTCATAATCTCAGATTCAAGCCATTCAGTTTGTCCATTCAGGATGTAATCCATGAGTGATCCATCGGATAGCCAGTAAGATTTAAAAGCATTAGTGGGATAAGTCATTTTTAATTTCTCCTTTAATTTGTTTTCTTCCTTACAAGTTCTAATTTACTTTCTTAGAAGCTAAATTGATAAAGGGAAAAAAGGAGTCGCGAAAAAACCTCTTGACAAATGAGATGTTGTTGCAAAAAAAGAGAGTGGCTGTAGGCCACTCTCCGTAGGTTATTGATTTTCTTCTTTATATATATCAATTGCTTGTTGCAGTATTTCGTCAAAGTCCGATAGTTGTGTCCATATTTGATTGGAGTTGTATTCTTCAGTAGGGATTTCGGAATGTAGCAAACTGATCTCTACAAGTTCTTCGTTACGTAGTTCGTCAGTAATAGCAGTTATTCTGTGAAATTGTTGATTTACCTGCGCAATTAAGTGCACATAATATTGAAAAAGATAAATCCGATCCATATCATTAAGTGTAGTTCCATTTTGAAAGAAATTTATTGTTTTTTGTACTTCTTCATTTATTGAGGGAAGAGTTACCTGTTGGAAATATTCCGTGGCCATCTTTGATAATAAGAATGAGTTTCGGTAAAGATTGTTTAACTGGTTATGTAACTCTTCTCCATGCAATTGGTCTTTTAGTATAACCTTTATATGTTCAATTGTGGTTTGTAATTCAGTAAAGTTAACTTTTTTGAACTTGTTATCAAACATCTCGTGCAATAAAGTTGTTTCTTTTGCGGATTGACCTGTTACGTTTTTATTTCTTGAAGATAGTTTTTGAAATTCTTTATACATTAAACGGAACTCTTTTATTGCAGAAGTATTGTGATTATTTAGAATCCACTTTACATCTTCTTCACTACTCATGGGGATATGTACACGAGATTTTGTCTTAAGGACTTGGAAATCAATAGAGAAAGCCTCCATAGTTTCTCTGTATACTTTTAGCCATTCATTATATTTCTCTCTAATGATTTTTTCTTTTGTAGTCTCCTGATAAGTAACATTGTCCTTATCAGGAGCGCTTCTATATACCACATCTTGATCAAGTTTTTTTTCAAAGAATAGTTCCTCTGCAAATTTGGCAAATGATTTAAGGTTAGACATTCTAATCTCCTTTATACATTTTCTAATACAGAATAATATAATAACATTCTAATGATGACTATTCTATGATCCTACGTGTTGTAAGCTGAGCGTCACAGCTCCATACATAGATATAATATACATTTATTTACATATTCGTGTGCGGACAGAGAGGAAACTGTATGTGATTAGAAAAAAAGAAACTGCCTTATACTTGGCAGCTTCCTTCTATAGCGTTACTCGTAATCAGCCAGTCCCAAGTAATGCAGGGAAATGATATTTTCATAGCCAGACATGAAGGGGATCTTGTCCTGATGCTTCTTGGTTTGCTTAGCGTATTCAACCTTAGCATCATGGAAACTCTGTAATCTCGTCTTCCCTTCATTTAGGCCAGCATAATACTGATAGATGAAGTAGTACGGATTATTCTCTTGTAGCATCTCATACGTGGCAGGTACGTAATCATTTAACCACTGTCCATCTGGAGTTTCTTCAACGGGTGTCCAGATGTAGTTATTTAGTCCGCTATTGGATGCAGAGACCGTTTGTACAATGGGATTAATCAGAGTGCCCTTCGTCATCCCGTCATGAATGATATTATCTGTGGTTAGCCAATTAGCAGGAAGCATCCCCCAAAAGAAGGCGGTGTAGTAGTTAGAGGTTAGCTGTTTGTTGACGACTTCGCGGCTCATAAAATACTCTTTCCCTTGCTTTGCTCCTTCATTGTCTATGGGGCTGCTTACCATAAGATTGATCGGCCCGCTCTTGTTCTCCGCAATCAGGTTCTTATTCAGTTCCTTCGTGTAGGTATGAAGTTCAGCTTGCTCAAACAGATTAAACTCTGACTTTAAGCGATTCATGAAAAAGGCAGCGTCATTCTGAGCCAGCCCATCCTGCATATTGCTTGAAACAGACAAAACGACAGTCGGGATTGGCTTCTTAGCGATCTGTTTTTGGTAGTCATCGTATCTGTTGATGTATCCAACAATTTCACCTTTTGTCAGGGAAAGACGGGATACAGGCCACTCCGGTGTGAAACTCAAAGGTACATTTTTCTCAAACACATCGTATATAGCAACGCCTGTGTTCAGGTACTTGCTATTGTTCTGGAAGGTAGAGTAAAAGAAGTCGCTAAGGTACGTTGTTTCCTGATTGAATTCGACGCCGTTCCAGCGCTCCGTAGCAGGGACGACCTGAACCTTATGAATGTAGGAGAAAGCGGGAACATCTTCTTCCGTTCCGAAGATTTGTACCCCTGCTACACTACCACCAAGCTGTTTCTGTTTGGCTTTTAACGCATCGTACAATTGTGGAGCGGTAGCGTAGGCGTTGGCATCAAACAGGATGTTGCGACTATCTCTGAATTTATTGATATACAGTTTGACTGCCGCTAGATCAGTGTCCGATACCTTTTTGCTATTGTAGACAAAATAATAAGCTCCATCTGGTGTGGTCGCTCCAGTGTTGATTGTGACTTGTTTGCTGCTGTCTTCCCATTTGACGTCTGCCCCAAAGCTCTGGGCGACAAAACGTGTCGGAACGAAGACTCTGCCGTTGATTTTGGTAGCGGGAACGTCCAGTTGAACGGTCTTCCCACCCACGGTAGCAGTTGCCGCGTCCACACGCAATGTGATGTTGCGGCCTTCTTTGGTGCCAGTGATGGTCTGAGTTTCGTTTTTCCAGTCAACCTCAGCCCCCAAACTTTCAAAAATGGCGCGTAGTGGAACCATGGTCCGTCCGTTGATCTTCTGGGGAGCCTCATCGAAGTAGATGGGGCGGTTGTCGATGGAGACAGAAATCTCTGAGCTGGCTGCGTTGGCTTTAGTGAAACTGGAAAGAGAAAGTAATGTTAGGGTAACTATGGCTAACATGATCGTGAGTCGATGGTATCTTATCAAATGGTATGACCTCCTGTAGGTGGGACAGAATGATTAGCTATATTTTGCTTGTATGAGTTGATGGTGTGTCGATTCTGCTGCTTGTTGGGAAACAGTTCTCATTAATAGATGTGTCTCTGCTTCAAAGACAAGAATTTGCTCAGGCAGGAAGCACAGTCCGTTTGCGGTAAGTAGCAGATACCCGATAGCTTGTTTCTCGGTTAATTGAAGAGTGGAAAGCCGTTGCAGTAGTTTTTTTATCTACTATCGAATTGAGATTCGTACGGCGTATACGCCTTTTAGAAAAAAACCATTGCAGCAGTGCTTTAAAGCCACTCTTATTTTGGTAAATCACTTCTTTGCGGGTTTCAAATATAGGTTCAACTTGCTCAGGGGTGTATTTAGTCATATTGTCGGCTGTCTTTAGGATGAGATGTAAAGCGATGGGGCGCTCAATGCTTTCTATACTTTCAAGGGACATCTGCGCTACATAGCCCAGAAACACATCCGCAGTAATGATGTCATCGTTGATGGGCAGTTCTTTTAACATTTGGACTTTCATGTGGTTATACCTCGCTTCATACGTAATTATTGGATGTGGTCTGTTTGACTGTTCTCATTATCCTTTGGTTTTCTTTTTCCTACTGCGACAAGAATTGAGATGAATACAACAATGCCGATGATCCAGCCATAGTAATTGGCAATGAAGGAGAAGAGCCAGGTAACAACGGCGGCGGCAGCTAACATACAACAGAGGAATACAAAGAAAAATCCCTTCATCCCGAAGTAAGTAACGCGGAATATTCTGTTGATGATAACGAAAAATACGATAGCGATAATAAACATGGCAATAGTTTGGGTTGTGTCCAAGGTAAAGCCGCCTTTCGAAATTTGTAATGAATGCTTAAACTATAGTTAGTGCTGATTAATAGTATTTATTGAGAAATTATCAATTGTCTTATCCGCCTGTTAGTTGAACACCTCACACTCTATGAATTTGTTGCGTATCTAAAGATACAACTGAAAACAATAAAAAGCATCTTATAGTACAATAATATCATCTAATTGGTATTCATGGTAGTTGGTTCTTATAGGCGGCTCTCTTTTACGCTTATTATGAGGTGATAAACCCATGGTTCATAAAGCCAAGAGCGATCAGGAGGCCGCTGAAGTTTTTATAAAATTGGTGGGTGAGAGGATTCGGGAGCTTCGCACAGCAAAAGGATTTTCACAAGAAAAACTGGGCGAACTTGCTGAACTTAACTCCAATTACATTGGACAGATCGAGCGAGGAGAGAAAAGTATCTCAGTCTATACATTGAAAAAGCTTGCCAACGGCTTATCTCTTTCCTTGGAAGAACTATTCGCAAAGATAGACCCTGCTAATCATACAGGTGATTTGGAAAAAATCACTTCTTTGATACAGGAGAGACCGATTGAAGAGCACGCAAAAATTTTAGCTTTGCTGCGAGCAGCGCTTAATTTGAAAGATGGAACGAAATAGAGCAGGCAGCTATAGCCTGCTCTATTTTTTAGTCATTACAATATCTGGGGTTAATTTTGACGACAATATCTACGTTTTTCTTATGGAAGCTCATATCTCTCGTGGACTGGTTGTGTGTAAATGACTCAGCCATCGCAGGTTCATCAAACAGAAAATAATCTCTGCCTTTTTGTTTGCCCAGCATTGCAATGAAGGCATAGTTGTAGCTACCAGGATTGCAGATGCTACCACTACCCAAAGGGATCAGATTCATAATGTCCTGAATGGTTAGTTGTTCGGGGAATTCAGGCTGATTGTCCAGAGCAAGCATGAGGCAAGCGAACAGTCGATCTGCATTCGCCCTCTCAGTAATCAGGTTCAGATTGAATCGTTGACTGCTGGCAGTTTCCCAATCTAGTGTTGTTATGATCGGCTCGGGTTGGCTTGGTGGACTTTCGGTCACTTTGCTGAGGACATCCCGGTACCCATAGGCAAACAAAAAGCGACCTAGCTTCATGGAAGCTTGATCGCCAAGAATGGATTGTGTCTTGGGTAGGAGTTGACGGTAAAAGTCACAGTATTTCTCCACAGATGCAACGACATCTTCAAGCTCTATGCATTCGTCTGATAGTTCAACTTCTGTGAGCAGATCATTCATCCCCTTGATTCGGCGGGAGTCAGTAAGTTCGATTTGCTCGGATGATAGAAGATGAGCTAGAAAGGCAACAGTATTAAAGGCATACTCATCTGTTCCGAGTAAATCTGTCCAGTATGAGATAACAAAAGACGGTTCTGGTTTATACTGTTCCACAAAGCTCTTCCAATGACTAATGACCGTCAGATGAAGCTTTCTGTATGGGTATGGAATGCTCAGTTGTTGCCCCTTGCCGCAAGACCATGACAGGGCAGAACGAAGTGTATGGGCTTCAATTGTTGCAGGATCAGTGAACTGTTTCTTCCAAACCTCTAACGGTTCAACAGGATACTTAGCAAAGGGGAAGCGGCTAATGTGCTGCTCTTGATGTGTTTTCAAAAGCGCAGCCAGTGATTTTTTCTTGGCATCAGTTAGTTGCATAGACATTTGAAGGATACTCCTCTCGATAATCGATTGGGGTTAATCGGCATTGGCAATGAGCCATTGTTCCGTCTCTTCCGGATGAATACCTTGTAACGTAAAAAACGTCATGCTGCACTCATTGTCCAGCAAGACGTAGATTTTATACATAGACTGTTTCTCATCAAAAGTATATCGTTCGATGTATTCTGGGTAATACGTAGCTGCTGAACAGGAGAATGTTGTTTGGTCGTGTTGAATGGGAGTAAGCTGATCAGTTGCTTCCAAAATGAAAAACCATTGACCAGGCGGCGGGAAGGGCTCGTCTTCAAAGGATGAACGAAATTGCGACATGTAATCGTGGATGAATGTAAGGCAACCTCTAGGTAGAGTGTTGGACTGGCTTAAGGTAGCAAATTGAGTATCGGATGTTAGGTCGATCATTGTTCTGATTCCTCCTGAGGGCTGTTACCTTCCAGATTATTGCTGTATCTTGGATGGTTGTTAGTTTTGGCTGCTGCAAGAGCTTCTGGCGAAACATAGAATGGCTCGGCCAGTTCTGAAACCCAACCAAGCGCAAATTCAATGGGACTGCCTTCAATGGCTGGTGAACCATCTGCCCATTCTTTTTCCAAAGTGAATTCGATGCTGTCCTCACCTATTGTTACAAACAGGTCTGTACCGTCATAATAAGGGTTCACTGTAACTCCTTCTTGAAATGTAAGAGCGACCCGCACTTGATGCACGGGCCGCTCTTTTTCGTAGACTTGCATTTCTTTTTCTGCAATTGCCAAGAAGTGAATGTCTCCTTCGGGGTTGAGGGTTGAATGGAGTAGTGATAATAGAAGATTGTGATGTTCGCTCATAGTATACCTCCATAAAATGTATTCGAAGATATGATATATGAACGAAAAATATTTTATTACTAATAATTAATGATTATTGTTGAAGTTTTCATATCTTATTCTATGTTAACGTCATCTTTGAATTGGAATATTAGATTTAATTGCGGAACGAATTAAATCTGTATCTCTAAATAAACAAGAAGGGGTAGCAAATTTAAATCAATAAGACTTGATCCATATATCAACAGAAGCAAACATTAAAACAGTAGTGATGTATTAGATAGAACAGGAATATGGGAAATCCTGTCGAACTATTAGAGTATACAGCAAGTTGATGACTGCGTTTATGAAAGGGGGAAGCAACTTATGGAGGTCATTTCTATACCGCCATATGCACCAGTTCTTATGGAGGCAACCCGAGCAATTGGTTATTCAGTAGAAACTGCGGTATCTGACATTATTGATAATAGCATTACTGCAAATGCCACACAAATAGACATTATGTTCTTCCCCGTTGAAGAACCTTATATTGCAATACTTGATAATGGAAATGGAATGGATAAAGAGGAATTAAAAAATGCCATGAGGTATGGCAGCAAAAATCCATTGGATGATCGGGCAACAGGTGACTTGGGCAGATTTGGACTAGGTTTGAAGACTGCATCCATGTCCCAATGCAGAAGGCTTACCGTTATTAGCAAAAAAGAGGGTCAGTTAGCTGCCGCTCAGTGGGATTTGGATTTTATTCAATCAACAAATGATTGGTCACTGAAAATATTTAGTTTAGAGGATATAACAGATATTCCTCATGTTCAAGAATTAAATGAGAATGAGTCAGGGACCTTGGTAGTCTGGCAAGTATTAGACCGACTAAGCGTGGCAGAGATCAGCTTAGATAAATCAATGGGTAAATACATGGATCAGGTTCGGGGGCATCTATCACTTGTATTTCATCGGTACCTTGCCGGGAGAGAGCCTGGAATCAAAAAGGTTGGAATCGGGATTAACAAGGTGAAGATTGAACCGATAGATCCTTTTTTAGTCGACAGAAGCACACAAGTTATGGATGACGAGAGTATTTTAATTGAAGGACATAAAGTTATGGTAAGGCCATATACCTTGCCTCATATTTCTCAACTCTCCGAAATGGAATTAAACATGCTTGGTGGAAAAGATGGCCTTAGAAGACTGCAAGGATTTTATGTGTACCGCAATAAAAGGCTTCTTGTTTGGGGTACATGGTTTCGTTTGATGCGTCAAGGAGATCTATCAAAGCTCTCTCGTGTTCGTGTTGACATTCCTAACTCTCTTGATTATCTGTGGACGCTGGACATTAAAAAGTCAATTGCAGTACCTCCCGAGGTTGTACGTAAAAATTTGTCTGGGATTATTGGTAAGATATCCGAAAGTAGTGCAAGAACCTGGACATATAGAGGTAGGAAGGAAACTGACGATTCCCAAATTCATATATGGGATAGGGTGAAGACCCGAGAAGGAGGATTAATCTATAAAATCAACCGAGATTATCCTCTGATTGAAGTTCTAAATTCAAGTACGACCATAGAGAAGCAATTATTAGAGAAACTTTTGATTCAAATCGAGAAAGGTCTACCTTTAAACCAGTTATACATTGATTTGACAAATGATCGGCGAATTTTAAATGAGAGTGAAATATCCAGGAGTGAATTGTTGGTGCTGTTGGAGCAACTTTTATCTGTATGTAGAAATACGCAGGAAAAAGACGAGATGCTGAAGAGGCTGGAAAACACAGAGCCATTTAATCAATACCCAGAATTATTAATTCGATTAGTTCAGGAGGCTGAATAAATGTTGAGTCAAGCTGCCCAAATGCTGGAGCGATTCATTTCAGTTGCAATTAATACCAAGTATCCTGATGCTCCGCCAAGTGAAGATGAATTCATAGCGGAAGCCATGGGTTTACGCGAAGCTTTCCCTATAGCAGACGAAGAATTCGATCAAATTATGAAGAATCTAAAGGCGGCTTTGGTTATACAAATGGATGTCGGAGTTTATATTTCAAATAAAAATAGTGATCATCAATCGTGGCTTCCAGGCCGCAGGGCAGAAATCGACTTTTATTACTGGAACAGGTTTAAACGATACTTGGAGGATGTAAAAGGTTGGAATACTGGAGTGACCGCCAGCTTAGAGACAGTATCTAATGAAATTGTAGATCAATTTGGAGATCCCCAAAGCAAGAAACCATGGCAGAGAAGGGGATTAGTACTCGGGGAGGTTCAATCTGGTAAAACGGTTAACTATACTGCTATCTGCAATAAAGCAGCAGATACCGGATATAAAGTGATTATTGTTTTAGCTGGAATGATGGAAAATTTGCGTATGCAAACTCAGAAGAGGTTGGATAAAGAATTTGCAGGCAGATTGAGTAAAGATTTATTGCGATTAAAGGGGAAGCAGGAAGTAAAAAATGTATTTGATGGAGTCGGGAAAATTGATTCATCCAAGCGGATATCTGCCTTTACATCTGTGCTGTATGATTTTAATACAAGCATTCTTAACAGCAACGATCTGACTTTGAGAAATATAAGTGAACCTGCCTTGTTTGTTGTGAAGAAGAATAAATCAGTGCTTAAAAATCTGGAGAGCTGGCTTCTTACCAATAATGCAGATAATTCTGGAAAAATAGATTTGCCTCTGCTTCTTATTGACGATGAAGCTGATAACGCATCAGTGAACACAAAAAAGGAAGAAGAAGATCCTACAGCGATTAATGCGGCAATACGTTCAATCTTAAATCGTTTTTATCAAGCTACATATGTAGGTGTAACAGCTACACCATTTGCCAATATTTTTATTAATCCAGAAAATGATGACGACATGGTAGGCGATGATTTATTTCCAAAAGACTTTATTTATTTGCTAGCCCCTCCAACAAATTATATCGGTGCTAATGCTATGTTTGGCAATGATGGCACCCATGAAAAAAGTATAGAAGAGATAGATACTGATGAAATTGAATTGTTTTTTCCATTTAAGCACAAGAAGGATCTTGTTGTTGATGAACTACCGCCAAGTTTATATGAAGCAATGGGTTATTTCTTATTGATTAATGCAGTAAGAGATGTTCGTGGAGATAGTAAGGATCATCGCTCTATGCTTGTTAACGTAAGCCGCTTTACTGATGTCCAAGTGAGAATACGTGAGAAAATAATAATTTGGCTGGAACAAGTTAAATCTGATGTGCATAATTATGGTGCCCTTAATGAGGCACAGACTATGAAAATAAAATCGTTAAGGATGCTAAAACAAATATGGGAAAAGTATCACCTTGAAGAGAAATCAAAAGTGTCATGGGGAGATTTGCTTGCTACGTACTTATATAAAGCAATCTCTCCAATAGAGATTCGAGCAGTTAACCAGAAAACGGGAGCAGCCAGCTTAAATTATGATGCTTATGAGGATAATGGCTTACGTGTTATTACAGTTGGGGGAAACAGCCTGTCAAGAGGTTTGACACTCGAAGGTCTGTGCACTAGTTATTTTTATCGCAATTCTCAAATGTACGATACTCTTTTGCAAATGGCGAGATGGTTCGGCTATCGTCCTAATTACAGCGATCTGTTCAAGGTGTGGATGTCTTCCGATGCAATTGATTGGTATGGACATATTACCGCAGCAGCCAATGAGTTGAAAGATGAAATTAGCAGAATGAATAAGTACAATCTTACACCTAAAGACTTTGGCCTAAAAGTAAGAAAACATCCTGAATCGCTTATTGTCACAGCTAGAAATAAGATGAGAACAGCGACGGAGGTTAGTAGACCAATCTCAGTAACCGGAAAATTGCTTGAAACACCGCGATTAAAATCCAAACCTGATGTTCTTGCAGCAAATGAACGTGCCTTTAGATTGTTTGTGGCGAACTTGGATACAGCAGGCTCGAGACGTGGCGTAGATCAATCGGGTCTTATGTGGTCTGGGATCCACAAGGATCTTATTGTAGAGTTGCTTTATAGTTTTGAGACTCATCCTTGGCATATGTCATTTCAAGGTAAGGCCCTAGCTGAGTATATTGAAAAAAATTCAGGGCTGATCGAATGGGATGTGTTTATTCCTTTTGGCTCTGATTCAGATGATTTCGAGCTTGAAGGTGCTAATGGGATCATCAATATAAAAAGAGAGAAACGCTATATTGAAGAAGCAAATGGAATGATAAAGGTTATGGGTACTAAGGTTAGAGTGGGATCTGGAGGTTGTACAAAGGCAGGGCTTACTAAAGGCGAGATCAAGGAAGCTGAGGAGAGATTTAGAAAACTTAATCCTGGTAAAACAAATAATATTCCTGATAGTGCTTATCTCATAGGGGATCGGAAACCTATATTAATGTTGCATGTATTGAAAAGTACTGGTAAGAAGGATGCTCCAATCAATAATATCAAGATCCCTGACACATTGTATGCCATTGGGGTTGGGTTTCCTGGGAACGGTTATATAAAAACAGCAAATTACGTTGTGAATATGGTGGATATAAGCAATTGGATGGACGTCGATGATGAGGATGATAATGATGTTGACTAATGAGCAAATTCTCGATAAGTGGAACAGCATTGTTCAATACACCAAGTCGTATGTAAGGATAGATGGCACTCATCCCCTGGATTGGCACATTGGCTATGAAGATATTAATCAAAAATCTCTTTTGATAGTTTCCAGCTACGAGCCAAATATTCTGCAATCGTCCAAGTCAATTTTATCCTCAGTCGGACACCGCGGCGATGGGAAATGGACAATAACTTTTCGTTTAGTTCGTCAAGAAAATGAAGAAGTGTTCATTCGATTGTGTTGCGATTTAATTGAATCATCAAGGAGCCAATGCGACTCAGTGCTAGGAATTGAATTTGTTGAAAAGCGGTATATGCAGTGGTCAAAACTAATGGAGCAGCAAAACAGCGGATTATTGGGTGATTCAGAAAGAAAAGGGCTTCTGGGGGAATTAATTCACTTGCATAATTGCATTTTAAATGGAATTCCTATGCATGAAGCAGTTGAGAGTTGGATGGGGCCCGAAGAAGCGGATCAGGATTTCGTTTTTTCGACTACCTGGCATGAAGTGAAGGCAACTGGAATTGGGTCAAAAACCATAACGATTTCTTCACTGGAACAATTAAAAGCACCAATCCCTGGAGAGCTTGTAATATACTTTATTGATAAAACTGCTCCTAACTCTTCTAATTCTTTTACTTTATTGAGCAAAGCGGATGATATACGAGAAGTTTTAAAAAGCAATTCAGCAACGCTTGATCTATTCAACGAAAAGCTTTTGCGAAATGGATTCATAGATTCATTAGAATATAAAGAATACTGGTATAGAATAGGCGGAAACCAGAGATATAGAGTAGATGATAGTTTTCCTAAATTAATTAACACCAACGTTCCGCCTCAAGTCGCATCAGCAAGCTATAATATTAGTATTCCAGCAATTGAGAACTGGAGAATTCAATGATTAAATTTGGAGGTGCCATATGGATTTGCAGGATTTTAGAAAAGAATTCCTCGAGGATGTTCGTTCAACTTCTGCAGCCTATGGCGAGGGTTCAAGTGCGGCCTTTATTGGAATTGTTTCAAACTACCTTGTAAATGCTGAAGTGCTCCCGGATTTTGAAGCCTCGTTTTATTTAGGCTCAGGAATGCGTAACCGAAAGTTGAGAATTGATGGGTACGCACTGGATGAGTTTGATTATACTATGAACCTTATTGTGGCGGACTATCTCGGTGACGATGCTGAGAGGACGCTTACTCGGTCTGAAGCAGAGCAAATATTTCAGTGGCCTCTTCGGTTTGTTGAAGAGACTTTCAGTAATAAATTGAGTGATAAAATAGAGATAAGTAGTTCAGCAGCAGATTTAGTTGATATATTGAGAACTAATAAGGAACGTATTCGGAAGTATCGTGTACTGCTGTTTACTGATGGATTAATGAGTGGCCGAATTGAAAGCTTCCCAGTGAAAGAGTTCGAGGGAGTAAGCGTGGAATTCCAGATCTGGGATGTTGAGCGTCTGTATAAGATGTTTTTGGCAGAGTCTGGCCGTGAAAGTGTTGAGATTAACTTTACACAGTATACAGCTAACGGGATTCCTTGTCTTGATGCGGGCAATTTTGGAGACAATTCCTATCGTTCTTTTTTATGTGTAATTCCTGGTTCAGTGGTAGCTGATATATACGATTATTTTGGCTCGCAATTACTTGAGGGCAATGTGCGGTCATTTTTGAGCACTAAAGTGGCAGTAAACAAAAAGATACGAGAGACAATTCTTACTTCTCCTAAAATGTTTTTTGCTTTTAATAATGGAATTGCAGCTACCGCAGTGGATGTAGTAGTAGAAGAAAAACCTGAGGGGAAGTTTATTACCTACGTTAAGGATTTTCAAATCATTAATGGAGGACAAACAACAGCTTCGCTATCAAGTGCACGTTATAAAGACAAGGCTGATCTTGATGGGATTAGTGTACAAATGAAACTGACTGAAATTAATGCAGAGCCTGATGAAACCCACAATTTAATGCAGAAAATTTCAAAGTCATCGAATAGCCAAAATAAAGTCAGCGATGCAGACTTTTTTTCAACGCATCCCTTCCATATACGTATGGAACAGATCTCACGAAGGCTGTTTGCTCCAGCAACAGGGGGATCTCAACACGATACTCGGTGGTTTTATGAACGGGCAAGAGGACAGTATCTGCAAACTCAAATTCGTATGACTAAGGCCGAACGCAATCGGTTCCTTACGCAAAATCCTAAGCATCAGCTTATTACTAAGACGGATCTGGCAAAAGCTCGCAATACGTGGCGAGAGTTGCCTCATGTTGTCAGCAAAGGGGCTCAGTCTAATTTTAGAGAGTTCGCTGAATGGATTGATGATGAATGGCAACTATTAGAGGATTCTTTCAATGAAAAGTTTTTTCAAGAGTCGATTGCTCTCTACATTCTTTTCAAACACGTTGAGAAGCTGGTTACTCATCAGTCATGGTATGAGCATGGATATCGTGCCAACATTGTAACTTACTCAATTGCATTGCTGGTACATTTGATTAAAACTCAATGCTCGACCTACGTCTTGGATTTGCAGATTATTTGGAATAAACAAGAAGTTCCAAGTGTGCTTACAATCCAATTAAATAAGCTAGCCAAAGCAGTATTAGACTCCATAACTGACTCCTCACGAGCTGTTGCTAATGTGACACAGTGGTGTAAGAGAGAAGCTTGTTGGAATAAGGTAAAGAGTTTGAACATTACTCTTGATACAGAAATAGAATCGGTACTCATTGCTTTAGGAGATGAAAAGACAGAAGTTCGCAGAGCCCGCAAAGATCAGAAAATTGTTAGCGGCATTGAGGCACAGACAAGAGTGGTCAACTATGGGGCGGATTATTGGAAAAAATTGCACACGTTTATTCTTGAGAAGCAAATACCTTACCAGACAGAGGCAGATGCTTTAAAAATAGCTTGCAATATGCCCGCGAAGCTGCCAAACTCAATACATAGCCAGAAGTTGATTTCTTTGCTTGAAAGGGTTATTGTTGAAGGTTGGAAGGACGCTTGAAAAGAGGTGGAACAACGTGTATAGACTATTAGATTTATTTGCAGGTGCGGGCGGCATGAGTCTGGGTTTTATGCAGACAGAAAGATTTGATATTGCTGTTGCGGTTGAGAAAAATGACTATGCAAAAGCAACATATGAACGCAATCATGAGAATACAGAAGTACTAAGTGATATCTTGGATATAACGGACTACGACTCTTTCAAGCGTTCATATGGAGAATTTGATGTAATTGTTGGAGGCCCCCCTTGTCAAGGGTTTTCAAATGCAAATCGTCAACGAAATCATATTATTAGCCAAAACAATAGTCTGGTTAAGAAGTATGTTGAAGTGATTCTCAATCTGAAGCCGAAAGCTTTTGTGATGGAGAATGTTCGGATGCTTAAGTCAGATATTCACCGTTTTTATTGTACACATAATGATGGGGTTGAATTTGAGCAACTGGGGATAGTCATCCACAACGAAACGATTTGTCTTTTAGATACCGAGTGCCCTGTGGGCGATATCTATGAGTATTTGTTTAATCCGGCTATATTAAATGAACTGATATTGCCTGACAAGGTGTTTTATGCATTAAGAATGCTGCATAAAAACTCCAGGAAGGAAGAGACAAGGGAGAAGGCTCTGAGCAAAGGAAAACAATGTATCAAACATATTTCAGCACTGCCTCGAAGAAGCCCAGCTATTTCAAGACAGTATATTAATTTTGAGCAAGCTTCCCTTGATGCATTTATTAGGTATGCTGGAGAAGAAATAGCATTTGAAGATGTGGAACATGCCATAATCAATTATCTGAATGTTCAACGTCTGATGATGCATGCGAAAGAATTGTTGGATAACAATATAGCTGTACGCAACTTAAAGATAGATCAAAGAGGCGTGTACGTAGATGCTAATTCATACTCGGTTATTGATTACATTGGCAAAAGGCTGGGGCAGTTGTATCAGATAGATGATGGTGTGCTTAATGCCGCCTGGTTTGGGGTGCCGCAGCTTCGTGAAAGGTATATTGCTATTGGGTTGAGAAAAGACCTACATCTCCAACCTGAATTGCCTGTAAAAGTGTATAAAGAAGCGGAGTATTTCACTGTATTTGATGCGATTCAGGATTTGGAACAGATAGATCCAGTTTTTAATACAGAGGATGATCCCATTCCCCTAAATAATGAGTTTCAAACAACGGAGCTTACGCGGCTACTACGCAATTCGGCCATGTTAAGCAATCACGTTGCTACGGAAACAAGGGAAACTGCCAAAAAACGATTTGAAGCTCTTGGTCAAGGGCAAAACTTCCATGATCTGGATCGCAGTTTGATCGAGAATACGTATACCCGACCGGAAAGAACACAGAATTCGATCTATTTAAGACTTGAATATGGCAAGCCTTCTGGAACAGTTACAAATGTACGCAAATCAATGTGGATTCACCCAACGATTCCAAGGGCAATAAGCATACGAGAAGCAGCAAGACTGCAATCCTTTCCTGATGACTATGTATTTGTAGGGACCAAGGATTCCCAATACCAGCAAGTTGGAAATGCAGTACCGCCAATGATGGGGAGGGCTATTGCTGCTAAACTTGCAGAAATGCTTGATTTGTGTAGTGGGCTATCCAACATGCAGGGAGGACTTGCTGATGGTAGACAGACTGACAATAGAAGAACGCAGCAAGATGATGTCCAAAATAAAGTCGAAGAACACTGCTCCTGAAATGATTGTCAGGAGGTATCTGCACAACAAAGGTTTCCGCTACAGACTGCATGATAAGAAACTGCCGGGAAAGCCTGATCTTATTTTGCCAAAGTATAAGGCAGTTATCTTTGTACATGGATGTTTCTGGCATGGCCATGAGGGTTGCAAGTATTACCGTATACCTAAATCAAATACAGATTACTGGATTGAAAAAATAGAAGGCAACATATTAAGAGATCAAGATAAACAACAGTTACTTCGGGATATGGGCTGGAGAGTTATTGTGATTTGGGAATGCGAATTAAAGCAGGATTCGGAGCATAGGTGTCTTGAGTTAATTGAGCAAATTACCTATTAATCACGTATGGAAACTTTTACGGTCCATTCCATTGGGGGGATTGAGTTGGAATTTGTAGATTTTTTGGGTGACAATAGATTGCGTCATAAAATCGTTTATGATAAGAATAACTCAGACTGTATTTATTGTGGAGAAATTGCTGATTCGAGAGAGCATGTACCTTCCAAAGTATTTTTAACTAGACCGTTTCCTGATAACCTTGGCATTGTTCCTGCTTGTAGCAAGTGCAACAAGTCATTCTCGAGTGATGAAATCTTTTTATCTATTTTAATTGAGAAGCTTAAGAGCAGATACTTTTATCCAAACTACGAATATTCTTCGGAAGTTAAAAGCAGAATAAATTACAATAAAAAGATAGTGAGTGATATTGAAAACAAATTACAGGACAACGATGTTAGTTGTTTTGATGACAGAATTCAAAGAATGCTGTTTAAATTGGCAGTAGGTCATTCTGTCTTTGAAATTTCTGAGGGTTATTGTATTGAGAAAGGAACAATAAACTATTCTTTTGCAAGTGATATGTCATTTGAAGAAATAGAAGAATTCACTCTTCCCTTCAATATTTCAGAAGAGCCTTTGCCTGAAATGGGGAGCAGAGTATATGAGAGAATATTAATTATAGAATACACGTTACAGAGTATGGAAAACGCTGGAGATTTCCTTGTAGCTCCTTTAATTTTGTTGGATTGGGTTGACGTGCAGGATTGTAAGTATTCTTATACTTGCTATAGATTTGGTGATGAAATAATAGTTAAAATGGTAGTAAATGAATTCTTGTATGCTACAGTGGTATTTGACTTGAATCAGGAGGGGATTTATTGAGCCCCTCCTGATTCATTTTAGTTTACCATATAACCGATAAGGATGACCTTAGCTTAATCTTCATCCTAAGCAATCTCGCCGAACAATCGTATCAAGATTGTGGTTTTGAACAGCCACGGTTCGTTTATCGGGACCCTTGTCCATGCAAAACCACCATTGTTAATGTTGGGCAAGGTTTCAGTCCGCTTGTGGTTAAAACATTTTTTAGAGGTACCGCCAATTGCGTCTAGGTGACGCTTTTGGCGGTACTTTTCTTGTACTCCAGTAGCTTTGCCTGTTATTGAAGATGTTGGGCACATTTCTTATGGCTTTAGATTGGTTACTGAGATGACAAGAAAATGGATGGGCAGTCGATTTGAGTTGCTGGTTTAGAAAGTCCGGTAGTCATTTTGGGAGAACAGTGTTTCTAATTATATGATATAATAACTTAGTTAAAATAACTTTATAATATGAAGGGGTGTAGATTGTTGAGTAAGCTGAATATAGAGCAACTTTTAACAAAGCCCATACGAGTAAATTGGACTGATTTAGCTGATCCACAAGCTTTAGCATATGAGGTTCACCTAAATGGACAGTTTTATAAGAGATTGAACTCTGATGAAACTTCTTGTGTTGTTAGTGAATTAGTTGTTGGATCTCAGAATAACATTTCAGTTTACGCCCACTACTCCAATGGTGAAATACGTTTATTGCCAGGAGCTGAAGAATCTGTTGGGGCTTTTCAGACACCTGATGGGTTACCGGTAGATATTTGTGTTTTTACGGTAATTCCTATGTTTGAGCACAAAAAACGCCCACATATGCCGACTTTCAAGCCGTATATTTTGCTAATTCGTCGGAAGGAAGAAACACATGAGGGAAGGTGGGCATTACCGGGAGGATTTTCTAAGGTAGATGAAACTTTAGATGCAGCGGCAGAAAGGGAGTTAAAAGAGGAGACTGGTATTGTCAAGGACTTTAAACTCGATCAGCTAAAGACATTCTACTACGAAGGTAGAGACCCAAGGGGATGGATACCATCTGTTGCATATTTTGCATTAGTAAGACCAGAGGTTTTTGTAACTGTTCAAAACGGGACTGATGTGTTTAGGGAGGTAGTATTTAAGGATCTAGAAGCGAGTACAGATGCTATGGAAGCAAAACTTTTTACCTTAGATGAAGCACTTGAATTAGGATTAGCATTTGACCATGAGGATATACTCCGTTGCGCTATTAAACGAATGCATACTGAATTATTAACAACGACAATAGCGAGGCATTTTTTAGATGAAACAGGATTTACTCTCCGAGAGTTACATCGACTATTGAGGGATACTGTGCCTGAATTTCAGGTTGACGAAACAAACTTCTCCAAAAAACTTCTTTCAACTAAGGGAAGACAGGGTCTTTTAGAGGTTCTTAATAAGAAGGAACAAAGGTATGCCGGACCCAAAACGCAACTCTATCAATTTAGAGACGAGGAACTCGAACTCAGTCTATCCATTTATAACTCATTTTAAATTGAATTATACAAGACATAATTAACTTAGTTATATTGACTTAGTTAATTGTGTCTTGTATAATTAGGTAAAGGGGTGATTCAAATGGCGAATTTATATATTATTGGTAATGGATTTGATTTAGCTCATGGTATGCAAACATCTTATGAAGACTTCCATCAATATCTTAAGGAGGAATATCCTGATGCTTTATTCGATGGATGTGTACCCGAAGCTCAAATGATGCCCGATGGTGATATGAGTTATGGTGATATTGATGTAGTAGGTTTCTTGATAGAGGTCATTACCAATGCCGAGCCGGAAGGTGAAAAATGGTCCGATCTCGAAACTTCACTTGGTTATTTAGATTTAAATGAATACCTCGATAACTATGACGACGATGATGATAACGAGTGGCACACAGTTTACAGAAATGAAGACCTATCAAACAATCTCGTTGGAGCAGTATTGGAGATTACCGATTATTTTGCTGAATGGATTAATACAATTGATATTAATGAAGTATCTCCCAAGGGTGATTTTGAAAAGCTGATTGATAATAGTAAAGATCTTTTCCTAACTTTCAATTACACTGCTACTTTAGAGGCGCTATACGAAGCGAAGAATGTTTGTCACATTCACGGGAAGCAAGGGGGCAAGTTATTGTTCGGGCATGGAAACGATACTGATTATACAGAAGAATATATGGGTCGCCATGTTGGTTCTGAGAATGCACTACAGGATATGCAAGAAAAATTAAGAAAGAACACAACCGAAGCTATTAAAGGGAACCAGGATTTCTTTAATAGTATTGGAACAATATCGGTTGATAGAGTATATTCTTTCGGATTTTCTTTCTCGGAGGTTGATAAAATATACATAACGGAGCTTTGTCGCAGGTTACCGAATGCAAACGTTACTTGGTATCTAAATGACTTTGATGATATTGCACTACGTAAGCAATACGAAAGTATTATTAAATCTTGTGGGTTTAATGGTGTGTTTGATACTTATCATGTTTCCTAGAGGTTAACACATCAATGCAAGATGTTTATTAAGCCACCTTCTCAAAAACCCTCAGCATCACGCGGCGGCGAATTATGGATTTACAGAGCCATGGCTCTGTAAATCCAACTCTTGTCCATATAAAACCACGACCAGTATTGTTGGACATGGTTTCATCATGCTTCCAATCAGATTGGGTGAAAATAGCATTGGAGTGAGAGTATCATATTCGTATCTTAGAGCTAAAACTGAACCAAAGGAGAATTGGAAGAATGAAAGCTATCATTCTGGGAGCTGGCGCATCAAAAGCTTATGATGGTTCCCCAACAAAGATTAGAATGCCCGTTGCAATTGATTTTTTTAAAACTTACAACAAGTTAGAAATAAGTCAAAATCCATGGGTTTTGGTAGGAGAGATTATTAATTACTTGAACCAACACCACAAGATGAAACCAGAAGATTTTGTGAATTATAGTACAGACATTGAAGTTTTACATTCTGAGATTGAGGAAAAGTTACTTCATGCTTTTAATGATTCACAAGACTTTGTCAGTCTTAGGGAATCCTTTAAGTCTTATAATCAATTGGTGTTTCTATTTACTTCTGTTATTAATGAAATACAAAATGGGCCTGTGTCTGAACCACACATAAATTTAGCTAAGCTTTTGAAAAAGGATGATGTTATTGTTACTTTCAATTGGGATACGCTTATGGATCGAGCATTAGCTGAAACTACGGAATGGACTCCGGATGCTGGGTATTTTGTAACGCCTAAAATGATCTATAGAAATGCATGGGAACCTGCTTCAATCCCACAAAAAACTGACTATCCTAAGCTTATTAAGCTACACGGTTCTACCAACTGGCTAAGTAGTGCAACTACAATTGAAAATGAGAAGATAACAATGACTCAGTCAGCTGGCCCTGAAACTTTTTATATTTTTGAATCTACTATTGATCCTTACGATACACATAATGGTAGATATATGAGTAATTACGAGCCGTACTCCTATGGATATTACCCACCGAATATACCGGACCCAGGAAAGCCAGCTCCAGAAGATCAAGTGTTCGTTAGATTAACCCCAAGATTTCCTCATATGCCTGAAGGCACTGCTGGGAAGTCTGGACTTACTTCAATGCCTTTAATTATCCCACCTGTTAAGCATAAAACCTACGACATGTATGGCGACTTGTTTAAGGAGTTATGGAGAGAAGCAGAACTTTGTTTGACTGAAGCGAGTGAGATTATTATTATTGGATATTCCTTTCCAGTGACGGATATTCAAAGCAACCATTTGTTTAAAAATGCTTTTATGAAAAGGAAAACTGTACCTCGAGTTACGATTGTTGATCCCAATCCGCACAGAATAAAGGAAAAATTCTCATTCGAATTTGGTATACCTGATGATCACTTAGTAATTCATCAAGATTATTATTCTAAGGACTTTCCTGTTGATAAATTTTTATAAGAGCACAGACCATATCAGGTCTCAAGCAACCTCACCAAACAACCGTAGCATCACGCGGCAGCGAGTTGTTGATTTGAAACCGGAAAAATAAGCCTTTATCCATATAAAACAACAACTATTAATATGGCAAGGGCCCACCTTAAGGATTTGAGGTCGATGGTTACTGCAGAATTATCAAATCGGGATCAAAGGAGCTATCTCTTCAATGAACCCATGATTCCTCCAAACAAGAGGTGCATTGCTCAATATAGGCTCTGCGGGAGTATACAAAAGTATCATAATTTATAGTAGGAGTGATAAAAGTGGGAAGTAGTTGGGAAATTGATAGTCAAGATCTTATTTCAAGTTCAAAATGTGCATGTGGACAAGGGACGATAAAAAGTTATAAAGTTGAGTTATCGCATACAAAAGTAATACGTTCAAAGACTGAATATGAAACTGAGATTTCTTGTCCAAATTCGGAGTGTCCATCAAAGTAAATATGCTAAACCTAAGCCACCTCCCCAAACAATCTCACCAACAAAGTCCGGCGAATTGTGGTTTTGAACAGCCACGGTTCGCCTCCATACGAGACACAAAAAGAGAGAGCCTTTGCGGTCTCTTTTTTTGTGTCTATGGGGCTTTGAGAGGGGGGGAGCCCGGGGTTCAGCCCGCGCGCAGGGAGCGGAGTGGACGAGACGGCATTGCAATCACCGCTATAGGGTCGTCATCGTCGAGTATGCTTCGTCAGCAGGTTAAATCGGGATTGGATACCAATCCGACGTTCTTCATTGGGAAGGGAATTAAAACGATCATCAGCCATTTATTGACTAGTAGCAAAAAAGCTCCACCGTTGCGGTCGAACACGGAGAAGAAGGGCGAGAGTTGGAAATAAGGGGAACCGAACTAGGAAGCTAACGCTTCATTCGTAATCTTCTCGATATCGATTGGAGATCTAGATCCTTCGCTGACTAAGTCCGGTAAAATATTTCGGAGAAAATACTCCACGCAATGAAGCTTGATTTGTTTTATTT
>RCUH01000440.1_pt1 | contig 43400 bp, 44 predicted proteins | sample 2166191 | NCBI WGS metagenome assembly RCUH01 (sample SAMN09932848, study PRJNA488358) | compost metagenome | feature: garden; material: soil; isolation source: compost soil in an enriched community after 214 h of incubation | place: Germany: Experimental Botanical Garden Goettingen | collected... | reverse complement strand
TTACATCTCTGGTCAAATATGCATTAAAAAATTGTTCGATATTGTCGGTCATTTGAAGTCAGTTTTATCACCCTAAAAGTATCGCTTTGCATCTAATATATAAAAAAAAAGTTTTTGGATTTGTGGATGAAATTTAGTTCTCTCTTTTAGCATTTTCCATAAAATCTATTTCTAATTTGGTGAATTGCGTATATTTGAGAGTTATGTGCAATAATACCAAGACACCGTGACAGTAGTAGCAAAATATAAAACTGAACTCGACTTAGTCCGACAGAACCCAAAACTCTTGGACAATTATCGCTTTGACAAAGACGCCATAAATTCAAAACACTTTGACCGATTAAGACTAAATATTGCAATTTACAATGACCTTAGACAGACGGACTATGAAATTGTAAAATATCTTTTTGCAGAAGAAAAGGAATGGCGAAAATATGGGAAAGACGGTGAAGTTGATAACTTATATTTCTGTGCCTTCATTCTGACACTTTTCAATTCACCTGAAATTGTTTGGTTGTTTCTTGAATCTAAAAATATTGATTTTGACAGCGGAATTGGATTTGATGGAGAATATTTGGTTTCGGCAGGAATTAAAGAAACCTACCAATATTTAAAAACAGCCGACAACCCAAAGAAAACTGAACTGTTAAAGTATATTGGAGAAACGGAAGAAAGTTGTATTTATTCGCAGGTAGACATTGACGATTGGAAAGAAATGAAAAAGTCCTATTTCAGATGTTACAAATCACCAATTCAGGACGAACTATATTTTCTCTATTCGACAAATGAAAGAGAACTATTTTTGACGAAATTACCTGAATGGATCAATCAAGAAAGAGCTTGGACTGATGAAGAGCTAGGTTTATATAGGACATACGCCAAATATGCAGACGACAAGGTTTCAGAGATAGAAGCTTATAAATTGACACTCAAAAAAAATGAAAAAGATTTTCTAACCGACATCTACAATCGACAATTGGCAGAGTTATATGTTGAGACTGGTGAAAATAATAAAGCTCTTGAAATCCTTGAGATAGTAATAAAAGGAACAGATAACTGCAATATTGTAAGAGATTGTATTGAACAACTTTGCAGAATAATTATTAGCACAAACAGCTCATCAGACGAGATAGCTAAGAAATCATATCATATTATAAAAGTCCAACATAAAAAGTACAGAAATTTTTCACCCATGGTGGGCGGTTTAATTAAGGACGTGACAGAAATAATGAAAGAGGAAAAAATTACTGCACATAACAGCAGCTTGCCAAAAGCGGCGCGGACCTGGTGGCAGAAACTTTTCGGCTCTGAATATTAGATTTGGGGATAGATTCAAACTGGAAAGAGGTTTTTAAGTTTTTAATCCAATGACACAGTTGGTGATACACTCCCTATAAAAAAAGCTCAAACTGACCTGGGAGTTTAAGCTTTTATCAATCGGAATACACTACCTATTATTTAGGTAAATGTGCTATTAATTCAATTTCTAATTTTGCTTCAACCATGTACAATCTTTGTATCTGCACCCAAGTAGCAGCAGGAAAGTCCTTATTATAAAATTTTTTTCTGATATAATTGAACTTTTTCATTTCTTCGATATCAGTTGTATATAGATTTTCTTTTACAACATTTTGAAACGTAGCTCCAAAACTTGCTAAAGAAGCTTGCAAATCTTTATAAACTGATGTAATACCTTCAGGAGTAATATCGGTTGTTACAGCTCCAGAAATATAGAGAACATTATCTACTTTTAAAACTTGACAATAACCAGCAATTGTATCTTGTTTTAGTTTGTTGTCATTCCAATGCCACTTTGCTTTTTTAATATGTTTCGCTTGTGAAAAAGCATGACTAAAAAATAGTAAAAGTGGGAGAATAATAATGTATTTCATGATTTTTGTTAAAAGTAGTAATTGCCAAAGATTTTTATACAAAAGAACGAAATATTTTAATTCCTTTTCTTTCGAATAACATGCTTTGATAATCCTTTATTACTAAATTAAACCCTTCTTTTATGGGTATTCTTTGAGATTTGCTATTTGTTGCGGATTATAGAAAGCTTTCTTTTATGATTCTGTCAAATTTTTATCTCTATCCAGTAAGTTTGACAACAATTTTCTTGATCCTGTCCAAGGTGTAATCTATGTCAATTGCAGTTGTAAACCAGCCTAAACTAAACCCTATCGGCAGCCAAGGTTACATTTACGGACACACTCATCCGACGTGGAATTTACGCATCTGTAAGAAAAGGAGAATCACCGCTAACGCCGGGCTATGACTTGGTAGAAGTTGATATGGCCTTAAGACCCAATTTTAGTGAATAATTACCACCATTAAAATGTAAATAAGTTGCAGTAGGGAAGGGAAGAGAGCACTTAGGATATACTAAATTAATACCATACTTTTAACTATATTTAGTACTGATTTATAATTTTTTACAAGCGCCTAGATAATTTAGAACCATTAGAACTACTTTATAATGGATTTTTTTAACCATATCAAAACCGTCATCAGTATCATCCTAGGATTGGGAATTGGTAGCTTACTTAACGGTACCGTCAAATTTGTCCAACATCCGGGAAGAACAAAACCCTACTGGATCCACTTATTGTGGGTATTGTATTTATTTGTTCAGATGATCCATTTTTGGTGGTGGGAATACAATCTGAGAGAGATGAGGGTCTGGACTTTCACCGAATATATTTTAATAATAACCTATATACTGCTCTACTTTACGCTTTGCCAGCTGCTGTATCCTTCGGATGTCAAAGATTATTCCGACAGCTATAGAAATTATTTTTTTTCAAGGAAAAAGTGGATTTTTCTATTACTAATTATGATTTATGGCGTAGATATATTGGATACACTGCTAAAGGGACAAACTTATCTGGAAAAATTGATGCCTCTTTACGGTGTGAAAATGGTTACCCATATTTCACTATGCGTCCTGCTTGCTTTTTCAAAAAGTAAAAAATCATTTTGGTATGCGGTCATGGTTATCTTTTTCATTATTTTCGAACTATACTTTATTTCCAGCAAATATTATATTGACTAAAAAAAGTTAATATGTTTTTTTTCATCTGATTCATTCACCAAATAGTGATCTGAAAAATCAAATCGATTTAGAACTGGTCATACTTAAGAAAAGCTCTATTAAGCTATGTCACATCAAAAAAAAACAGATAACATAAATGCTATCTGTTGAACTTAACTTAAAGAAAGTTTTGAGGCTTCCTACTTAATTATGCTACGCGCACATTAACTGCGTTAATGCCCTTTTTACCGTTCTCTAAATCGAATGTTACAGTGTCGTTTTCGCGTATATCATTGATTAAACCTGATGAATGTACGAAAACATCTTGACCTCCATTTGATGGTGTAATAAAACCAAAACCTTTGGTGTCATTAAAGAATTTTACTGTTCCTTGTTGCATTGTGTATATTATAAAATTATGTATTTATTAAAACTTCTTTGGCATGTGCCATTGCTATAGTGATACTTATATCATTAAGGCAATTAAATCGATCTGTAAACAAAAAATGAAGTTGGTATTTTTATCGTATTGAAAATATCAATTTGAAAAAAGGAACTTTACCTTATATGTTGATGACAAAAATAGCGGCTGAAACGGCGAAGACTGAGAAGAAAGAGTAAACTCAAAAGTTTCAGAAGAAGCAATGGCAGAAGCCTGATTATTGTACGAATGTAAGTATAAATTATTGAAAAACAAAATGTTTAATAATTATAGCGTAGTTCTTCATTACAAAAGGGTTTGGTTGGAGTAAGGTAATATGCCAATCACTACCTTGAAATGTGTTGGATATATCACTTTAACACATTTCAAGGTAGTGGCGGGATAAAACGAAAGATCTAGTTTTCTTTTATTAAAGAATTTAGATCAAAGGCTAAGAAATATTATCTGCCTCTCTTTTTGATATGAGGTAAGGATTATGATATTGTTCATAAAAACGTTTCTTGTCGTCCCTATAGTCCGTCACTGCGCCCATTTTATGCATCAGTTTGATATAGTACCATGCAAGGTCAACCTGATGAGGCCTGAAACCGCTACGTGCGCTTTTTGGAAAAAGGTGGTGATTATTGTGCCATTCTCCAGCTACAATTCCGGGCCAGAGCTGATTGATAGATTTATCATTTATACTGAAATCTATTCCTTCACGTTGTTTGTCTTTCCCCTTAGCGTGCCCTTCATAGTTAAAGGTCCGCACACCTATCGGCCAAAACCCTGCGGCACCAAAGAGGCTGCAGGCCAACGCATTTCCTCCGATAAGGTAAAATACAAGATACCAGAATGACCAGTTCAGCAACCATGACAATACTGCGTACAGAGGCGTTACATATGATCCCCATATTCTGTATTGCTCGTAGGAATTACCAGGTACCCCAGTATGTTGCATGAGTAATCTGACCCGATTATAGTCGCTTTCGGTCAAGTTTTTTGATATCGGTTGATGATTGACATCGGCTAGAAAACAATATAGAAATCCAGCCTCAGCATTATAAGGGTCACCAGGCTGATCCGATTTGGCATGATGCACATGGTGCGATATTACATATATTTCCTCAGGAATAACATTGATGGTAAGATTCTGGGTTAAGAAACGCCAAAAAGGATTTCTGAATTTGTATGCACGGTGTGTACAGTAACGATGATGCCATATGGTGCCATGAGTACCCATAATAATCATACTGTACACAAAAGTCGCCAGTAGCGTCCACCAGCTAAAATAGTGCGTAAGAAAAATAATAAAAAAAGGAATAAGACACAGTACCTTTAACCAGCTGAAAAAGGGAAGCCAATTTTTGCGGTCCTTAAAGACGTTTAATCGTTTAAAAAATTCACGCAGTATTTCTCCACGTGTTGGTTTCACAAGTTCTCCATTTGTATTTTTCCACCCATAAGATGGTGGCTGGAGTACATGATCCAAGAATGACATAATTATAATCGTTAAAATTTAGAATTGCATCTTTTTCGATGCATTTGAATACGAAGTACAATTATAATAAATCCATAAAAGATTAAAAATATTTTTTTTAACAACTATCTACCTGTGAATCGCTATTTACTTACCCCTTACGACTATAGATTGAATTCTTTACTGAATAATTCGGCTTGTGCATTATTTTGATTATATATAGTTTATTAATATGGCTTAAGTACCCAACCCTCCTTAAGCTTTGGGGGCATTACTTACAAAATATCAATAATCAGCCAAAAGCGACGTCCCTGTGAATTCAGCTATTTGGATTGCATTGCCATAGTTCAACGTTGATTTTTCAGCAATATCATCTATAATAAGCGTTCTCTCCAATAAGAAGCCTTTGCGTTTTACTTTGGATAACCTTTTTACGTAATAGTATTTATCAGTCACATTCATCTGACCTCCTGCATGGCATATCTTTGAATTTATAAAATTGGGTTGAAGAAAGGTCATAAACTAACATTAAGTAATAATCATTGACTTTATTAAGTTTTCTTTTCAATTCGACAAAATTCGAACGATCGATTCATTGGCAAAAATAACGGAAAGTATTAGTAGACATTTTGCATTTTTTTAGTTAATTTTCGATTTTCCCACTACCATCGGTCTGTCTGCTCCTTTATTAATAAATGAAAACACATTGCCTTTTTTAGCCAGAATTGGCCATGTACGGTTTTCACCTTCATAATTTCTTCTTAAATTATCATACCTAGGCTCTAAAATTATCTTTCCATCATTATCTGCAAGGCCAGATTTGTCTTTTAACCTGATCTCCATTAGCTCAGGCGAAAAGTTATCGATCATATCATATATAGGCTCAAGTATAATTTTGCCTTGACGGTTCAGCACACCATACTTGCCTTTCTCTTTTATCAGCATGAGATCCGGATGGTCATTAATCACTTCCAGACGGTCAAATCGAGGATTAACAACCACATTTCCTTTCGTATCAATCAATCCATAAAGCATTTCATCTCCTTTCTTACTCACTACCCACGCTAGGTTGTCATAAAATTCACCAACATAGGCAAAGTCATTAAAGCGAACCTGCTTTCCATTCTCATCAATAAATAGATTTTCTCCCTTAATATTGATCTTGAAAAGTTCGCTTTGAAAAGGTTTGGCATCTTCTTTTCTATTTTCCGGTATATTAAAACTGCTGTAGTAGCCATTCCTGTTCCATTCTGGACGTTCAAACACTTTTTCACCTTTCATATTAAAAATGACATATTTTGATTCTTGTTCTGCCAGTAGGAGCTTATCGCTGAGCATCTTTAGGAGATAAATATCTTGAGTATAGGGTATCAACACTTGTCCATCACTATTGTATACTGCCGATTCTTTGGTATAGCTCTTTCCATCCACTTTCCTCCTAATCTCAAAAATTCGTGCATTTAACCACGTGATTTCTACATCGCCTACTGGAACAATAAACTGTTTCTTTAGACTGTTGTAGATCCCCAGTCGTTTATCATCATAAACAGGGAAGATAAAAGGACTGTCGTTAAGATCGCCATAGGTGTAGCTTCGATTGATATAGATATCAGACTGTAGGCGATATGCTGGCGGTAATATTTCTTTACCCAGTTTATCGTAAATTCCATAGAGATTCCCATTTACAGCATAAAAATAAGTTTCTCCATGCTGGTTTACGATGGCAATTTCCGTAAAATTTGTAGGAAAAATAGGTTTTGCGTTTTCCCAATCGAAAATTCCTACTTTACCCTTGTCTTTTACATGCAGATAATAGGGCATCGCATCCAGTTTGGCTTCGGCGGCTATCCTTTCAAGGTATTCTTTTGAAGCATTTGCAACAGCAGGCATGAGTGATACACGGTCACCATAAAAAACTGTCTGTCCGGCTGAGTTTTTGAACTGGATCTCGTCATACTGGGGAGACAATAACAATTTGCCGCTTTCATCAATTAGCCCCATTCTTCCCGCCTTTTCTACAATAGCATGACCTCTTACAAAATCATTTATTCTATCATACAATGGAGGGGTGACTTCTTTTCCGGCAGCATCAATCAGCCCCTGCAACCCATGTTCTTCAATCTTAAGAAAGTTACTACCTCTCACCGGAATTAATGATTTGTAAACTGCAGGAAGTACTACAGTCCCCTGCGAATCAATCAGACCATAGGCCTTATTTTGAAAAAATGCTGTATACTTTTTGGTTTTAAGTAAGATGTTGCTCAAGTCTTCATATGTTGGAGGGACAACTACTTTACCGCTTATATTTGCTATTCCTTGTTTTCCATTAAGATGAATTTGAAGCATATCCTCAAACAGATAATTCTTGCGCACTTCATCATAGATAGGGGGCTGGATAATTTCACCATCCGCTGCACGCAGCCATCCCCATTTATTGTTTTCTTTAAAACCAATGATATCTTTATTGATGATCTCCAGGGCCTGGAAACGTGGTTTGGAAATTACTTTTCCCTCTAGATCGATAAGCCCATACATTCCCTTTTTTTTCGTTTGTGCAAACTGGTAATTGTAACGGATACCCGGATACCATTGCCCGTCATAATGGCTGGGTAAAGTCACCTCATCGTAATCAAAGTTGCTTAGTAATTTTCCATTTTTGTGGATCACTGCGTATGCTCCGTCTTTCACTACAGAAAGCAAATCACCTGAATGATCTTTGACATCATCAACCAACAATCCAGTAACTGGATGACAGAAATAAATTTTACCTTCTTTTTGCACTTTTACAAAAGGAGTACGATAATCACCAAAGCCGATAGCATCAAAGATAACAGGGGTCTGGGCTCTTGCTGAACCGGCAGTGAAAAGTATGAGGAATAATAATATAAGTTTGTTGATCATCGTTTTTATTCGTCTATTAAATTATTTTTAAAGGAAATTTCAGCTCCTGCATGTTCGATACCAATGGATTTAGATGAGATTTGCTGTCCATAAAAACAGCGGATATATTATATTTTCCAGCAGGCCCAGCAATTTTTTGTATGCCATAAAGAACGTCGTCTGCCAAAACTACGCTTATCCTGTTTACAAAAACATCCCTGAATACAGCGAAATTTTTAAATATTTCCCTCCGGCCTCAAATTTAATGATCACCACCAGAATAGATCCACATAGGCTCTGTTTGACCTGCTCGTTCAAAGCCGTTCTTTTTATAAAAGTCGATGGCATTTCCATCAGCAGTAAGCATCTGCATATGAAAGCCCCCATAAATCTCTTGCATTTTATCCATGATCAAACGCCCGACCCCTTTGCCTTGATAGGATGGTAGCACTAGTAGATGCGGGTAATAAACCACGAGATAGCCATCGGAAATGGCATTCCCTAGGCCTACCAATATTGCACCATCCCATGCAGTAACTAAAGAATGAGAATTTAAGAGTGCTTTTATCAGTAATTCTGCTTTTTCGGCTGCACTCCATTTATTAGATTGATATAACTCCAGAATGTCATTTGCGTTCAATTCTCTATTTACACTAAGTTGTATGTTCATATATTATTCTGTAGTTTTTGTCCGTATATTTAAGTCAATATTCTTCGTTCGTAAATATGCGAACATGTGAAAGGAATGCTTACTATTACTCGTAAACTTTAGCTCCCTTGAAAATATCAGCAAATGTTGACCACGCAGCTTTTTCAGCATCTACATTTGCCTCTGTATTGTCATAATACCCTTGGATATCTTCTGTATACGCTGCTACAGCTTCCAGAAAATCAGGTAAGGTTTTGTTTTCCCAAGTTTCAGGATGTCGGAGCAAATCCTGATGCAGCAGATCAAGAAATTTAATGAAGCTCGTTCTGTCTGTTACTTTCAATTCGTACAATTGATTAACCATATAATTTTCACTTTACTTGCCATAATTTTTCTGTCTCACCACACAATATCCTCATCAAAGACCTCAAAAATAGTCCCATCATTGGTATCATAAATACCCCACGGTTTTTCAAGAGATATTTTAACGATCTTTCTTTTTATTTCTTTTCCTGTTTTGGTAATTGATATCTCAACACGGCTATCCAATATTTGTCCAGGAACGAGTGTCCAAAAAGGGTACGCTGTATTCTCGTCCCATTCTTGGTCAGATAGAACAGGAACTTTCTCTTCAATAATATGCAGACCACCATCTATATCAGTAAATTCACATCGGACAAATCCTGGAACGTCGTTGCTTATGTAAGCTGTAACTTTTACGCGAAGAAATCCCATTTTTGCAAACTGCTCACTAGCAAATATACCGTAATCATTTAGTTTATCTCTCAACTGAACAATGCGGGGAGCCTTTTTCTTTTTCATAATAAATATGAGTTATCTGTTTTTGTTATCTTTAATTCTTTGCCACGTGTTTTAAGATTTGTTTAAATTTAACATAAAATATCAGCGTTAGATGAAGCTTTTAAAGTTAATTGATTTTTTTAGGGGTGGTGGTTCGTTCAAAGAATTCTGCCTTCTGCAGTCGTTAAATAAGGGATCCGAAGTGATCGAGATTTTTATTGAGATATTTTGAAATTGAGAAAACTGGAGGGAGTACAGAATATACAGATAATGGAATAAATTACTATAATTTATTTGATTTTTATTATTTCTTAGATGCCATTGAAGAAGCAAATAATAATCAAAACAGGTTCCTTTCTAATGAAGAACTGGCAAAATTACTCTATAATTATGCGATTAATGATGCTTAGGCACATCTAAATAGTTGATATAACGAAACTACTTTGGTAACTATTATTATGAAACTGGAACTAGGGATAGTAATTACTCCGAAATAGCCAAATCACCCTGGTATTTAGTCTTTTAAGACTCTCGGTGGGAAGGGGCTTTGCTACCTACCTTAAAAGTAATGGTTCTGATTTTTATAACACCCATAAGTCTTATTCACATTCATTCCCTAATGGGAGAGTGGTAGAAGCTAAAATGTATCATATCGATACGTTGCCTGACTTTATAAAATATATCCATGAAAAATAGATTCCTGAGAATGATGAAAAGTATTTTAAAGCTAGAGATCCATTAGCGCTAGACTATCTGCCTAAACTCCTAAAGATAGGAGGGTGGTTGATCCGATAGTAAAAGCCTAGACCAAAAATGGACTGCCCCCAAAAAGTTGAACACTATTTGGGGGCAGTCCATTTTTGGTCTAGGCTCTTATTTTATTATGGGTTTAAGATCAGTTTTTTATTGATTTGAGTTACTACACCACAACTGCTCGTAAATATACCTTCGATTAAAACCTCTTGATTTTTTTGGTTTTGTAAAAGTTCTACTGTTCCAATCAATAGATTAGGGCCAGTATCACCGAACGACATATCAACCAAAGTAGAATTGGATTTCCATTTAATAGTTCCTTCTCCAACATACTCCATTGTAAATTCGAACATTTCACCTCCATGTCCACTAGATGGACCTTGTATAGAAGTCGCATAGCCGCCGCCAATAACAATATCATAATCAAATGATTTCCCGGCTATTGTTGACCTTAATTTTACAGTTCCATTTGTAGAGCTACCCCCAATCCTAGTTACTTTCCACTGATTATTTCCTAAAGAAGTTAAAGTTGCAATTCCAGTGGCGTTTTCCAAACTTACAGTATAAGGATTTGTAATTGTATAAATACCTTCATCGCAAATTGCATTTGGTCCAGTAAATGTTGATTGCGGTATTTGACCTTGATTTAACGACATTGAGGTATACTTTGCATCTACCCAATCAGTCCATCCATCGGTATTATATGGGCTTGGATATCCCTCTTTATAAAATCTCCAACGCGCCAAAATACTTGTGTTGGGATTCGCTAGGGTGACTGCACCCGCTGGAATTACTATATCTTTTTCAATAAGCTTTGAAATCGTATACGTTGGCCCATACCAATCTGAAGTTGAAACATCAATAACATCAATAAGTGAATTCGAAACTAAGGGGCTTAAAACATACAAACTAATTTGAGCTTTGATTGGTAAGTTAGGCCAAGTACCTGAAGCACCCGAAAGTATCCTTGATACAGTAAAACTAGCCCGCATAGTTGTAGGTTGGTTATAATTTAGCAAAATTGTTCCATTTTGCTGAGGAACATATGAATATGTAACAGTTTCCAAGTTGACAATTTGAGCAATTGCAAATTTACTCACGATTAATAGAGCAAAAACGCTTAAAATTTTTATAAATCTCATAATTTTTCAGCTCTAGCAGTTCTTAAGTCAGGAGCAAACTTATCCATATCCATAGAAAAATCAAGATAATCGATGTTTAAGGTATGGGTCGTAGGATTGTAGTAAATACTGTCTTTAGGTATGTTTAGTATTTTAGATGTCGCTCTATAAACGAATTCCTTTTCGAACTCTTCTCCATCAATTAGAATAGTATCCTCTTTAGGTTTTGCGGCTTCTTCTTTCTTACACGCACCAAAGCCTAGCCCCAGCAGCGCAATAAATAATAAATATCTTTTCATTTGGTAATATAATTAGTCAATAAGATAAGTATTAAACTTTGTGTATTTTCTTTTGTGTGGGAAAATTACACAAAAGTGTAGGTTGATTAAAGGGAACTCTCTTCGTTTTTAAGAGACTCTGCTTCGTGGTGTAGATGAAAAATGTTGTTATATTGGCTACGGTTTCCCGTAACAAGTCATTCTTTCAAACCAATACCTTAGCCTTACAGTTTGTAATAATCTTGAAAGTTAATAGCTGTAAACATATTAATTTAGCATACCACAACCCATTCCAACCTTCCAATAGCTGCCAATGTTGTCATCGGCACCAATATGCTTAGCGATATAGGAGCGGACTATGTAGGTTTCTTTGGTGGTCGCTCTACCAGCTATGTTAAGAAGATGCAGGAAATGTTTAAGCGATCACATTTATTTGACTGGAAATTTGGTAAGTTTAGAGCTAATACAACATTGATATATGCACCAGTTATTTCTTTGTGAGGTGCGAAAGCTGTTCGTTTGACTACGGTTGGAAGCGACGGATAAATTAACTAGATTTAATTTCTATAAAACTTCTTATATGAAATTTCCATTTTTGTTATTACTATTGGTCAGATTTTATACGGTCTTCTTTGCACAAAATGAAAAAAAGCAATTAGCCTTTTAGAATTTGAACAAAAGAGCTTATGAAAGAAATCAAAAAACATCACAATATGCGCACTCTTGCCATTGCACTATTTTCGGTGGTATTTATTTTTTCGTGTATCTCTTGCACTTCCATATCGCCCAAGTATTTAGCACAAAATGCTGCGGCACATAGCGTTTCGAAGGTAGAATTGAAGGAGACATACATCTTTGATAATTATCCCCAAAAGATAATAGGCCATAATCATAGCAGTCAGGAGAAGAGTGCAGCCTATAATGAATATTGTCTATGGAACTATATTGAACCAAATTACTATAAAACTGATAGTCTGCACTATCTTTACAAAACTTCATTGGAGTTCACCAAAAAAAATAAAATCCATTTCAAACTCATTGATACCTTAGGAAATGTCGTGCGTGAAAGGACGAGGAAAGTTAAGCCCGAACCGCAAAACTTTTTTTCTTTCAGAAATACCGACCTTGACATCTATGTATTAGTCAATAGATTCTTTACCAAGACTATTTGCTTTGCACTAGATAAACATGGTGATTTAGTCGTGCCCAGTGAGTCGACAGCAGCCGGTTTTCTTATTCTCTTTCCGCTCGCCGGCGCCCTTAACCATGATGCATATACTTATCGTCGTGTGGATACAGTCGCCAATTGAAAGGTATAGATCCGAAAGAAATAATTTTAGCGGATTTGTTTCCGTCATTCAACTATTTTTGAAAGACATTTTTGGTCTGTCGTTATTTAGTATTCTTTAGTTAGATGTAATTGAAGAAAACCGTTTTTAAGCGTCTGTGCTTTGTACCTGAACGTTGAACTTAACTCCTCATTGTTTGCTAAAATTGCTCCAGCACCAGTGATTATAGGGCTGACGTTAAAATAGATATCTGTAACCAAATCCTTGTCCAAAAAAGCGTTGAAAGCACCTGCTCCGCCTCCAACGGCTATTTCCCGTACCCCTTTTGCAGACATATACGCAATTGCCTCTTCAGGACTTGCTATAGTCTTGTAGCCATCAGCCGTATAAGGTTTATCAGCCAATATGATGATTTCTATTCCATTAAAATGTTCTTTTACTTGATCTGGAAAATTTAGAAAATTTTCAAATGTTTTCAATCCTATTACTACATTTCCAACCTGCCTTACAAATTGTACGTAAAATTCCATTGCTTCCGGTGGTAGTTTATGATGCGGGTTATCGGATATCAAAATTCTTCCATTAGCTGAAATATTTGCTATTACTGTTACTTTCATAATGATTTTCCTTAAATTTCTGTTCAACAAAACTATTGGATATTCAATATATATTTACTATTCATTACCTTTAGGAAAGTAACTATCATATGAGCGATAAAAATATTGATAAAGAAACGATATTGGCATTAAAAGATGGCATTGAATTGCTCAGTGGTAAATGGAAATTTTGTATCCTGCACAATTTGCAGAAACACGGCACAATGCGGTTTAAAGATCTGCAAGAGATGGCTCAGGGAATATCCCCAAAAGTTCTATCCAACGAACTTCAGGAATTAGAAGATAATTTACTGATTAGCAGAACGGTTAATGACACCAAACCTGTGACCGTTTCTTATGCGCTTACCGCCTATGCTAAAGAAACGGAAGAAGTTGCCAATGCTTTAATTAAATTTGGTCTAAAGCATAGAGATAAAATTAAAGCAAAATGACGTTTCTAAGATTTGTAGGTTGTACTGCCTAAAAGTAGCTAAGTTCTCCAACTTTCCGACTAACTTTTCAGGCTCACTACTACCTGAAATCATAAAAGTATACTGACACAAATTTATTTTTCATTTCTTCTTGGAAGCCCTCGCGGTAGAGTTATAATCAAGGCAGATTTTTATCCAATATTCAAAATCATTAGGTTGTTGAAAACCAGCGGGCTCTACATAACGATAGCCTTTTTTTTCCGAAACCTCATCTTCCAGTTCCGCGCTATAGCGGCACATTAGATTGTCATGACTGATATTGATACACATTTTCCCATTCACCGGAAAAGATTATCCTGAACATTTTCTTTTCCTCAACGTCGATATTTTCTTCCATTGCAAGTCTTTCGCGGACGCGGTTGACAAGTTCATTGTTATAAGCCATCACTTCAATTTGTCAGTTATTTAAAATTACTTAAAAACTGCCATTGTCACGAGATTTTTCCTTATTATAATTTAAAGAATTATAATAAGATAAGTTTGTCGGCAAAAGATTGTCCGTCCAATCATGGATATCACTGATAACCGTGATTGTTTCATTCCATTTTTATTTCTAATATTGCTCATTCGGTAAGTAGAATTTAAACGCATGAATATCTCCGATCAACAAATCCTGTTTATAAATACGCATTTCAATGATGGTATCCCGGAAAATGTAGCATTCTGACGATTGAATATTGATTTAATGGAATTGACCATTGAAAATAAAGGTAAATTACTGAACAAAAATATTGCGAACTTAGAAAATAATAAAAATCTGAAATACAACCTTGAACTAGAAAGTTTTGCCGCAACAAGTGATTAGAATCGCTTCAAAGTCATGGAATCTTAGTGAGAGACCAGCATTGCGTTTCAAAACCTGCCCAAATTATTATAAGTAATAACATGATAAAAAAATGAACCATAAATATCTACTACTACTTTTTCTTACAATAAGTCAATTTGCCAACGCGCAATTTGCAAAGATCATTGATAAAGATGGTTATGTAAATGTGAGGGAACAAGCCACATTGAATAGTGCCATAGTTTCAAAAATTGCTGCTGATGAAATTGTCTATGCCTTTCCCGATGAACAATTTGGCAATTGGGTGATTGTTGATTATACGGACAATCAAGAGAAGAATATTACAGGATATGTACACAATTCAAGAATTAAGTTTGTCGGATCTTATATGCAGATCCCCAATATATCCTTTGATGACAACAGCACAACATTTAGATCAAAGGACGTCGCTGTGGAAATACGGTCTAACAAGTTTGATTACGAAAAAAACAAAAAGTACTTTTCTTCAACTACATATGAAGACTATACCGTTACGGATAAATTTAAAGGACAGAAGCTCTGGGGAACAGATGGCGAAACCCCTACAAGTCATTATACATCTATAAAAGCCACGATAAAGGGGCGGAGCGTCCAAATTCCGGAAAAGGAAATTGAGAACCTCTTTAATGTCAACAATGAATTTGCAGCATGTTATTATGATGATCGGAATGATATTCTATATATCACTTCTGTAAATAGTGATGGAGCTGGTGGATATGCGATTTTATTTACGATTGAAAAAGGTAACTATAAAGGGCGAGTGGTAACTATTCCTTTTTAGGCGTATAGATATTCTTGATTTTTTTAATACAGCCTATTTTTTTTCGAATCTGGATAGTTAATGTTATCAAAATTCCCATCCAGCGAAATGTAGTAACTATTACTTTCTAATATGGCAATTTGCGTATATTTAAGAGTTATGTGACATTGTTATAAATCAGTTGCTAAATGGAACAAAGAGAATTTTCGAAATTAATACTTAAATTCCTGGAAGGAAATTATCCACAGTTTACTCAGACAATAAAATTTCATGATGACGGATCTTTTGATTGTGATTTGAAAAGTGAATCCGGAATATTTTCCATTTGGATTGCAACATATAATACTGAAATAACTATTGGAATTGAAGATCCAAATGGAAAAACAGATATTCATAGTCATATTCCATGTTATGGGTTAGATGATTTAGGAGCTTGCGTCGCAGAATTATCATCATTTATTGAAAATATTAAAGCTGACAATTTAGTTTTATATCAAGGTGAGGATGGAAAATATGATTGGATAGAATCATCTGAATTTGAAAACCTTGATAACTGTAAAAAGTTTTCCTGGAAGATTAATCACGACGTCACATAATAGCAGTTTTTTCCCCTTGAAAATATTGGTTCCTCATATCTCGGTTGGAAGGGGCTTCAGGATATACCTTAAAAGTACTGGTTCAAACTTCTATGGTACACATAAAACCTATTTACATCCATTCCCTGATGGGAGAGTGGTAGATGCAAATATGTATCATATCGATGCACTGCCTGACTTTATAAAATATATCCATGAAAAATGGGTTGCAGAAAATGCGGAAAAATACATTAAAGTCAGGGATCCCATAGCGTTAGACTATTTACCCAAGCTCTTCGGAAAAGGAGGGTAGCTGATCCGATTGTAAAAGCCTCGGAATGGACTGCGCCCAAAAAGTTGAACACTATTTGGGTGCAGTCCATTTTTTTGTCTGGGCTTTTTAATTTTCATCACATATTACCCTTTATGCCAACATTTAATATTGTGTAATTAGATGTTCCGCAAGAATTAGTTTCTCTAGCTCTGATTCTAAAAATCTATCAGATCTTCTGGTTGGTACCTTTTGTCACATCCCAAACCCGCATATGCTATAATCAGATTGCTTTTATCATACACATCGGTTTTGCAGAAATCAACACCTTCTGACCTTGTTTTTTCTAATGTATCAATGTCATTTTCGTAGATCAGTTTAAATAATTCTGTAAATTCCATCTTTAAATAGTTTAATGGTAGACTTCTAAATACACCCAAATAGGTTGGATAAAACATATATATGATAGTCCGTAATAATGATATCCTTTGGAATATTGATTTGATACTTTTTTTGACAAAACAACTACCTGTTTTTATAGGCATTTGGAGTCTGTCCTGTGCAGCGTTTAAAATATCTGCAGAATAATGATGCGTCAGCAAACTCAAGCTCATCGCTGATTTGCTTAATGGATAGCGATGTGTTATTTAAATATTCCTTTGCTTTATTAATAATAGCAAATTCAATCCATGATTTAACAGATTTACCTGTCTTTTTCTTGATTAATGTACTTAGATGTTGTGGTGTTATATGCAGGTGGTCAGCATAAAAGGAAACATTACGTTGTATATGACCATGTTTATTTAACAAATTATAGAATGTATCCGTTATATCATTGATTCTGTTTTTTTGTAGGTTATTCTTATCCGATAGTGTGGGGTACGCCTGTGCTACGGCGGTAATTAAAGAAAAAACCAGGTATTGTATCATTTGCTCTAACAGAATTGTTTTTGGAAGCACGTAATGTTTCTGAAGCAGTTGAACTATATCTTCAATCAATAATAGATCTTTTTCACTGGGGTGAATGACAGGCATATTCAACACTTCAGTATTGTTTATGAATTCTGGTAGGATAGTAAATTTATCGATAAAATCATAGGTCATCACAAATAGGACAGCCACAAAATCCGTACTCCAGTCCATTGGTTCAATGGGCATCTCAGGCAATATGATGAGTATTTTGTTCTGATCGACAGTACAGAGTTCGTTATTGACTTTCAAAATTGCCGTACCTTCTTTACAAAACAACAGGATTAGTCCTTCAAATTTCTGTGTTGATCTTAAATAGGGCTGTATTTGCAGTGGTAAAGTGTCTATAATAATCAGTCCATCCATTTTATTTGGATAGTTTACATCGTATGCGGCGTGAAGATCGGATATCTTTAATAAATCCACTATTTTTTCTTGTAAAAGTACAAAACGGCACTATTAAAGTGACGCGAATATCTAAAATTGAACATAAACACCTTAAAACCGAATATGTTTTCCTTACCATCATCGTCTACATTTGCTAGCAAATCAATTCATGCAGTAGCAACTTTCACAATGAATGACCAAAAACAAGCTTTCCAGCAGCAAAATAGGACACGTATAGCTATTTCGCTGTTTTTTTTCTCCCATGGATTGATACTTTCTTCCTGGGCTAGCCGGATACCTGTTATTAAAACTAATTTAGGTATTTCAGACGCTGAACTAGGTACGCTTTTATTGCTTATGCCCGTCGGACAGGTCAGCACAATGCCTTTATCGGCCAGGTTAATTAACCATTTTGGAAGCAAAAATGCTATCAAATACAGCTTCTTGCTATATCCAATTATACTCGTTATCATTGGTACGGCGACAAGCTATATACAGCTTGCCCTCGCGCTATATTTCTTTGGGGTAGTAGGCAATCTGTCTAATATCGCCGTGAATACCCAAGGAGTCGAGTTAGAGAATATTTTGAAAAAACCTATGATGTCCTCTTTTCATGGCACTTGGAGCATATCTGGTTTTATTGGCGCATTGATAGGGTTACTGTTATTGAATTTGAATCAAACACCATTGATTCATTTCAGTGTGATTTTCCTCCTCGTGGTATCAATATGGATATTTAATACCAACTTCCTGCTACATGTAATACCTGTAAAAGGAGTTCGTAAAGACAGAAGATCTATTTTCAGATATCTTGACAAAACTTTGATTCGATTAGGTTTGATAGGATTCTTGAGTATGGCAATTGAGGGAGCCATGTTTGATTGGAGCGGAGTTTATTTTCAGGATATTGTCAAGGCCCCTGAGCAACTGATCATTCTGGGCTATACTTCTTTTGTACTCATGATGGCCGCAGGGCGTTTTCTTGGTGATTGGCTGATCACTAAACTGGGTAGGAAACGTTTGATTCAGCTATGCGGGATATTGATGAGTACAGGACTAATTATTTCAGTTTTCTATCCTACAGTAGTACTATGCACAATCGCCTTTATGGTCATTGGTTTAGGGAGTTCCTGTAGTGTGCCTACTGTGTATGGTGTAGCAGGCAAGCATAAGGCCATCAGTGCTGGGAATTCATTGACGCTGATTTCAACAATAGCATTTCTTGGATTTTTAATGGGACCACCCATGATAGGCTTTATCTCCGATTTATTTGACCTCAGGTATTCATATCTGTGTTTGTCGGTTTTCGGTATTGTTATGATTTTTATGGCTGGTAGAATGGACATATTGGATAAGGAGAAAGCACCCATAGAATGATAAGTAAACCGCAATCGCTTAGTTGCCAAATAACGTCCACGAATTTTTTACCATGTGATGTAAGAGAACATTCAACCCAAGACGATTGCTTATTAGATTAATTTCTAAATGCTGTCAAAGTTATTCCTGTTTGCCTTTTGAAGTAGCGAGCCAAATATGATGTGTCCTCGAAATAAAGTCGATCAGCAATTTGTTTGATTGACAGTTCGGTCGTCCTTAAGAGTACTTTAATTTCTAGTATAACTTGCCTGTCAATCAAATCCTTTGGTGAATCATTTAAAAAGTCTTTAGTGATCTGAGAAAGATAATAGGGAGTAATGCTCAGTTTATTTGCATAGAATGCGACATTTCTCTGCTCGGTACTATGCCGACTGATAAGCTCCCAAAACTTCCAACATAGCAATTCCTTTCGACTGTATTGATGTTCAACATTAATTTCTGTCAGTGAAACGCTTTCGGCTATTTTGAGAAAGAAATTTTGTAAACTATTCCGCAACATAATATGCTGATGTGTTGTGCATGTATTTTTGATGTGTTTTATTTGCGTTATCCATCCATGTAATAGGTTGACTTCCTGACCATGGGGTCTGCAAAGTGGGGATTGATGTAGAAACAAGAATAGTTGATTAGGCAAATCAAAGGCTACTTCTGCAGCCAAACTTCGATCTACAAGACAGTAGAATGCTTTGAAATCAGCGGACACCCGTTGCACCACTGTAATATAATCCTCAGCCAGGACCAATACATCATTAGTCTTTAGCAGATAATTCTCAAAATTAACGTTAACTACCGAAGTGCCTTCCAAACATACAATTAAGGAAGTATAGCCGAGCCGTAGGGGATATCCCAGACTTTGGCAAAGATTACTTTCTCCTAGTGCTAGTTCCTCTTTTCCCAAGGAAATATCCGGTGTGTAATTCATTATGGTACTTTTTATTTTTACCATAAATTTAGACTATTTATGGCAAGTAAGTATGATTTGTTTTCAAAAGTACCCATTTTGCGAAAATTTTGGCTATATCCCTATTCTATAAAGACTGTAATTTTGCCACGTACATTTAAAAATAGAATGATATGATTTTAGAGACAGAAAGATTGATTTTGCGTCCATTCAGAGATGCTGATGCAGCAGACTTATTCAAGTATGCTAAGGACGAGAGAGTAGGGCCAATTGCTGGCTGGCCTCCCCACAAGAGTGTTGAAGAAAGTAGTGAGGTAATCAAAAACATATTTTCGCAAGACGGAGTATTTGCAATCACACTTAAAGAGGACGACATTGCTATTGGGATGATTAGTTTGATTTTAGGGGAGAAAAGTAACTTTCCAATCACCAAGTCGGAAGGCGAAATTTCATATTGGCTAGGTGTTCCATTTTGGGGTAAAGGCATAATGCCCGAAGCAATCGGCAAAGTGGTACGCTATGGCTTCGAAGATTTGAGATTAGTAAATATCTGGTCCGGCTATTATGAAGGAAACGCCAAGTCAAAGATCGCACAAGAAAAATGTGGTTTCCATCATCATCATGTGGAAGAAGCTAGCTTAAATGAGTTAATGAATGACATACGTACAGAACATATCAGCAGGATGACACGTGATGAATGGACAATGGCTGTCCATGGCAAGGTCTCATTCTAATCGCAAGCATCTCTATAGGGATGCTTATAATATATTTATGTATATATATAGGGATAAATAATTGCTTGGAGGTCAAAGCACAAATAGCCACAAAACATCAAATCTTTATGAAGTTAAATAGAATAGAGCGTTGGGAAAGAAAGCTGAATAGATACAAAAAATAAAAAGGTGCTAACTACAATGGATACAAATAGAAAAGTTTATTGCGGATTGGAGGAGATGGTGCCATATTTCCTTAGTTTCAACAAGCTATATGATATCTGTCTAGATGGAGATTATATGCCATGGTATGAAATGGGGTACTGGGACAATACTTTTATACCATTTTTTATAGTTCAGGATAATACGGTAATTGCAAATGTATCTTTATCTCCTATGGTAATGATTTTACAAGGGCAGTCCCATAAAGTTCTACAGATTAGTGCAGTGATGACACATCCAGCTTTTAGAGGTCAGGGACTGTCACGTTATCTAATGAATCATGTAATGAGTCAATTCCGTGGGCAATATGAATTCATATACCTATTTGCTAATGCAGAGGTGTTAGATTTTTACCCAAAGTTTGGTTTTGTTAGGTTAGATGAAAGTAGTTTCAAACTTAAAGATTTAACAGATTTTGAACCCGTAAGTTCCGATTGGAGAAAACTTTCTATTCAAATCAGCGAAGATAAAAATCTCTTGGAGCGATTTGCTAAAGACCATAGATTTCTGTCAAATACCCTTTCGTTTGAGCCGAATCCTTGTTTAGCGACCTATCATTTTGTATTGCAGTTTGAAGATTCTTTGTATTATTCAGAAAAAAGAGACTGCTTAGTGTTGATGGAATTTGAAGAAGAAGACCTCAATATCTATGATATTTTTTCAAGTAGGCCATATAAATTAGAAGAGTTAATTCCTACTTTAGTTAAAACACATACGGAAGAGGTCAGTTTCTTTTTTGTTCCGGATACAGATTTTGGCGGAAAACTTGAGGTCGAAAAATATCCTTTCGATGATGATGCTCTTTACATATATCCTGAACACAAAAAGGATCTATTTATGGAGAACTTTGTCTTTCCAATAACTTCTCATTATTAAATATAACATTCTGAGCATTAATCATTATGAAGGCGACCATTATCGATGATCACAGCTAAGGTTGACAACAAGTAAGTATTGCCTGATCACAAAGTTTAGTTAGGACCGTTAAATTAATTACCGTTAATTTGCACATTTATTCCTTTTAATGGACAATTTTTAGTATATTGAAAAGGGATATATTTGTAGTACATTTTATATTGAATGAATTGTAGCATCCATCTAGTATTTTCCTTTTTCTTTTTTGGCCCGCTAGGGCCGAGATAAACAGATATGTCCGTTACGCACGGATATCAACATCAGATTTTACTTCACGAATTTTTAATATTATGTATTGCGACAGACTGTCGCAGCCTATACACTAGTAGATATGAATAATATCCCAAAGACTATAAATGAAAAGCGTAGTCTAAAATTACATCAGAATAAATTACATCCTGTCTGTCAGTTGAAAGAGAAAATCCAGTGTTATTTTCACGATTTTACACCTTTCGACGATTTAAATGAAGTTGTTAGTATCAAAGGCAATTTTGATGAGTTGCTCATGCCGCAGGATCATCCCGCACGATCTACTAATGATACATATTATGTAGATTCGGCTCATGTATTAAGAACACAAACTTCTGCACATCAGAACGAATTATTGAGAGGAGGCTATAAGCGTTTTATCGTTACAGGTGACGTCTATCGAAAAGATACGATTGATCGCACACATTATCCCGTTTTCCATCAAATGGAGGTGGTGAAGGTATTACCCAAAGGTTCAGATGCTCTTTCTGACCTCAAAAGTACGTTATCGGGGCTAATTGCATATTTGTACCCAGGCAAAGATTATAGATTCCTGGATGATAGTTTTCCGTTCACAGAGCCTTCGGTACAGATCGAGGTTTATCAAAATGAAGACTGGATGGAAGTCTTAGGAGCGGGTGTGATCCACCCTAAGATTCTGGAAAATTGCAATATTGAAGCCACAGGTTGGGCTTTTGGATTAGGCCTGGACCGTCTTGTACTCTCATATTGCGATATCCCAGACATTCGCTATTTATGGACTACAGACGAACGTTTTATAAAACAATTTAACAATGGCCTTGCCCAATTCCAGGAATACTCTAAATATCCTCCTGTTTTTAAGGATATATCGTTCTGGGTCAATGGGTATACCGAAAATAAAGATGAAATTTGGTCTGAATATAATAATTTCTGCGAGATCATCCGTGAAGAAGGCCTTGATCTGGTTGAGGATGTTACTCTTCAGGATAAATTCCAAAAGGAGGGAAGGACCTCACTCAGCTATAGAATTGCCTATCGATCAGGTCAGCGTACGCTCTCCAATGAAGAAATCAATCTCATACAGGAAAAGATCAGAACAGTTCTTTCTGATAAATTTGAGATAATCTTAAGGTAATTATATTATAGGTTCTGCAAACTATTCGTCTGTAGAACCTATTGCTATAGAGCCAACATCAATCAAAGAGAATTATTGACCACAAACCGAAAGATGAGATTTTTTTGCTCCTGAAGCTATTTTAATGCAGCTTCATAGGAGTAAAATTCGGTGCAGAATTTGGCCATTAAAGAATCTGAAAAAAACAAAATATATAGTTATAAAAGTATGAACATTAGAAAAGCAGTCCAGACAGATCTGCCAAAGATAAAAAATCTTTATTTCCAACTCTTTGAACAGATGGCACATCATGAACCCGATTATATGCAGACAGCACATCAGGACGAAAGTTTTTTGCAAAGAGTCATCGCCGGAGAAGATCAGTTTACAGCCTTTGTATATAGAGCAGATGATGAGGTAAAAGGAATTGCAATTTCACAATTACAGGAGAGCCCACCTTACAATTGTTTCGTACCCTTGAAATGTATGTATTTAATGGACATTGTTGTTGATACGGATATGCGTGGAATAGGAATTGGTAAAGCATTGATTGATCGCGTTAAAACGTGGGCAAAGGAAAACGAAGCGGACTATGTGGAGTTAAGTGTCTTGTCTAAAAACGCTTACGCTGCGGCACTGTATCTGCACGAGGGTTTTGAGCCATACAGTTTATCTATGCGATTGAAAATTGAATAACCGATTAATCTCGGGGCTCTTTAGGTAATTTGACGAAGAACTATGTCTGCTAAAAAGAAATGAAAAACGGTGACAAAAAGAAGAAATGTTGTGACACGTTTAAAATTAGATCAATAGCTTTATTTCTAAGCGACACCGCTTTCTAATATCGAAAACGTCCTGCCTATACAGTTGATTTCGGCCAGCCTTCCATAGGGCAGGGTGAAAGTCGGGCAGGTGTGACCGAAATCCATGCGCGTAATGACAGGTAAATCGGATAATCCTTCTTCATCGAGCACTTTCAGCAATTCAATCTCATATTGTTCCGTGTAAAGATTGTCGTAAGGTCTACCAAAAATAATCCCTTTTACACTGGAGAGAATTCCTAGGGTAGCGTAGTTTCTTAACCAACCTCGAACAAACTCCGGTTTAGGCAAATCTTCCGAGGTCTCAAAGAACAGAATGCTGTCTTTCCATACCTCCAGATCTGGCCAAAAATGAGTTCCTTTAAGCATTTCGAGCACCTCAATACAGCCGCCGATTAGACGCCCCTGTACAATGGAATCTCCTCTTAAAAAATTCCATCCGCTTGTAGGTGTTAACTTTCGTTGCACGTCTTGCAAAGAAATATCGAACCAATCCAGAAATTCGCTTGTCCGGCCTTCTTTATTGGGATGGATTTGTCCAATTTTTTCAGTTGAAAACAGGGTTTTCCTAATATCGTTGACTTGATATTTGTGCATTGTGTAATTTTCGGCGAACCCTACCAACAGCGATGTGCCATAAAACGAGCTTAAGCCGGCTTTAAGACAGATAAAATGTGTGATGGTGCTGTCAGAAAACCCAAGAAATATTTTAGGATTCTGTTTTATGATCTCTAAATCTATATACTTAAGCATTCTAATACTATCATCACCACCAATGTTAGAAATGATTCCCTTGATTGAGGGATCACAAAAGGCTTCCATTAAATCATTCGCCCTGGCTTCAGGATTTTTGTAGATCCATTGTGCAGATTTTAAGGCATGTGTGGTTTCGACAACATTGAGGTCAAAAAATTTGTTCAGACGCTCTTTCCCTTTCTGGTAGCGGTGCGGCAATTCGCCAGCAGCACCCCACGATAGAGAAATCGTGGCAACTTTATCGCCTATGTTTAAACTTTTTGGAGTAATTAATTCGATCATAAAACTTAAAAATATAAATCCTTATTCTCACAATTCTATATGCAGAATAGGGTATTCTTTTCCATGTCTGTTCACCTCGGATCTGTCTAAGATACGAAATCCAATATGTTTTTATATACAGGATCACCTATCTCTTTAAAGAACTTCCTGAGCAATTCATATCTGCTACTATCAGCCACAATCTGACTGGAACTATCTATCGCCATTGCATCACAACTTAAACAGGTATTCAAAACAGAGACAATTTCCAGTAACCCTCCTAATGGTGTAACTTTAATTTCTATCAACAACTTCATATATGAAATTTCCATTGCTGTTATTGCTATTGATCGGATTTTATTCGGTCGCATCTGCGCAAAAAGAATAAAAGCATCTGGCCTTGATTCGCCTAGAGGGAAAATGTGGATTTATTGATGCTTTTGGCCGTTGGGTAATTCCTCTTGTGTTATGACGATGCCGGTTCTTGGGGCAATAAACTTGTGCCAGTAAATAAGGAGCTTCGCGGCGGCACCGCGATAAAAAGGGCTGTACTCATTTTTGATGGTTCAGCCCTTTTCATTTTTTAATACCCTTTGTTTTGGGTCAGCTTTGCGTTTTTGGTTAACTCCGTCGTGACGAAGGGTAGATAAATACGCGTTTCATCTCTTCCTTTTGATTTTAAGAAAGGGATAGCTTTACCATAGCGCTTCATATCCTGCCACCTTCTTCCTTCACCAACAAATTCTCGGCGGCGCTCGGCCTCAATTTCTTGAATAAATTGATCAGTTCCAGTAAAATTACTGGCTATCTTTTGACTTGCACCTCTCGCTTTACGTAATTCATTATAGCGTATCAAAATAAGTTGACCCTGGCGTGCAGATGCTTCTGCGGAAATGAGATATGCCTCTGCAATACGTACCATTGGGTAAACGATGGAAGCATTGGAAGAGGGTTGTGCAATATCCGTAGAAAATTTTAGTAGGTAAGTCACGTTTTCACCTATCACCGGATTCTTGCGTTCCAAGAGGAGTGATGCCCTAATGTCATTGCTTTCATACGATTGGACCAAAGCAGGATCTACCCATGTAAGTCCCATACTCGAACCACGATAGGGTGGTGGCGGAGAGTACATCGTATAGAGACCGCCTCTTTCATAACTGGTAATGGGTTCTGACAGCCGCCACAGCATTTCCGTACTTTTGCTACCATAATGGAATACTTCCGCAAAGTCACCCTGCGCAAGATTATTCTTTCCGCTTTTTATAACCTCTTCAGCGAGCTCAAATGCTTCCTTATTTTTCCCGAGCTGCAAGTATAGACGTGCCAATAATAACTGTGCTGTAGGTTTGCTGATGAAATCTGCAGTTTTAAAATCCTCCAAAAGGGGTATTGCCTCTAGCAGATCGTTAACCACCTGCTTATAAACTTCCTCTTCCGTATTTTTATCCCTGCGTATCAGGTTGATATCGGTCTCCAGATCAACAGTCAGAATGACTCCACCATAAGACTCTGCAAGGCGGTAGTAATTGAATGCCCGTATGCTTAATGCCTCGCCGAGCACGTTATTCATGTTGGTGATGCCCTTGGATTTAATAAAGTTGATAATGAAGTTGGCGTTGCCTATGGCGGTATAAGCGGCGCCATAAAGTCGCGCATTTCCAAATCCATCCTCAATATTAGGGTTACAGTCGTCGTATGAGCGTGGATTGTATTGTGTCGGAGTAGACCCTTGCAGCGAAATGATGTCATCACTGTAGACGTCCCATATCGGATAAGGCTGATAGAAGATTCCGTTGGGCTTGTAGGCCCCACGAAGTAACAAAGGGAGATCTCCGGGCTGTATTTTATCCAAATTGATAGCGGTGTCGGGCGTTGGATTATCTAATGATTTGCCACAGGAAAATAGGCAAGCTGAGAGTAGGATATAGGCAATTTTTAGGTGTACGTTATATATTGTTTTCATCTAAATTCGGGTTAAAGTATTAAAAAGTAATGTCAAATCCCAATGAGTAAACGCGTGGCATAGGTGCAATAGCCTGTTGCCATCCGCTGCCCTGAGCAAGCTCCGGGTCGTTGGAATTGAGTGCTTTGTCTTTGATAATGAATAGATTTTGACCCGCTGCATAGACTCTGCAGCTGGAAATGCCAATCGTTTTCAATCTGTTTGAGGTTAGGTCGTAGCTAACAGTGATATTCTTAAGACGTAGGTATGAAGCATCATACAGGTAAATCGTGGACACTCGCGAATTCCAGTCGTTGGTCATTCCTGCTCCATGTGGACCTGTTATCGCTCTTGGATATCGAGAAGTCGATCCAGGTGCAGTCCATCTGTCCAGTACCCAATCGGGTTTGTTCACCATAATGCCTACATAGTCATCAAAGCCATATTGACGTGCTTCCTGTTCACTAAAATTATACACCTTACTGCCTATAGAAAAAACAAATAGAGAGGATAGGGATATTTTCTTGTAGGATACATGACCATGCACGCCACCTGACATTTTAGGTTGGGCAGTGGAGACATAGATCATATCGGCTTGATTGATGATACCGTCTTTATTTACATCTTCGTAGATGGCATCTCCTGTTTTGGAGTCTATGCCCGTGGCATTGTATAACTGTAATAAGCCTACTGGTCTACCAACTTGGATAAATCCCATCGGACCGCCCGGGGCGAAACCATCATAACCGATGATGCTATCCCGTAATTGAGTGACTTTATTGCGGTTGATATTAAGATCAGTGCCCACGCGCCATTTCCAGTTGGATGTCTGTGCGGATGAATTGCCAATTGATATCGACAGGTCTAATCCCTTATTGAGCATCCCGCCTAGATTAGCTCCCTGCGTTGAAAATCCCCCACTGGATGTCGGTATGCGTAAATTTGTAATGAGGTCATCTGTCTTTTTTACATAATATTCGGCAGTCAGCTGGATACGGTCTTTCCAGAAAGTACCTTCCAATCCAAAATCATATTGTTTGGTGCGTTCCCATTGCAAGTCTGGATTTCCGAGTTTTGCATTGAGCTGTAAAGCTGGCTCATTCAGATAAGTCTGCTTACCTGCCAGACTGTACACGTCAAAATTGCCCAGAGGTCGGATGTTGCCGGTCATACCGTAACTGGCCCTTATCTTTAAAAAATCTATCCACGATTGACTTTGGATAAATTTATCTTTGCTCAAAATATAACCAGCAGACACTGCCGGAAACCAAGCATAGCGGAAATTTTTTAGTTTGCTCGAACCATCATGCCGAAGAGAAGCGCTGAATAAGTAGCGTCCATCCCAGCTTAGATTGGTCCGTAAGAAATATGACGAAGAGTTTTCCAGGTACTCACGGTTGAGATAAGTGTAGTAGTTGTTGTAGGTTGAAGCATTTCCCGGTGCCCAAAGGCTTTCGCTTAATGGGAATCCCTCCAGACTATAGCCGTTCGTGGAGTAGTTATTCTCCATATATTCCTGCCCCAATACGATGTCCCCGTTCAATAAACTCTGATTGACCTTGTATGTCAGGAGATTGTTGAATGTATAGCGCAGACCTTTATTCCCTTTGACGGTATAGCTGCCCGAACTATATTGTCCCTCGTACGAAAATGGGGTATAGAAAAGAATGTCTTCGATATTGCTTTTTGAGGCGGCTAAAGTTGTGCGAAACGATAGATTTTCCATTAATCGGACATTTGCCGAAAAATTACCGACATAATTCCAGGTGGAAGATTCAGGACGTGTTCCCGCTCTTGAAGCAATGGGATGACCTTGTGCACCAAACCAGTAACCGTAGGTTCCATCTTCATTCATCTTGATTTCCCAGGGTGTATCCGGTCGTGCCTGCAAAAGATTGTACTGATCATCGGAAATGTTTTTGGATATAGCTTGAGAAATTTGCAGATTAGCCTGAAGGTCCAACCATGGCGCGAGTTGTTGCACAAGTGATATCTTGCCACTATTCCGGCCAAAACGTCCACTACCTATGGAGTTATCTTCACCATATTTACCAAATGAAAGGTAGTACCCACTTTTGGCGTTACCACCACTTACACTAGCCTGTATATTGTAGGTACCCGCATGTTTGGGCGACAGTAGGCTCAACCAATTGTTGTCATGATCTAGCATGGTCAGGCTATTGATCTGCCCTTTCAGCTGTACACTCTCAGCCGTTAGGTTCGCTAATTGTGCTGGACTTAAACCTCCTGCAGTTATAACAGCCTGGATATCGTTTATGCGATTTTGCCTGGCTTCATCAAACATGGACCGATACTGTGAACTATTCAACGGTTTGTAACCAAACTGTGTCTTCGTAAGGCCATAATAACTATTTAGTGAAATTGTCGGTTTGCTATTTAACTGTCCTTTTTTTGTCGTAATCAATATAACACCTTGCGCACCACGTGCACCATATATTGCCGAAGAAGCGGCATCTTTCAATACCTCCACAGAGGCGATATCCTGTGGATTTAAATTTGATAAGCTAAAGTTGGCACCGGTTTCAGTTGGAGACATTGGATTTCCGATTGCGTCAATCACTAATCCATCGACAACGATCAACGGGTTTGCCCCGCTACCGCCTAAACTTCCTTGGGTGGTCTGTACCCCACGCACCATAAATCTCGGCATTTCGCCAGGTTTTGAACTGGTACTCTGTACCTGCAATCCTGCAACACGTCCCTGCAAGGCACTGATCGGGTTACTGACAATATTTTCCTCAGCTTTGAGGTTGGTAACACGGCCTACAGAACCTGTTAATTCACTGCGCTTACGTGTACCATAGCCAATGATTACAGCTTCGTCCATAACCGTAGTAGACGGTCTGAGTACTATCCGGTTATTGCCCTGAGCATTTACTGAAAGCTCTTTTTGTTCAAATCCAAGCATACTGATTACCAGTGTTACTCCATTTTTTTCTGAAGTAATCTGAAATCTTCCTTGCTGATCCGTTCGAGTTGCAGTTTCTGTACCTTTGATGCGCACAGTAGCACCGGAAAGGGGAGCACCCGTTGTATCGACGACATTACCCGCTATCGTATACTGGACAATCTTCGAAGTGACTTTCTTTGTACTTTTCTTCAATACAATTTCCTGCCCCTCGATTTGAAAGGCTAACCCTTGGGGTTCCAATATATCTGCAAGAGCATGCGATAATAGCTTATTTTGGATGTTCACCTGAAAAGGTTCAGTATTCTCTAGCAAAGATGAATTGTAAACAACACGATACCCTGTCTGTTGTTGTACAGCATAGAAAAACTGCTTAAGGCTGATTTGGTCTTTTTTTAGACTGAGGTGCTGCCCTATGCTGTGAGCGCTGACTTGACATAGGAACACCGTGATAAGTAAAGTGATAGTCTTCACAATCCGGAGAAAAATTAGTTTGTGCAAAATTTTATACATTTGTATTGCATGTTTTGATTGATCGGACGATAGCAATGTTTGGTAGACATTATCGCCCAAATCCCAGTAAATAAATTTATTGAATAGGTTTATCGGAACATCAAGTCGGGAGTGTTAGTAGCACTTCCGACTATATGATATTGGTTAGTATTATTTGGTCACTAAAATCCTCCTTCCTTTGATTACAAATTTAACATCACCGGTCAATTCGAGACGGTGAAGTACATCAGATAAATCTTTGTATTTGGAGGCACTTCCACCGAAACGCATATTTGGATCGATGTTTTGAAAATCAACCTCTACATCATACCAACGTTCAATTTTCTTCATGATATTGGCCAAGGTTTCATCGTTAAAATATATCAGCCCGTTTTTCCAATCTACGGCTGCTGTTGTATCTACTGAGGCGGTATTGATGGTGTTTTCATATACAATGGCTTCCTGTCCGGGCGACAGTAGGCTGGATAATTTCCTGTTTGGTAGCCGCACGCGGACAGTTCCATGTATCAAGGTTGTTTTCGATGAGCGTTCGTCGCTATAATCTTTGACATTAAAAGATGTACCCAGTACTTCGATTTCCTGCGATCTGGTCTTTACTAAAAATGGAACTTTTTTGCCCATATACGAGCTGGGGCGAACTTCAAAAAATGCTTCACCTTCTAGCGCTACAGTACGCTGTTCGGAACTGAATCGGCTTGGATAGGATAATTTACTCGCAGCGTTGAGTGTAATTTTAGTGCCATCGGAAAGAATAACAGTATAGTTTCCTCCCTTCGGCGTATAAAGAGTATTTATTGAAGCAGTATTTTGCTGATGCTGCGGTGACCATACTACCGTTCCATCCTCATAGGCAATATCTTGCCCGATACGTACGGTTTTCTTTGATTGGCTGAGATCAATAGTCTGTCCCTCAGCGGTGATTATATAAGCTTTGTTGCTGCCAGGGCTTATGGCAGCTCGCTGTATATTCGTATTGCTGCCGGTAATAGGAGAATGGGGGTCATTTTTCCATAACAAGGCTGTCAATATACCACCTAACGCGATGGCCAGCACAGCTGCGGCTCTAATGAATGGCGAACGCAGTATGGTCTGAGTCAGTAGGGGACGTTGTTTGGGCAAATTATCTTCATGCACAATGTATACTTTTAGCTTCTCCTTTATAAGTGCAGTACGGGTTGCTATATGCTTCTCATCAGGAAGGACACGGTCATCTTCGAGGTCAGTCAACATAAAAGCTTCGACCAATAGGCGTTCATGCGTATTCGCAGTGCCATTTTGATATTTGGCTATAAGCGTAGCAGCATCATATTTCTTTTTCATCTGATGGATTGGTTAGTACTTCTATATATACAGTAGGTTTGCGAGCGAAAAATCCCAGAAAAAAATAAAAAAAGATTTAAGCGCGTAAAAAAGGAGGGTTGATTGCGGTAAATTATTTTTTAAGAATGTTTAGAACAGGAAAATCAACCAAAAAAGTCTTCCCATATGCTTCCGCAATATTGTGTTGGCATTGTTAATTTGATTTTGTACCGTCTTTTTCGAAATATTCAATTTTTCGGCGATTTCTGCTGTGCTGAGATGGTCCCTATAATTTAGCAGGAATATTGTCTTCATTCGCAAGGGCAGCTGTTCGATTTGTTGTTCGATAATTCTTAGGAGCTCCCGTTCGGCAACAATATTATCAGTTTGCCATTCTGCATCATCTAAAAATGCCTGGAATTTGGAGATATAATCTTGTCGAACTTTCTGTTTGTCTATCCAATCGAAGAATCGATAACGTATCGCGCGGAACAAATACCCTTCCAATGAAGAGCTTAGTGAACTTGTCTCGCGTTTTTCCCAAAGGCTCATCATGATATCCTGTACCAGGTCGGCCGCAAGATCCTCATTCTTTACCAAATTGCAGGCAAAAAGATAGAGCGGGGTCTGATAGCGCTCGTATATTTCCATAAATGCTGCTTTATCTGAGAATTTCAGTAGTTCAAAAAGCTGCTGGTCCGTATAAGATTCCTCTTGCTGCATGAAATGTCTATCGTAGTTTGTTCTTGTGGTGATGCAAATAAACAATAACCGTAGTATATTCCAATCTTTTTTTTGTAAAAATTCTAGCGATGAACTTGCTGGTTTATATAATTCTGATCTATGTGTTTTTAAGCTCTTCTATATGCTTAGTGTAAATAGTATTGCAGTTCGCGCCGAACCAACATACATAGCATACAATTAACATACATTTTAGTACCAGGGCTAAATTGTTTCGTGCCGATACGGGTTTGCAGCTTCCCTTCGCCGTAGCTATTTTCCCGTTTGATGTTAGCTATTAATGTCCATAATTAATGGTGCAGGCTATAAATGATCCATGTCATTTTCAACTAATCAGAAGAGCTTACTGAAGTACTTTTTATATATGAGATAGAGGAGGGGTAACAGCAGTTTACAATTTATACAAGCACAAAGGTGTAATCGATATCTTGCATATTATAAAATTTGCAGTTTTGATACTCGTTTATCAAACAACATCAAATAGGAGTTATCAGTTTCGCTAACAATCCTGAAACCTATATTGGAGTATAGATTCTTAGCTTTATTGGTTTTCAAGACGCTCAATGTTATCGTTTTTTCTGCTGCAATAGCCTCCGCTATCAGATCATTTAGAATTTTGCTCCCCATTCCTTTGCCTTGATAAGGGGGGCTACCTGAATTTGTATTAGATCAATATTATCCTCTTGTCTGTCTAATTTTAGTAGTCCTATAGCAATATTGTTTACTTCAATGATTGGGGCATGTTCAAATTTATAATCGATCCTTTGTAGATGCGCCTGCATTTTATTTCCAATGTCATCTATTCTAAAAAATAAAAAACCAGAAAAACTATGGAGCTGATACCTATTGAACAAAATCTTTTAAATAGAAACCACCGTCCATAGCTATATAAAATTTAATCAAAAATTGGTGGCGGTCAGATAGCCCGTTGATTGTAATGTTTCCAAGATGTGATTTGCCTCAGCTTGATCCATATCATTTGCAAATTTTATGGTTTTAAAACCATATTCAAATCGAATAGTACCTCTGTTTCTGAAAACGCCTAAATCATTCCTTCGGTTCCAAAAACTAAACTCAAAATGTTCTTCCTCAACATGAAATCTCTTCGCATCCTGTAGATCATAGATCTTCTGCCTGAAGAGTATATCGTTTTGTCTTGCAATAGTAATTTGCTCGCGATCTATTGTGATGATTTCTTTTCCAATGAGGTACCACATCAGCGTTTTCATTACAAATAAGCCACCTGCTATCCAGAAGAGTAACCAAACTATAATAAATATCCCTTCGAAGCTTAAACCTCCGTTTGTACCGTAAAAGTCTCCGAGCGTCGGACCAAAAGAAATAATTGATACTATCCAACCGACGAGCCATAAACTTAAAATCAGGATGAGGGGTAGATGCTTTTTTGCCGGGACGATAATGGAATATCCCGTTGGAGTTTCATGATGGGTTGCAATACCGCTATACGGCCTTTCCATAGTCAATTTGTTTTATAGGTTATACTAATTCAAATGGTCTAATTTTCCGATGGCTAATATGCAATAAAAAAACGAATTTCAATACTATATTTCTTTTCAAATTCCATCCCCGAGAAGTGATAATGGAGCCACTGTTTATTCTTAATAGCGCTTTATTAGCAGGTAATTTGTCAAGGATACGGACCAAAAGTATCTGAGACATCCCAATGCTTGATGCAAAAAATCCTGTTAATTATTAGCGGGTAATTATTCTACGCCCTTTGTACGCATTGGGATGCAATAAATTGCTGTTGAAGCTGTGATAAATAGATCAGTTCGATCTTTGCCTCCAAAACAGACATTCGATGTCCATGGTTCTTTTACCTCAATATGTCCTATCAGTACGCCTATCGGACTATAGATAGAAACACCTTTCCCCGTAAGGTAAACATTTCCCCGATTGTCCAATGTCATCCCATCAGAGCCTTGGTCGATAACCGCTTTTTGTCCGCTGAGCTTACCGTTAGATTCAATAGTATACCTGTAAGTTTTATTTCGCACCCTATCCGCTACATATAGGTATTTTCCATCGGGCGATCCCACAATACCGTTAGGCTTAGCTACATCATCAGCCACTACAATTGGTTTTTTACCTTTTCCCGGAGGGAGGTAGTAAACTTTCTGCCCTTCTATCTCTGGTTTTTTTCTGGTCCAGTAGTCACGTTGGTAGTAAGGGTCTGTAAAGTAAATACCACCTTTCTTATCTGCCCAAAGATCATTTGGACCATTCAGTTTCCTTCCATCTACATCTGACAGCAGGACGGTAACTTTGCCATCTTTGCTTATTGACCAAATTTCGTTTTTTTCATCTGCGCAGGCAAGTAGCTGACCGCGATGGTTAAAGTACAGTCCATTGGCACGGCCGGCTGAATCTTTAAAAAGAGAAAGACGACCTTCCGTGTTGTATTTCCAGATTTTGTTATTGGGCTGGTCAGTAAAATAGATATTCCCGTCCTTGTCCACTGCCGGCCCTTCTGTAAAGGCAAACTGCCGAGATATTAATTTCAGGCTGTCCTGATCAAACAATTGCGCCCTTACCTCTAAGCCCCCTAATGAGAAGAGTAATATTAGCAAGAATGCCGGATAGTACCTACTGGAATTAATTAAATGTAGCATAGTAAAAGTAATTAACTAAAATTATCGTTTTTCCAAAAAAAATCAAGGAATGGTATTCAAGTATGAATAGTCTCTATTTCAAGTCCAATATATATAATTTTATAAAGACCCGAAAATATTACCTCTAGTCGAACCCGGTTCGTCCAACTTTACTGGAAGATTAAAAAGGTGTATTATTTTTCTGAGCATCAATAATTTTATATTTATGGATAATCAAAGCTGGGGCGGTAAAATGCTTTTTAAATATTTTCTTCGATAACGCTTAATGTTTGAATGCGCACGGATCTGAAAAGAGATCCTGCGGATTGTAAATGTAATAACACGATCATTATTATTTTGTATAAACTTGAATAAATAGAAATTATGCGGATTACTGTTTTAAAGATCATATTTGTATTGCTGCTATTTATCATAGGTTCAATTAATACAGGATCAAAAAATGGGAATTCTTGCTGAAACTTCATTATATTACAGACAGGCCGGCTATAGGGGCCAGTGTTAAAAAGGGAGGATGAAAAAATGTTCAAGAAACTATTTCAAAAAAAGACAACACCTGCGGAGCGATACTTAAATCATCTGAATAGTGTATTTAAGAAAACACCACTAATGTTTAAAGAAGACAGTTTAGATGAAGGTCTTCCGGGTGTTACAACAATTGTATACGAGAATATACCCGAAAAGGGCATGATTACATCATTTACATATGGTCTTTCCTTGGGACATCATCCCGATTGGCGAAATGGAAGGCCCGAACTTACATTAACAGTAAGATCAGATGACTTTGCCTGGGGGAGAGTGTCGGGTTACTTAGCAAACTGGCTACGAAATAAATGCCCTTTTTCCTATGGAAATCCTATCAATTTTGGGGAAAAGATTGCTAACGATTCCGAAATGGACGGTTTTTTGGTATTTGCGCCCTCCATTTTTAGAGACAAGAGAAGCTATGAAAATATTGATATTGGTGCCGGATATAATATTTATATTAAAGGTATTTACCCCATATATGCAACGGAGATTGATGTTATCTCCACACTTGGATTAGAGAAATTTTGGAAACATCCTAAATTTGACCTTTATAATATTCAAAGAGAGCGAATTTCTGGGTAAAGTAAATGAATTAGCTTCCTTGAAATCAAATTCAAAAAATCCTATACAAATTATGTTTAAAGACGACGAGACGGATATAATTTACAACTTACAAAAAAGCGTCCTAAACTTTGATAGTAGTTTTATGACAGACAAAAACTTACAAAAATTAAGACAACAAATAGTTGATGAAACAGATGGGGTTAAATTTTCCAAACTGACAGAAAAGTTATTGAAAAAATATTCATCAACTGACAGAGAATATGTTTTGAATATCTTAACAGATTACGCAAGGAATGGACAAATTTTGCATTGGCGAAATTTTCTACTGACTGATATTATAGAACTTGTAAACGAAGATGAAGCTAACTACGCTGACTTTTTCGAATGGTGCATCACTCAGCCTGAATTAACCTATTGGGGCATTGACGGGCTATTAAAAACCAGCGGCAAAAAATCATTTCCGGCACTAATCGAAATTCTAAAAGACGAAAGTTTTAATACTTCAATCCGTGCAAAAGCAATTAAAAGTATCTCATTATTTAGCAAACAAGCTTTTGACCGACAACTACCTAAAGACCCAGGACATTGGAAAGTAGCAGATTTAAGAATAGAAGAAATAGAAATCTGGCAGAAAAATGGCTTTCAAGATGGTGGTGGCTATCCTGAACCGGAAACTCATATTTCGTTAGAAAACCCAAAAACAGAACTTGAAAAAATCGCTTCAAAACTTAACAAAAAACTCGAAGCACAAAGAGCTAAAAACCGAGACCTATCAAACCCGACAAACTGGCTCGTTATTGCAGACGAAACCGACATTTTAAATATAGAGAAAAAATGGAAATTACCGGAAAATTATTTGTTATTCCTTAAAAACTACTCGCCTTTAAACGTATTTATTGACAACAAAAGATACTTTCAAGGTTTGCATTTATATGGAGCTTCTGACCTGATAAATAGACAGGAAGGCTATTCATTTAATCCGGTAACCAACAAATCAGTTGAGGATTGGCCAAAGAATTTTGTTGTAATTGCTGATGCAGGAGCTGACCCGTATTGCATAGACATTAATGAAATAACAGAAAATGATGCACCAATTTATACAAGTATACACGGGAGTGGTGAGTGGGAATTTGAATTATATGCAGACAACTTCCTAACCTTTTTAAAAGAAATTGCGGAAAAATAATATTGACACTATGGATACAACTGAATTCGACCATTTACCTGATGAACTTAAGGAAAAAATTATAAAATCCAGACAGGCTTTTCTTCAAGCACGAGATATCAGCGATAAGATTTCGGGCTCATTTCATATTTGCAATCTGAGTGTTTCTGCTACAGCAGACCATGCGATTTCAATAAGTGGCATCACTGACAATGAGGACGAAAAAATTGCTGTTCAAAATTTTGTGTTACAAACGGAAAATGTTTCAAGTGTTTTCAATGGGATTGAAGTTCTCTCAAATCCTACAGCACTAAGCTTGGTTGTCAATGGAAAGGAATTTTTCGTCACTACGTTGGCAGAATTAAAAACTGTGGTTGCACAGTTTCATGAAACTGCATTTGTCGAATATACCCTTAGTGGACATGCTGAAACTACAATTATATTATTGAGAAATTCAACTCATTCATTTGCAATATATCTCCGATTCAATGGCGATGCTGGTTGCACTACGCATAATCCGAAAGGGACAACTATTGAAATGAAAGACTTTATATTGACAAATGGACAAAGGGATGAGTACCCTACGGCATTGCTTGTTGATAATAAAGATGGTTTAGAAATACTGCAGTTTTACTTATTAACAGGAGAAATGTATCCCGGGATTGAATGGCGAAAAGAATAATTATTATAAAAATAGGTCTTGCATCAGGTTTGCTGATCGGCAGTTTGAACTGGCTGATAACAAATTCAAGACATTAGTTGATATTGTAAAGGTTTTGAGCTATATACTCAAGAATGAATATCAAACGATAGGGCAGGCATAGACCTTTTTTCGGGCTATACTTTATTTTATCTCTAAGTGGTGTATTCCCAATAATGATCAGTATTGTCATTACAGAAAAAACCTTCAAACAAATTGCTTGCGATAAGCTGGTCCATTTTATTCTGATCCGTTGCAATTAAAAAGAAGAAGCGATCCCACTCAATGGTAAACAGAGTTTCTTTATCAGCCGAGTACAGGTAATAATCTTTACCGCCAATCTCATCACAGAATTCATATTCCGTTAATCGATCAAGATCCACAGTTGTGGTATTTTCATAAAACTCGTCAGTTATCATGATCTGTTTCTTTCCCAGGAGTTTGAAAGCTTTGTAGATGTCCATCTTTGAAAGCATACCAAAGGCACCTTCGGTCGGGTGGTAGATACTTTCGCTGTCTGTATAATTGTTAAGCTTTTCCATGAGGTCCGGTCTCGTAAAATTTCGGTTTAGTGCACCTATTGAAGTCCTTAAAGCCGTATTAAGTTCTGCATAGCCCGCCAAGGTTGAGCCATTCACGATATTTTTCCAAGATATCGCTTTAGCCCCCCTAAAAATATCTTCATCGGCAGGATATCGTCCATTGTCCTAACTATAGATCTCTCTATGCGCCTCCGGAAGTATTTTTAAAAAATCAATTTTCTTCAACGCTTCTTCATGCGATAGTAGCTTAGACATTTTTAGATTAGTTTTATCAGTTTCCTCTCTGTCAAGTTGAAAGAAGGGGAGCAATGCGATGAATACGGTGTCATAATGATCTTTGAAATGCTCTTTTATAGCCCCTTCATTAGGGTATAACTTTTCGTCGTCAAATATGTTTCTCATAAGATATTGATTAAATATGTAATTTTGTAGAGATCTAAAAATTGGAGAAGAGCCAGATCTTGATCTCATTAGTTATTTTCCGATAATATAAATATGCGGTCCACAAAAAATAAATACAACAATTATTTGTAATTTTTGGGTGATAAAAAAATGAAGTTATATATCACACAAATCGTCAAGAATTGGCTGATCATTATTCACAGGTCTTTAAGCAAAATGGTATAACTAATGTAAGATTTGAAATAACCCCTTAGTTATTATGAAAATAGAAAACCTACGTCTTCCAGGGAAAGAAGAATTTGATTTTAGGGAATACAGATATATTAATATTCAAAGTATTAATGGAAAAATCACAAAGGATAATTTTGTCAACATGGTTGCTTCTGCTAATAAACCTTTAATTCCGCAAAATGGAGGTGTTTTAAGCGAAAATTTTATTATAATTACTCCAGATGGCAGACATTTTTATGGACTGTCATATTCAAAAGACTTAATAGGATGGCGGCTGCAGATAGAAAAAGGTGTCTCAGTACTTAATTTAAATATTGGCGAAATTAAGAATGGGGAGTATTTTTCTATAATTAATGGAGAAAACTATAAATTGGAAGATTGTCAGTTTGAACGTTATAATTTTTATGATGAAGCAGGCAATTTAATAAGCCTTAATACTCCATTAGAAAAAGAAAGAATACTATAAATAGGCGACGTGTAATATTAAGGAACAGTCTGATAATTTAGCCATAATATGAATGGGTTACATCGATATAAAATAATAAGAAAATAGAATTTTATAAATCTGTTATACGAATTTAATGATAGAGAACAAGGTAAAGAAAAAGAGTTTTTACATCTAAAAACTGAAATTCTATGCTAAACTATGGACTATAATAAATATCAATACTTTGCAACATTCCGCCACAGTACAATATCAAAGTCAGTCAACAGCTGACAAATTTTACCATCACTGTCCTTTCCAATGTAAGTAGCATAAAAACCATCTCCATACCCTGTGGAGAAGAAGACGGCATTGTGGTTTTGAAAACTGTAATTTAAATAATGCTCGAATTTTTCGGAGAACATATTGTCCCAATTTTTATCGAGCAGCGTATTCAGAATATTCTTTGCTACTTGATCAGCGAAAAGACCTAGTCCCGCATCTACTCCATATCCATATATTTCTTTAGAGTTGAGGGGGAGTGGAGTCTGTCCCGGTAATAATGCAAACTCCCATTTACGGATGGGCTTATCTGAGAATTTTACTCGTGCAAATGCGACCCTTCGATCCTTATTAGTCTTGATATTTGCCATGGCCAATTCGACCGGGAACTCGCCAACAGGGAAATTTTCATTAAAAGCTATCGCATCACTTAAGGTAATGGGGTCAGTTGCGATAATATGGCCGGATGATACCTTTAGATTTCCTACAGTTATCTTATCAAAAGTTATTTCCGTGCCGAATTGCAATACTTTTGTATCGGCAAAGAAACTTCCCTCAAATATCTGTGGGAATGCCAGTGAGGTGTCCTGGATGGTTATTTTCGGTATGGTATCTGTGAGGTCAAATTCGTTTATTGTTCCAAGGATGTCGTTAGTATTACTTGGAACTTTGCTCTTTGAATTACATGAAAATAGCACCACGGCCATCATACATATTGTTATTGTACTTTTGTGCATTGAACGTATAATTATCTTTGTCTAATTTATGACTCTACAGGATGACCAATATCCTTAAAGAACTTTCTGAGCATTTCATATGTGCTGCAATCAGCGACAACCTGGCTGGAACTATCTATCGCCATTGCTTCACAACTTAAACAGATATTCAAAGCAGATATAATTTTCCCCGAGCTTTTATAAAACACGATGGCATCCCTGTAAATAGGAGCACACATCCAATGGGACACGTCAGTTGTTTTCGTATTTAAAATGTCCTTTAGCAGACTGACTGCCTCATTATCATACTGAAAAGTATCGGTTCTTTGACTAGAAAAATGAAATCGACCTGTATCATCAATCAAGTACTGTGTTATACCGAATAACCCGTCCAGTTCGCTCAGGCGGATTTCTTCAGTTTCGGTCAGATTATTGCGTTTCTCCTTTCTCACTTTTAACCTATTATGTTCTGGCTTTAGCACTTGCAGCGCAGCTTCATATTCGTCTCCACGCTGAAGAGAGTAGGTTTCAATGTAGTCAAATGGGAAGCCATTTATGTAATCAGAAGAGCTGACTGAAATGGCTTTTACAGTATACAATGAAATTTCATCTTCTTTAGCAGGTATTGATTGTTTTTCTGTAGTCATTAGGTAAAGGCTAATTAAACGATTTAATTTTATTTTTCAATCAAAATAACAAATTGCACTGTATTTCAAATACATAATGAAAAGTCAAGTTTAAGGTACATACGAATAGTATTTGTTGTTGTTTTAGAATGGTCTATAAAACTATTGGATTTACAAGTTTATTGAATTTTCCAAATCATCTTTCTCTAACTCAAAAAAGTAACTGGAAACAATTGCCGCGATTGAATAACAGATTATTGGTTGCATAGCTCCAATGGTATTAAACAAACAGATTGTTATACCAATGCCAAGAATTGTAGTGGAAACCAAAATTAGTCTTATCCATTTTCTGTCCATACTATCCTTTTTCTTAAGCCAGTAGAAAATTAAAATATATACCAATAGGGTAGGTAAAGAGAAAACTAAACTTGCGGCCGATAGCATGATCGCAAAAACAATTGCTTCTTCAGCACCTAATCCCGCTGCCAGAATAAAAAGAATAGCACCTATAAATAGCGTGCGTCCCCAATGTTTAAAAACGTACAACCAGTTCATAGTTTAAAGCTTAGGCGGTATTGTCTACTATTTTTAACTACAGTGTATGGCCATTGTTAGCCACAGTTGTTTTTTTTGATTCATAATATTCTTTCCAGGTTTTTATCCTTCCAACAAACATTTTCAGGTAGTTTTCTGTCAAAAAGATATTCGACCAATCAAATCTTTGTGCTTGAACGCCGAGATAAAAAGCAAAAATAGACGCCCCGGCCTCTGGAATTAGTTTAATCTCTTTTTCCGTAATCTCTCTTACCTTTTGGTAGCCATTAAGAAAGCTTTCAACTTTTGATTCATAGATTTCTTTATTTATCTCTATGTGAAATAATTGGATAAAGAAATAACCAATGTCTAAAAACAAAAAGCCATTACCGCAATTGTCAAAGTCAAAAATGGTTATTTCTTCTTTATTATTGACACTTACATTATCATACCAAATATCGAGATGAACTATTCCTTTTTGAACTTCGGATTGCTCTATTTCTTTGAATGTATTGGAGATTTCAAGTCCTATTTCTTTAAGATATTTCATCTCGCTCAAATCGTCTGCGAAATAATGCTTTAATAATTCGTATGATTTATTTAAAAGTAATTCTGAATTATAGTTGGTTCTATTTATATTTTTATTTGAAGTAATGTTGTGAAACCTTGCCATTAGAGATCCCATTTCAAAACAAGTTTCATTATCCATAAATCGCATTTTTTCTCCTTCAGCATATGAAAATAGTACAATGTAGCGTTGTCCTTCAGGCGCATTGATTTCTTGTATCAGATTATTTTCTTTATCTGGAATAGGAAATGAAACAGAAACACTATTTTCTTTCAACAGTTGAAGAAGCCACAATTCTTCTTGTATTTCAGTTTTGGTCCTCCAACCATGGCAATAGACTCTTATTACATACTTATTTTTTTTGTCAGAAATAAAGTAGGTATGATTTACACCTGTTCGGAATAATGTACACTGAAATCCTTCACTCAGATCGTATTTATCTTTAACAAATTCACCTAAATTCTTCTCTGATAAGACTGACGCTATAACTGGAAAAATGGACATTATATTTTGGGCCTATTTAATTCTTTGTAAATGTTTATTGAATTTTTATGCCGCCAATATACATAAATACGAAAGTTATGGCAATAAATAATACTAAATTATAGTGCTCAGTATCTAATTAAATTATAAACGGTCAGGAGGAGGTGGGATCTGAACTTAACCTTAAATACACCGTTTAAATGATTATTTTGAAAATATTGAATCGAAGTGCCATGAGTTTGGGTAGTTAATAACCCGGTGTTTGCCCAACATTTCTAATTCCTTCAAAAAAAGATTAAAAGTTCGAATTTTAGAAAGTTTTTGGATAAAATGAACAACTACTATCTCAAATGATCTAACGATCTTTAATAGATTAAGCGCCACAGGCCGGTTAGAATTAGGGGACAGAGCATTTAGCCAACATTGCCTCTCTTTAACGGTTATAAGGGAGGCAATGTTGGCTAAATTTTGTTTGTCTCATTAAAGCTATCAAATAAATAAATTGGCTACGGTTTCCCGTAACCAATCCTACTTTCAAACCAATACCTTAGCCTTACAGTTTGTAATAATCTTGAAAGTTAATATTCACAAACATATTAATTCAAAATAAATAATTATATTAGGCTTGGGTAATAACCATGCCCGATTGAAAAGTAGCATACCATGATAGTAACCACGACCAATTCCATCGA
>RCUH01000438.1_pt1 | contig 43537 bp, 36 predicted proteins | sample 2166191 | NCBI WGS metagenome assembly RCUH01 (sample SAMN09932848, study PRJNA488358) | compost metagenome | feature: garden; material: soil; isolation source: compost soil in an enriched community after 214 h of incubation | place: Germany: Experimental Botanical Garden Goettingen | collected... | reverse complement strand
GTATAATATTCTTGCTCCTGCAAACTATATTATTGCTCCTGTAACTTATATTCTATAGCCTGTGAATAATATTCTTGTCCCTGCAAACTATACTGATGCTCCTGCGTACAATATTCTTGCTCCTGCAAACTACATTATTGCTCCTGTAACTTATATTCTATGACCTGTGAATAATATTCTTGTCCATGTAAACTATACTGATGCTCCTGCGTACAATATTCTTGCTCTTCAAATTATTTTCCCGAATCACAAACGCTCCAGAGGAGCAATCTGTTAATAGAAAAACCCAGTTACCAGATATAGGCGTGCCGTAGGTATGCCACTGTTAATCACCCAACTATTCCCAACAAAAAAATCCCCCGAAAACTCGGGGGATTTAATATATATAAGAACTAATCTTATGCTTCGTTCAAAGGCTTGTGTTCTCCTGGTTGGTCTTTACCTTCAGGGTTCACTTGACTTTCTGGTCTTGGTTTTGGTGCCGGCTTTTCTGGTCTTGGCAACAATACTTTTCTGGAAAGTTTCATTTTTTTACGGTCATCATAACCCATAAATTTCACCTCAACTTGGTCACCTTCGTTGTAAGGCACCTTATCAAGACGCGCCCACTCGATCTCAGAGATGTGAAGTAATCCTTCAGTACCCTTAGCGATCGCTACGAACGCTCCGAAATCCATTACTTTCACAACTCTACCTTGGTAGATTTCGCCAACTGTAGGTACAAAAGTGATCTCGTTGATTCTTGCGATAGCTTCATTGATCTTCTCTCTGCTAACACCAGAGATCTCGATTCTTCCGATATCTCCAACTTCCTCGATAGCAATAACCGTATCAGTATCTTTCTGCATTTGCTGAATGATCTTTCCACCAGGTCCGATCACCGCACCAATGAAATCTTTAGAGATCTCTAGCATTACCATTTTCGGAGCGTGAGGTTTCACGTCTTCTCTTGGTGCAGAGATGGTTTCATTTAATTTATCAAGGATATGCAATCTTCCGTCTCTAGCTTGTAGAAGGGCTTTCTCCATAATATCCATAGACAATCCTTGGATCTTGATATCCATCTGGCAAGCCGTGATTCCGTCTGCAGTTCCGGTTACTTTGAAGTCCATATCTCCTAAGTGATCTTCATCACCCAAGATATCAGAAAGCACTGTGAATTTCCCTGATTTTACATCAGTTACCAATCCCATCGCGATTCCAGAAACTGGTTTCTTGATTTGAACACCCGCATCCATCAATGCTAAAGTTCCTGCACAAACAGTCGCCATAGAAGATGAACCATTGGATTCCAAGATATCAGAAACGATACGGATGGTGTAAGGATTTTCTTCCGGAATCATATTCGCCAAAGCTCTCTGAGCCAGGTTTCCGTGACCAACTTCTCTTCTTGAAGTTCCTCTCAAAGGACGAGCTTCACCTGTAGAGAATGGCGGGAAGTTATAGTGTAGGAAGAATCTCTCGTCATAGTTGATCATCACGCTGTCAACCATATTCGCATCTTTCACTGAACCTAGAGTTACAGCTGTCAAAGACTGAGTTTCCCCTCTTGTGAAGATTGCAGAACCGTGAGCTCCTGGCAAATAATCAATCTCACTCCAGATTGGACGAATAGTTTGAGGATCACGACCATCAAGTCTGATCTTATCATTCAAGATCATCTGACGCATCGCTTCTTTCTCAACATCGTGGTAATATACTTTTACGAAAGGTGTTACTCTCTCCAATTCTTCAGCGTTATCAACATATTGAGCCAAAAACTCTTCACGCACCGCTTTGAATTTGTCGCTTCTTTCTTCTTTACCAGAAGGCGATTTTGCTACTTCATATACTTTATCGTAAGTTTCTTTCCAAACTTTTTCACGGATCGCTTCGTCGTGATTCTCGTGGCTGTATTCTCTTTTCGGGAAAGATTTACCAACTTTTTCAGCCAATCTCTCCTGAGCTTCCACTTGTTTCTTGATTTCAACGTGAGCGAATTGGATAGCCTCCAGCATTTCTGCTTCAGAGATTTCCTTCATCTCGCCTTCTACCATTACGATAGAATCTTTCGTTGCACCAACCATAATATCTAGGTCAGCAATTTTAAGGTCTTCTAATTTTGGATTAACAGAAAGTTTCCCGTCAATTCTTACCACTCTGATCTCAGACATTGGTCCGTTGAAAGGAATATCTGTGATCGCGATTGCTGCAGATGCTGCAAAACCAGCAAGATCATCTGGAATGCATTGTCCATCATAAGAGATCAATGAGATCATTACCTGAACTTCCGCGTGGAAATCTTCTGGGAACAATGGTCTTAGAACTCTGTCCACCAAACGCATCGTCAAGATTTCTTGATCGGATGGTCTAGCTTCTCTTCTGAAAAAGTTTCCAGGGATCTTCCCACCTGCGTAGAATTTTTCTCTGTAATCTACTGTCAATGGCAAGAAATCTACGCCATCTTTTGCTTCTTTGCTGGCTACAACAGTTGCTAAAAGCATTGTTCCACCCATTTTTACTACTACAGATCCATCAGCCTGTTTTGCCAATTTTCCTGTTTCGATTGTGATCTCTCTGCCGTCTGCAAGAATGACCGTTTCTGTAATTGCTTGAGGTATACTCATAAATTGTTTTGTGTTGCACTCCGTATTGAGCGCTTTAATTAATTATATTTCGTCTAAAAATGTGGTGCAAATTTACAGTTTTTGTTTGGATTTTCTGAAATTCCAATGAAATATAGATTTTAATATTCTATTTTTACACTTAATTTAATCAAAAGAGCTTGAACTAACTCTTTAATCGAAGTGAAAATGCTTGTCTTCACTTCCAATATTTCCCTATGAAAACCGAAACTTCTTTTCTCAAAAATCCGTTCTTCATCTCTTGGGTCTTGGCCTTATTATTTTACGCGTTGGAATATGCGATCAGATCTTCGCCAAGTGTGATGATCGGCGACTTGCAGGATTCTTACAACACAAACCGAACGGAAGTTAGTTCAATGATCAGCGCTTATTACATCAGCTACTCAATCACAAGTTTAGCGGCGGGATTATTTTTAGATAGAATGGGCGCGAGAAAGCCCGTGTTTTTCGGGATCTTGGTTTTGGCAATTGGTTCATTATTATTTGGAGGATCACATTATGTGGTTGGTTATATTGGAAGATTGATGCAGGGCGCAGGTTCTGCAATGGCTTTTCCAGCGGCCGTTTACATCGCAGTGAAAGCTTTCTCCGGAAAAAATCTCGCAACAGCGATTGGAATTACCCAAACTTTAGGAATGTTGGGCGGATCGGCAGGACAGAAATTAAGCAATACTTATTTGACCAATGGAAATAGCGTCACAAGCATCTGGATTATATTTGGCGTGAGTTCATTGATTTTAGCTTTGCTGGCATTTTTATTCACACCTAAAACAGAACCCGGAATTGCAAATGAAAAACAAAAGAATTTTCTTGATAATTACAAGATCATCTTCGGCAATCCACAAAGTTATTTATCTGGTTTGGTTTCGGGACTATTGTTTGCTCCGACAACGATTTTCGCGATGATCTGGGGTGTAGATTTCCTTCAAAAAAGCCGAGGTCTTTCCCACGAAAGTGCAACAGTAGCTTGTGCTCTTGTTCCGATTGGTTGGGCAATTGGATGTCCGCTTTTAGGTTGGATGGCTGATAAAATCAAACGTAGAATTCCAGTGATTATAGCAGGAGCAGCTTTGATGATTTTGAGTTTACTTCAATTGGCTTATCTACCGAGTTTAATGTCAGTGAACATTTCACTTTTATTAATGGGAATAGGTTCTGGCGCTGCGATGATTCCTTATTCTATTATTAAAGAAGTAAATCCTGACAAAGTGAAAGGAAGCGCGACAGGAGCAATCAATTTCTTGACTTTTGGTGTGACAACACTTTTAGCACCATTATTTTCATCATTATACGGTTCGAAGTTAACGAAAAGTTTAGACACAAATTCATTACTTCAGTATTCCTTACTATTCTTTGTGATCGGAATTTCTTGCGCAATCGTCATCTCAATTTTCTTAAAAGAAACAGGTAATCTAAAACCAGAAGAAACGGTTTAAAGCATTGAATTTAATTAATTTATTTTCTCGTAATTCTCAATAAAAGAACAATCACTAAGACGAGAGAAAACAAAAATCCCAAAACTGCCACCAAAGACATTTCGCCAACTCTTGGTCCGGACTCTGAAACGAAAACGATTGAAGTCGCAATAATATTCGCACCCAAAACCATCGCTAAAATCAGATTAATAATACTTGATTTGATGAGATTGTTGGTCTTCTCAATATTTTTGATCTCGCTGGAAATGGTGAATTTGTTGTCATCCAATTTCTGCAAAACGGAGCGCAATTCTTTCGGAATTTCATCCACGTTATCTGTGAAATTCATCATTTTGTCCATTCCAGATTTGAAGAGTTTTTTTGGACTGATCTTTCTCGTCAGGATTTTCTTGGTGTAAGGATGCAGACTTTGCACGATGTCCAGATCAGGATTGATGGTTCTCCCAACGCCTTCTATCAAACCAATTCCTTTGAATAAAAGATAAAAATAATCCGGCATATAAAGCTGATTGTCCTTCAAAACATCTTTCATTTTATTAATGATAATCTGCGGATCGATATTTTTCAATGACGTGCTATGGACAAAATTAAGAACTTCCTCCACATCATTTTCAAATCGCCTGTCATCTGGGATCTCATAACTGACCGCCATTTTCTTGAGTGACCTTACAATCTTATTTGAATTTTTTGCAACAAAAGCCACAATCAGACTTTCAAGAATCTCCTTATCATTGGGCTGAATTTTCCCGACGGCACCAAAATCAATAAAAACCACTCTCCCATCTTTCTTTACCAAAATATTTCCCGCGTGTGGATCCGCGTGAAAAAAACCATAATCCAAAATCTGAGAAACGAAAAGCCTCAAACCAACTTCCGAAATCGTGACCGGATTGATGTTATGATTAAGAAGTTCTGTCTTGTCTGTGACCTTAATTCCATCAATAAACTCCATACAGAGGACATTATTATTGGAAAATTCGTCGTAAACAATTGGAACGTAGGTTTCCTTATTATTTTTGAAATTTAAAGCAAACTGTTTGATATTATTGCGTTCATTAACCAACGAAACTTCCTCTAGCAAAGACTTTTCAAAAGTAGCTATGGCTTGTTTTAAATTTAATTTTGAAGCAATTTCAGAATAAGTTGAAATTAATTTGACTAAATCTTTTATTAATAACAAATCATCCTCAATGACACTTAAAACATCCGGTTTTTTGATCTTTAAAATCACTTCTTCCCCAGTAATCAAAGTTGCCCTATAAACTTGCGCAATAGAAGCTGTCGCCAAAGGTTTTGCAACGATTTCCGAGAAGTGTTTTTTGACCGAAATATTGAATTCATTCTCCAGAACTTCCTCAACATTCATATCAACAACTTCTACCCTGTCCTGAAGTTTTTGCAACTCCTGAATTAGTTCCGGCGGAAGCAGATCTTCCCGATTGCTGAACGTCTGTCCAAGCTTCACGAAGGTCGGGCCCAATTCTTCCAACACCAATCGGATCCTCTCATAAACAGTTCCTTTGGAAATGATCTCATCAGAATTTTCTTCTGGTTTTTTCCCCATTCTGGCAATCATATCTTTGAAACCATACTTGCTGAGAACGGAAATTAATCTGGCAGAACGTTTAAGTTTTCGCTGTTGTTTGTCGAACATAATTATAAAAAATAAAGGAGCCACAAAGTAACTCCAAAAATTATTCCTACAGGTTAAAAAGTCTTCTAAAGCCTCAGACCGACAATTAAAAAGTCTTCGACTCCGCTCAGACTGACAGTGAAAAAACTCCTTGTTGATGATGTCACACTGAGCGGAGTCGAAGTGTTATCTTAAATATTTGACTTATTAAAATCTCTTTTTCTTAGGATCAAGAAAGGTTGGAAAAACCATCACATATTCTCCAAATTTCATATTGATTCTTTCCTCAAGATTCATCAATTCACTTTCCATAAACTGATCTCTCATATCATCATTGTCAAAAACCAAAAGCAAATTGGTATTTTTCCCTTCACCCAACATATCAGACCGAACTTCAGAAAGAATATATTTCTCTACATCCAAAAGATTTTCGACCATCTGATGTAGATCACTTTCAACATAGATGTCCCATTCTTCAATTTTATTTTCGATTGTATGAAATGTAATACTTAGGATGCTCATTTTTTATATTTTTTTATGATTAATGTTGATAAATTCAGAATGCAAAAATCGGTTTTTTTTTGTAAATTAGCGCGTTATAAAAAAGACAAAAACTATAAGTGTCAGAACATATTTTAATATTCTGATTTACAATAAATTAAAAAATATTTATGCATAAGGAAGGAGAAAGGTTAATACCGATCAACATTGTTGACGAGATGAGAACCTCTTACATCGATTATTCGATGTCAGTAATCGTATCAAGAGCTTTGCCAGATGTGAGAGACGGACTGAAACCCGTTCACAGAAGAGTGCTTTACGGTATGTATGGTCTTAATGTCTTTTCTAACAGAAAACATTTGAAATCTGCGAGAATTGTTGGAGACGTTTTAGGTAAATATCACCCACACGGCGACAGCTCGGTTTATGACGCAATGGTAAGAATGGCGCAACCTTGGAGCTTGCGTTATCAGATGGTTGACGGCCAAGGTAACTTTGGTTCTATGGACGGCGATCCACCTGCAGCAATGCGTTATACGGAAGCAAGACTTAAAAAAATATCTGACGAGATCCTTGCCGATCTTGATAAAGAAACCGTTGATTTCCAAAATAACTTTGATGATAGTATGACAGAGCCTACCGTTCTTCCTACTAGGATCCCAAGTCTTTTGGTAAACGGAGCTTCCGGAATTGCAGTTGGTATGGCGACGAATATGGCGCCTCACAACTTATCCGAAAGTATTGATGCGATCTGCGCTTATATCGATGATAAAGAAATTACGATTGATGAATTGATGAAGCACATCATTGCACCGGACTTCCCAACAGGCGGAATTATTTATGGTTATGATGGCGTGCGTGATGCTTTCCACACAGGAAGAGGCCGTATCGTTTTGAGAGCGAAAATCAACTTCGAAGAGATTGGGAACAGAAATGCGATCATCGTAACAGAAATCCCTTATCAGGTCAACAAAGCGGAGATGATTGCCAGAACTGCTGAGTTGGTAAAAGACGATAAACTTCCAGGAATTTATGAGATCCGTGATGAATCTGACAGAAACGGAATGCGTATCGTCTACGAACTTAAGAACGACGCTATTCCAAATGTTGTCTTAAATCTTTTATATAAATATACTTCTCTACAAACCTCTTTTTCAGTTAACAACATCGCCTTGGTAAAAGGACGTCCTGTTCAACTGAACGTGAAAGATATGATCCTCCATTTCGTAGATCACCGTCACGAGGTTATTGTAAGAAGAACAAAATACGAACTAAGAAGAGCACAAGAAAGAGCACACATTCTTGAAGGCTTTATGAAGGTAATCGGAACTCAGGATTCTCTTGACAGAGCGATTGCAATCATCCGTCACAGTGCAAATCCTGCGGCTGCGAAGGAAGGTTTGATTGAAGAATTTGAACTTTCTGAAATCCAGGCTCAGGCAATTCTAGATCTTCGTTTGGCTCGTCTTACAGGAATGGAATTGGACAAGATCCGTGCTGAATATGACGAGATCATGGCCTTAATAAAAGACTTGGAAGATATTTTGACGAATGAACCAAGACGTTATGAGATCATCAAAACAGAGCTTCAGGAGATCAAAGAAAAATACGGCGACGAGAGACGTTCAGAAATCGATTATGCTGGTGGAGAATTCTCTATCGAAGATATGATCCCGGATGAGAAAGTTGTTTTGACTATTTCTCACGCTGGTTACATCAAAAGAACACTTCTTTCCGAGTACAAAGTACAATCCAGAGGTGGCGTTGGAAATAGAGCGGCGACAACAAGAGACGAGGATTTCCTTGAATATATCGTTACCGCAACCAACCACGAATATCTATTATTCTTTACCGAAAAAGGAAAATGTTTCTGGCTAAGAGTATTCGAAGTTCCGGAAGGATCTAAAACTTCGAAAGGAAGAGCGGTTCAGAATTTAATTAATATTGAACAAGACGATAAGATCAAAGCTTATATCAGAACCAAAGATCTAAAGAATCAAGAATACATCAACCAAATGAATGTTGTGATGATCACCAAAAACGGTACCATCAAGAAAACATCTTTGGAAGCTTACTCACGTCCAAGAACGAATGGTGTAAATGCCATCGAGATCCGTGATAATGATGCACTATTAGGCGCAAGATTGACGGACGGAAATTCCCAAATTATGATTGCTACCAAAAATGGTAAATGTATCCGTTTCCCTGAAGAAAAAGCGAGAGCTGTCGGCAGAGGATCAATTGGTGTACGTGGAATTTCACTTGAAGAGAAAGATGAAGTAATCGGAATGATTGTTGTTAATGATTTGGAAAATGATACGGTTTTGGTTGTATCAGAGAGAGGTTATGGAAAAAGAACAGCTGTTGAAGATTACCGTATCACAAACAGAGGTGGAAAAGGTGTAATTACTTTGAACATTACCGAGAAAACTGGTAATCTGATCGCTATTCAAAGTGTGACAGACGAAGACGGATTGATGATCATCAACAAATCTGGTGTTGCCATCCGAATGAATATGAACGAGATGCGCGTGATGGGTAGAAATACTCAAGGTGTAAAAGTTATTAATCTGAAAACCAAGGACGAAATTGCAGCGATTGCAAAAGTAGAAATGGACAGTGAAGTTGTGGAAGAAGAAGATGTAGAAGCGGCAGAGAACGATAGCAACAATCCTGAATTCAAAGTGAAACCTCAGACTGGAAACAATCAGATCAACATTGGCGATGAAGAGGAATTGAAGAAAATCGAAGATGAAGAAGCCACTGATAACGCGGACGAAATCGAAGATAACGAGTAAAAAATAAAAGTTAAAATAATATGAAAAGATTAATTTTAAGTCTAGCAGTTTTATCTGTAGCATTAGTGAGTGCGCAGAAAAAAGAAATCGCTAACGCTGTAAAAGCAGTTGATTCAGGAGATCATACAACTGCAAGTTCAGAAATCGCAAAAGCAGAAGGTATTTTTGGAGACAAAACTTATTTATTAGAACCTTCTCTTCTTGAGCAATATTATTATGCCAAAGGATTGTCATTATTAAAATCCGGGAAAAGTGTTGAAGGTGCAGAAATTCTTGCAAAGATTGCAAATTTGGGCACAGAACCCATTTTCACAGGAAAAGATGCTGAGAAAAACAAGGTTTATTTTGTAGGGAAAGAAGCTTCAGAAAAGTTCGGAAATGGTATTTCTCTTAAACAAGAAAAATACTCTCCTTCATTTAGCGAAAAATTGAGAAACACAATCAATCCTCAATTACAGGCAGCAAGTACAGCAGCTACAACAAACTACAACAACAAGAAATATGATGTAGCAGGAGAAAAATTTGCTGAAACTTATTACTTGTTCAAAGCAGCTGGCCAAGACAACAAAAATTATCTTTACTATGCAGGTGTAGCTTATGCACAAACTCAAGATCAAAAAGCAAAGGGAATTGCGATTCTAGATGAATTGATCAAGTCTAATTATACAGGTGTTGAAACCAACTACACAGCAAAGAACAAGAAAACTGGTACAGTAGAAAATCTTGACAAAAACGCATACGATCTTTACCAAAAGATGAAAGATGGTAGCGATTATTCAGATTTTAAAATCGAAAAAACTACTAGCAAGCAGGAAGAACTTTATGAGATTCTTGCATCATTGTTGTTTGATCAGCAAAAATTTGAAGAAGCTGCAACCATTTCAGATGATGGTTTGAAGAAGTTTCCAAATAACAAGACTCTTTCTCAAATCCAAGGTAACTCATATTTCAAATCTGGTAAGACAGAGCAATTTGTAAATAACTTAAAAGCACAATTAGCAAAAAACCCAGCGGATAAAACTAATTGGTACAACTTAGGTGTTCTACAACTTAAAGATCCTTCTATGCAGAATGATGCCGAAACATCATTGAAAAAAGCTTTGGAAATAGATCCAAACTTTGAAAATGCACTTCAAAATATGGTTTATTTGTATATGGGTGATGATGGAAAAACTGTTGACGAATACAACAAACTTCGAAAATCTGGAAAGATAGATGCGGCAAACAAAATAATGGAGGAAAGAAGAGCCAGATTCTCAAAAGCAATTCCTTATGCAGAAAAATACAATGCAATAAAACCGGATGACAAAGATATGGTAAGCATCCTGAAAGGTTTGTACATGACAACGCAAAACACTGCGAAGTACAACGAGTTTAAAGCAAAAGAAGCTGCAATGAAATAATCTAAAAGAAGCCAATTGGCTTCTTTTTTTTTGGACTTTTACAGAGCAAACTAAAAATGTATATTTGCTACTAATTAAAAATAAATAAACAAATACCTTTATATGAAATTTTTTATTGACACAGCCAACCTAGAGCAAATCAAAGAAGCACAAGATCTTGGAATCTTGGATGGCGTTACTACAAATCCTTCCCTAATGGCAAAAGAAGGAATCTCTGGCAAAGAAGCTATCAACAAGCATTACGTTGACATTTGCAATATCTCAGACGGAGATGTTTCCGCAGAAGTTCTTTCGACAACTTACGAAGAAATGATCAAAGAAGGAGACGAACTTGCAGCACTTCATGAAAGAATTGTTGTAAAAATCCCAATGATAAAAGACGGCATCAAAGCCCTAAAATATTTCTCAGACAAAGGTGTAAAAACCAACTGTACTTTGATTTTCTCTGCAGGTCAAGCACTTTTGGCAGCAAAAGCTGGCGCAACTTACGTGTCACCTTTCTTAGGAAGATTAGATGATATTTCCGTAGATGGACTCAATTTGATTGAAGAAATCCGTTTGATTTTTGACAACTATATGTTTGATACAGAAATCCTTGCAGCATCCATCAGAAGTCCTATGCACATCATCAATTGTGCGAAAATTGGAGCAGATGTGATTACTTCGCCACTTCCATCGATTCTTAATTTGCTCAATCACCCATTGACAGATTCAGGATTGGCGCAGTTCGTAGCAGATTCCAAGAAGTTGGGATAAGATTATTTGGGCGCCAATTTCCGCCCTCCGTTCCCGCTTTTTTTTGCCTTAGCTTTTCCAGCCGCAAAAAAAGAGCTCCACTCAGGTCGGGGCGCGCTTCGCAAGAAACAAGATTTGTCATCAAATCCAACATACAAAAAAACCTTCCCGTTTTCATAACGAGAAGGTTTTTTAATTTTTAAAATCACCGTAAATTATTAAAATATCGTTTCTTTCAAAAGATAAAGATTCAAGAAAATAATGATCACGCTGATGATTATAGCCAAAACCTTCAGCCACATTTTGTTCGCAAACTCTCCCATTTTCGCTTTGCTATTCGTAAACATTACCAGCGGAACAACCGCAAAACTCAATTGCATCGAGAGAATCACCTGACTGAAAACTAAAAGATCTGCAGTTCCCTTTTCACCGTAGATCAAAGAAATAATAAAGGCAGGAATGATTGCAATCGTTCTTGTTATCAATCTTCGGACCCAAGGTTTCAATCGGATATTAAGAAAACCTTCCATCACAATTTGACCCGCAAGTGTTCCCGTCAAAGTCGAATTTTGACCAGAAGCCAACAACGCGACTCCAAAGAAAATACTTGCCAAAGTAGTTCCCAAAAGTGGTGTCAATAACATATATGCATCATTGATATCCGCCACATCTTTGTTCCCCGAAGTATGGAAAGTGGCTGCCGCAATAATCAAAATCGCTGCATTGATCACGAAGGCTAACATTAATGATAAACTACTATCAATACTTGCGAATTTGAGGGCTTCCTTTTTTCCTTCAGTTGTTCGTGGATAATTTCTGGTTTGTACAATACTGCTGTGCAAATAGAGATTGTGAGGCATCACCGTTGCTCCCAAAATCCCAATCGCAATGTAAAGCATTGATGGATTTGTAATAATTTCTTTCTTCGGAATCAAACCTTCTAACAAAGGAAAAATCTCCGGCTGGCTAAGGAAAATCTCATAGAAGAAAGCTACAAAAATGATGAAGATCAATCCACCAACAATACTTTCAATGTATCTAAATCCGCGTGATTGCAGGAACAAAATCAGAAATACATCGACAATTGTAATCACAACACCCCAAGTGAGTGGAATTCCAAAGAGGAGATTCAAAGCAATTGCGGAACCAATGACTTCGGCCAAATCACACGCGGCGATGGCAATCTCACAAAATATCCAAAGAACAAAATTTACCGCCGGATGAAAATGATCTTTACAAGCCTGCGCCAGATCGCGTTCCGCAACTACCCCCAACTTAACAGAAAGATGTTGCAGAAGAATTGCAAAGAGATTCGAAATTAAAATCACGGAAAGCAAAGTATATCCAAACTGCGCTCCACCGGCAATATCTGTCGCCCAATTTCCTGGATCCATATACCCGACTGCCACGAGCAATCCTGGACCCATATAGGCCAATAATTTCTTTTTGAAACTTCCGTCTTTAGGAATATTAACGCTTGCGAAAACCTCTTGAAGAGAATTAGAACTCTTGTCTTTTCGCCACCCACTGTTATGATTAAATTGCTCCAATGATCTGCATTGTTAGATTAGACTAACAAAATTAGTTATACTCTACTTAACTCGCAAGTTAACAATAAAAAAACTGCCAATTGCTTGGCAGTTTGTATTTAATTTTGAGTTGATTTTATTTTGTAAATCTGATTGCTGTTTTTCTATCAGACTCTCTTTCTTTGTCTGTAGCGTCTGCTGAAACTTTTGCAAATTTAGATCCATATCCTTCTGCTTCTAAAACTTGAGCAGAGTTAATTGATGATTTTACTACACCTGCTCTTTCTCCAGATAATTTCAAATTCACGGCTTCGTCACCTTTTTTATCTGTGTAAGCACCAATTTTTATTTTAGCATCTGGAAACTCAGCCAAGATTGCTTTCAAATTATCCAACTGAACTTGAGATTCTGGAGTCAATTTAGCATTTCCGAATTCGAAATTAAGATTATCAAAATTGAACCATCTGTCTTTCAATTGTGCTTCTGTTGAATTTTTATATTCGTCAGATTTTAAGAAAGTAACAACTTGATCTTCGATGCCACCTTTGTAAGCTTGTAAAGTTTTTCCGCTTGGCAAAGTTACCACCAATGATTCTCTAGTCGTAACAACAGTATCTGGTGTTGTATTAGTAGAATCTGCTACTACTGCTGATGAATCAGTTGTTCCTACTGGAACCGCTTCTACTTTTTTGTTGCATTGTTTCCAGAAAAACCAGCCTAATAACAATAATAAAAGTAGTGGTAACAACCATTTCCAAATGCTTCCACCACCATTACTATTATCAGAAACAATCTCGTGTGTACTTCCACTTCTGTTCACTTCCACTTTTGGAGCATCAGTTATTATAGGAGTATCTGTCACGATTGGTTTTTCCGTAACCGGCGTCACTGGATTTACATCTGCAAGTGGCGTTTGGTTTGCTTCCGGAATTACGTTGACGTTCACTGGCTCTGCATCTACAGTTCCGAACCAATTTCCTAATCCCAAAGATGCGAAACTGAAACCAGCTGGTAAAAGCGAGGTTAAAAGTCCTTTTTGCTCGTCTAAAAGATTTCCGAAAGATGAAACATCCAAATTATTTTCTGTTGCATATTTCCCAACAGTTCTTGCTGTAGCGCCTGTAACTAAATTTAATAATGAATTTGTAGATTCAGTTTTGATTCCTGCATAAGACGAAACTGCATTCGTAATTGCTGCAAGTTTGTCACCGTCTCCAAAAATTAAACTTAGAATTTTTGATACGACAGTGTCGGTTCCGCTTAGATTTCCTAAAAGATTGGATAACAGTCCAGAAGTTGATGCATCTTTAACCGTACTGAAAAGCTCCGATTTTGAGTTGCTGTTCGCAAAACCACCAATCACAGCAGGTAATAATGCAGAAATTGCTTTTGAAATTCCAGATTCACTTTCTCCAAGTTGAGTTGCTGTTTGAGACACTGTTGCTGGTCCCAGTTGACCTTTTATAAGGTCGATAAGATTAGTTGACATAATAGTTTATTTTATGAGTTTGATTTTGGTAATGTTACCAAATATTAATCCACAAATTTTCAATATGAATAATTTTAATAAAACTTTAACTAATTATGATTTAACTTTCTGATTACTTAATCCTGAAAACAAAAAAATCCGTCCCAACAAATGGGACGGATTTTAACTTTATATAAAATAATTTTAATAAGCTTTTGCGAAAACAACTCTTTGTTTAGAAGGTTTTCCGGAAATTAGAGAAACGCCATCTTCCTGCTCATTATTCAAAGGAATACATCTGATGGTTGCTTTGGTTTCCTGCTTGATTTGCTCTTCTTCTTCCGCAGTTCCATCCCAATGCGCCAAGATAAATCCACCTTTTTCAACAAGCACTTTTTTGAATTCTTCATAAGAATCAACTTTCGTAATATTTTCTTCTTTGAATTTTAAAGCCTTATTATAGATATCATTTTGAATGGTTTTCAATAATTCCTCGATGTAAGCATCAAGACCTTCAATCGAAACAGTTTCTTTAGTCAAATTATCTCTTCTCGCTAATTCAACAGTTTTGTTTTCAAGATCTCTTTGTCCAAGTGCAATTCTTAATGGAACACCTTTCAACTCGTATTCCGCGAATTTCCAACCTGGTTTGTTCTGCGTATCATTATCAAATTTAACAGAAATTCCTTTAGCTTTCAATTTACTTTGAATTTCCAAAGCCACTTCACTGATTTCTGCTAACTGCTCTTCTCCCTTAAAAATCGGAACAATCACAACCTGAATCGGAGCCAAAGTTGGAGGCAAGACCAAACCAAGATCATCGGAATGTGTCATAATCAATGCGCCCATTAATCTTGTAGAAGTTCCCCAAGATGATGCCCAAGGATATTCTTGTTTACCTTCTTTGTTGGTAAATTTCACATCAAAAGCTTTCGGAAAACTTTGTCCTAAGAAGTGAGAAGTTCCTGCTTGCAATGCTTTTCCATCTTGCATCAAAGCTTCGATACAATATGTTTCATCCGCACCGGCAAATCTCTCAGAAGGTGTTTTGATCCCTCTGAAAACCGGAATTGCCATAAAGTCCTCAGCAAATTTTGCATAAACTTCCAACATTTTTTCAGTTTCTTCTACAGCTTCATCTTTTGTTGCGTGCGCTGTGTGTCCTTCTTGCCAAAGGAATTCTGCAGTTCTAAGAAACAATCTCGTTCTCATTTCCCAACGCACAACATTCGCCCATTGGTTGATCAAGATTGGCAAATCTCTGTAAGATTGAATCCAGTTTTTATAAGTGCTCCAAATGATCGCTTCCGAAGTTGGACGAACAATTAATTCCTCTTCCAATTTCGCATCTGGATCAACAATTAATTTTGCTGGGTTATTTGGATCAGTTTTTAATCTGTAATGGGTGACAACAGCACATTCTTTGGCAAAACCTTCGGCATTTTTTTCTTCGGCTTCGAACAAGCTTTTGGGTACGAATAGTGGGAAGTAAGCGTTCTGATGTCCGGTTTCCTTGAACTTTTTGTCCATCTCGTCACGCATTTTTTCCCAAATTGCATAACCATAAGGTTTGATCACCATACATCCTCTCACGCTAGAATTCTCTGCTAAATCCGCTTTTACAACCAATTCGTTGTACCATTTGCTATAATCTTCTGCTCTTGATGTTAACTTTGCCATATTTTTTTTAAACTTGTTTTTAACTTTTTTAACTTTTCGTAATCTAAATAAAAAGCCTAATTTTACGCTACTTTGTAAATAATTACTGGTACAAAATTTGGTTTCTTTTAAGAATACAAATATAGCAAACTTAATAGTACTCATAAAATGAAAAATATCAACAATAAAAGCTTAATGAATTTTATCAAATCAAAAGGTTTGATATTAGTTGCGAGTAGTTTTCTTTTGACCTCTTGTGTGATTTATACGGGCGGTTATTCTGAAACAGACGGTGTATATTATGATCCTAACAAGGATTCTCTTCCTGTAGGTGCATATCCTTCCAACAATAATCAAGTTGACAACTATTATAATTATCAAGATACGTATCCAAGTATCTATGATAACAATCAACAGAATCTGCAAGATCAGCAAGGTCGTTACGCATTAAGCAATGACTCTGATTGGGGATCTTATACCGGAACAGAGACCAACTACACTAGCTTCAACAATTGGGGCTGGGGCGGAATGGGAATGGGTATGGGATTTGGCTGGGGAGGAGGTTTCGGTGGCTGGGGTTATCCTGGCTGGGGAATGGGCTGGAACAGTCCTTTCAACTCTTGGGGTTGGGGAATGGGATTCGGCTGGGGATGGGGCAACTCGTTCTACTCACCTTGGGGCTGGGGAGGCGGATTTTATGACCCATTCTGGGGCGCTGGCTACGGTGGCTGGGGCGGTGGACATAACATCATCTACGGCAGATCTGGCGCAAACGGAGGAAGGCTTAACGGTATGATTTCTCAAAACAGAGTTGGTAATAGAACTGCTGGCCGTTTCAATGGAATTAATACAAGCGGTATGAGACAGAATCTTGACGTTCGTAACACAGTTGGAACAAGAAATAGCGGATTAAGAACTCAGAATGATGGTTTCAGAAACAACAATAACGGGATGAGAACTTATCCTAATAATGGTGGTATCAGAAATTCCAATAACGGAATTAGACAAAATTATCCAAACGGTAACGTCAGACAAAACCCAAACTATAATGGTGGTGTGAGAACTTCTCCAAATAATGGTGGCGTTAGAACTACTCCGAACAACGGTGGTTTCAGAAACGAAACATTCTCTGCACCTCAAAGATCTGGTGGTAATTCAGGTGGATTTAACTCTGGTGGAGGAATGAGATCAGGTGGTTCATCTGGCGGTGGCGGAATGAGATCCGGCGGTGGCGGTGGAAGAAGATAATCTTTTAATACAAAAACATTTCATATAAAAAATGCTAAAAAAAACTTTCTTACTGCTTAGTATTCCTATTTCTTTTGTTTATTTGAAAGCTCAGGATATCTCGGTAATTACAAACACAGCAGATGTTTATTCTGGAAATCCGATTAACGGGACTGCAAAATTTAATTCGATGGCTGGGTCTATTGGAGCATTGGGAGGCGATATTTCTTCGGCTAATGTCAATCCAGCAGGAATTGGAGTTTTCATCACCAATGATCTAAATTTAACTCTTGGCGTACATAGCAATAAAAACACGACAACTTTTGCAGGACAAGCATTAAGCAACAGGATCAACAATACAGACATCATCAATACCGGTGGCCTTTTGTCATTCAATCTTGATGCGCTAAATTCCAATTGGAAATTCATCAACGTTGGAGTAAACTACTCTACTCGCTCTTTGGATAATTATAGCAACTCTGCTGGTAATTCAAACATTAAAATTGTAGATGATTTTTCTCTTCCGAACCAAATCATAAATTACACATATCGCGGACACGGCTATGATAGATATGGTGATCAATCTAAAATGAATATTGCAGTTGGTGCGAATTACGATAACCGTCTTTACTTTGGAGCGGGGCTTAATTTCCAGACTTCTTTTTTGAGACAGTTTGATTCTGCTGCTTTTCAGTCAGATTATGATAATACCAATCTATTATATAACAAACAATATACAGGCTACGAAGAAAGTGCAAATGGATTCTCAGCTAACTTCGGTGTGATTGCAAAAGTCAGCAATCAGATTCGTGTTGGTGCTGCTTTGGAAACACCGACTTGGTGGTCTATGGATCGAGTTTTCAGTCAGTACAATTTCGATCAAGACGATAGAACATTTGGCGAAGATAGAAGATTGGTAACGCCAATGAAAGCTACATTGAGTGCGGCTTTTGTTCCAAGCAAAAATTTAGCAATCAACGTCGATTTTATCCAAGGTGTGACAAAACCTAAATATAAAGTCTATGGAGAAGCTGAACAGGAACTGAATGATTTCTTCGATGATTCTTACAAAAATTCTTCGGAAGTAAGAGTTGGAGCCGAATACAGAATCAATGCTTTCCGATTGAGAGGTGGTTACGCTTATCAGGGAAATAGTTTTGATAATTTATCCTTGTTAGCTTACAATGATAATGGTTCAACTTCAAACCAATCGTTCTCGAATCTTCTTGCAGGTAAACGAAATACAATTGGTGCAGGTTTAGGTTACGATTTCAGAGCATTTTATATTGATGCATCTTACCAGAATATCACTTCTGAATATAGTAGTCCCTTCTTACAAGGTAACGTAGATTACAATTCAGGATATTTCAATGGTGGATTTGATGTCAATAGTGACGCTTACGCCGTTTCGAAAGTTAAAAACAACAGAAGCAATTTCTTTGTGACTGTTGGTTGGAAATTCTAAGAACTACCTTTTCAAATATAAAAAGTCCTGTAAAATATTTTACAGGACTTTCTTTTTAGTTTTGGTTCATCTCTTCTGCTTCTTCCATCAGTTTGAGATAAGTGATGTATCGCGTCTCTTCTATTTCTCCGGTTTCCAAACCATTTACGACTTCACATTTTGGCTCGTTGATGTGCATACAGTTGTGATATTTGCAACTCCTACCCGCTTTGAAAATCTCTGGAAAGTAATGTTGGATTTCTTCTTTCTGAACATCAATCATTGCAAATTCCCGAACGCCCGGCGTATCTATCACCGAACCTCCAAAATCCCAAAAGTGCATTTGCGCAAAAGTCGTTGTATGTTTTCCTTTGAGTTGAGATTCTGATATTTCGCCAGTTCTGATGTGAAGATCAGGCTGCATCGCATTTACCAAAGTTGATTTTCCACAACCGGAATGTCCGAAAAATACAGACGTTTTATCTTTAATTTTATCAATTAAAAAATTAAGATTGAGTTTTGTGTATGATGAAATATTCAAAGTATCATAACCGATGTTTTGATACATCGCTTCGATGTTTTCTACGATTTCTTTTTCCTCATCATTCAAAGTATCCATTTTGTTGAATAATATGAGAGGCTTGATATTATAAGCTTCGCAACAAGCAAGAAAACGATCCAAAAATCCTAATGAAGTTTCGGGGAATTTCAAAGTATAAATAAAACAAGCAATATCTACATTAGATGCAATGATATGCGCTTCTTTGGAAAGGTTGACCGATTTTCTTATGAGATAATTTCTTCTCGGGAAAATTTTCGTAATCCAGGCCACATCATCCTGCTCCAAAGAAAATTCCACTTCATCTCCTACTGCAAGCGGATTTGTAAGTCTGGTTTTTATCAGTTTGAATTTGCCTCGGATTCTGGCTTCGTAAACAGTTTTAGCTTTTTCTTCTAAAACTTGGTACCAACTTCCTGTAGATTTTATGATGATTCCTTTCAAAAAATAGATTTTAATGTTTTACAAAGTTAAAGCTTTTATCTGTTTTTAAATGAAAAACCCTTTCAGAGTTTGAATTCTGAAAGGGTAATTTTTACATTTTGCAAATGTTTTATAGTTGACAAATGTTGAATGAAAAACAAATGTTCAAATTTTGCGAAGCTGCAGCCCGACTTGAACGGAAATCCTTTTTTGCGTAAACTAAAGTTCTATTTAAACGGAAATCGTCTGCAAAAAAGATTGGGAGTGGAAGGCGGAAAAGCTGCCCAAATATTTAATAGTCTTCGAGAGCCTCAAACTGACAACATTTACTAATACTACCTGTCGATCATAATTCCGTTCTGAACTTCGATGCTTTCTTCGTGAATCGCTTTGAAAACTTTCTCGATGAATTCCTGAGACATTCCAGTTTCGGATGCTTTTTGATTTGCATATTCTGTGATCACTTTCCAACGCTCTGGCTGGAAGATGGCGATGTTGTTTTCTTTTTTCAAAGTTCCGATCTTTTCGGAGATCTTCATTCTTTGAGATAGCAGGTCGATCAACTGGAAATCCATATCGCTGATGAGCGTTCTGTGTTTTCCCATCTCGTCCTCGTAACCTGAGATATCGGAGTTACGGATTTGAAGATTGCTGATCATTTCTGCCAAAACTTCTGGCGTGATCTGCTGAGAAGCATCGCTCCAAGCGTTGTCTGGATCCTCGTGACTTTCTATGATCGCACCTTGGTAACCAACGTTGAAAGCTTCCTGCGAAACGCCAGCCAATCCCGTTCTGTTCCCACAAATGTGTGATGGATCGATGAATAATGGGATATTCGGGAACTGATTTTTGAAATCCAAAGCAATCTGCCAGTTCGGGATATTTCTGTATTTTGTCTTTTGGTAAGTGGAAAAACCTCTGTGGATCGCGCCAACATTTTCAATCCCTTGACCTAACAATCTCTCCAAAGCGCCAATCCAAAGTGCTAGATCTGGATTCACTGGATTTTTTACCAAAATTGGTTTGTTGGTTCCTCTTAAAGCTTGTGCGATTTCTTGAACCGTGAAAGGATTCACTGTAGAACGTGCGCCAATCCAAAGGATGTCCACGTCTGCTTCCAACGCTGCGAAAACGTGATGTGCATTTGCAACCTCGGTCGCTGTTTTGAAACCGTATTCTTCCTTCACTTTTTTCAACCAGTTAAGACCGATGACACCTACACCTTCGAAACCGTTTGGTTTTGTTCTTGGTTTCCAGATTCCTGCACGGAAAGCGGAGATTTGCGCACCACTTTCTTTTAGTCTTTTTGCGGTTCCAAGCATTTGAGATTCGCTTTCTGCGCTACAAGGTCCTGCGATGATCATTGGATTTGCGAAGTCGTTGATCCAATCGTTTTTTAATTCATTAAGGTTCATATTTTTAATTTTATATATTTTAAATTAATGCAATAGTTTATCTGTTATAAATGTTGATTTATAATTCTTTTCCAAAAAATAACGTTTAAAAACTTTAAATGAGTTGCGGAAATCTGAAATATTCCACAGGATTTTTGAGAAAGAAATTTAGTTAGCTAAACCAATAAAATCGGTAATAGTTTCTAAAATTTCTATAATAAGATCCAAAAAAGCTAAATGATCCACCAAAATACTCGGCAGATGCAAATGTTGAAAGATATGGAAATTGGATTGATTCCATTTGTTAATGCCTTACTGGAAGGCTTTTTAGCTTGTTTGGGTTAATCGATTTCAATTATTTTCATCGAAATCTTGAACAAATATATAAATTAATGGGAAATGAGAACTATGATTGTGCAATTAATTTTACATTAAGTGATAAATGTTTGAATAAAATTAAATTTAAATCTATTTAGACTTTGTTTCGTTCTCGATTTTTACAAGCATTTCTTTTGCATTCTCATTATCAGGACTCAGTTCCAAAGCTTTCTGATAATTCTGTTTGGAAAGTGCATATTCTTTATTATTAAAATAGGCTTCAGCCAGGCTGTCATAAGGATTTCCGGAGTTTGGAAATTCGGAAACATAAAGTTGAAATATTTTGATGGCTGATGCTACTGCTCCACTTCTCATTAGTTTATAACCTAAATTATTCAGTTCAGATTCATCCGAAAAGTTGTACGCTTCTGGTTTGTTTTTCTTTAGTTTTTTATAGTAAGTAATTCCGGAATCAATATTTTCAAAACATTTTTTCTCGATTTCTCTTCCGATTAATTTCGTTCCAAACGGTTTCAGATCATCAATTAGATTTTGAACAGCATTGTACAAATTCCCGTAAGTATTTTCTCCACCTTGGTTTGTAATCACAGAAATCCCGATGTTGTAATCCGGGAAAACCCAAAACAGATTCTGCGTTCCAAAAGCGCCACCGTGTTTTCTGGCATTTCGTCCGTTGTGATTGACGGTCACTTCATCCCAAAAATAAGCGTTCCAATAGTTTTTATTATTAAGCAAATCTCTTCTTGATTCCTGAACCAATGGATTTGTTTTATCTAATTCAAATTTCAAAAATGTTGTTAGATCTGTCAAATTAGATTTCAAATAACCTTGCGCGCCCCAAAGTGAGTATGGCAAAAATGGCATCAAAACTCCATTTCCATCATATCCATTTGCGATGGTTTCATTTTGATTAATGTGAAGTTTTGTATGATTTAGTTTTAAAGGAATTAAGATATTTTCTTTCAACAAAGTCTCATAGCTTTTTCCGTAAACATTTTCAAGAATATGCGCTGTCAGCTGTAAAGTTCCGTTATTGTAATTGTAAACCGTTCCTGGCAAAGTCTCCACTTTTACAGATTTCAAATCTTTGAAAAATTGCTCTTTCGTATAAGCTTTTTCCAATTTTTCGACTTTGAAAGCTGTGCTGTCATTTCTTACTTTCAATATTTCACTTCTGTCCGGCAAATCTTTATTGAAACCAGATTTCAAAGAAACTAAATCCTTAATCGTTACAGGCGTTCCATTGAATTGAAGATTTGGATAAGAACCTGTGATATATTTTCTGATGTCATCATCCAAACTTATTTTCCCGTCCAAAACAGCTTTAGCAACTAATGTTCCGGTAAATAATTTGGTAACCGACGCGACTTCAAATAATGTAGAATTATTCGCTTTGTTTCCTTTTCCTTTGTCGATTTCGCCGTAATGTCTTGTGTAAGTTTTTCCGTCTTTTACGATTCCGATGGAGAAAGAATTCGCTTTTGATTCTTTCAAAAAGACTTCTGCCTGAGCATCCATTGCTGAGTGAATTTGCTTTTCAGTTAAAGTTTTTTGGGCAAATGCGGAATATCCGAATGTTATGATGATGATGGAAAGTAGTTTTTTCATTTTGAATTTTATTATTTTAATACTATCAAGACAACTCAAAAGCATACTTTATTACATCTGAAAAAACTACGTCAAATCGAATCTCATCAAATCATCCAAATCTTTCAAAAGCGGATTGATTTCCACAAACTTTTCGAAGATTTTACGCTTTGTCAAAACTTCTTTTTTGATGGTTAAATCCGTTTGATATTCGATTTCAATCTTGAAGTTGCTGACTTTGTGTTTGAAATGATTGAAGAATTCAATACTTAATCTATCAAATTCTGACTTAGCAAATTCGGAAGAATATTTTACGGTGATTTGATGCTCATCCGTTTTTTCTAATTTGAAACTGCTGATAGCATTATAAACGAAAGTGTTTGTTCTTGCTAAATCTTTCAGGAAAATATTCCATTCGTTATCAACATCAGTTTGAGAGAAATGGTTGGAAGGCAGATTTTCATCTTTGATTTCTGCAAATTCATCTTTTACAATTTCTTCCTTTTTCTCCAACGCCGCTTTGATGCTGAATTTGGAATTAGAAGAACTTCTGGCGATAGGTTCAGATGCTTTCTGAATCACCTTTTTTGGTTCTTCGAAAACTGATTTTATCGGTTCTGGTTTGGCTTCTGTCTGAGGTTTTGGCTCAGTAGAAACGGGTTTTGGTTCGGAAATTAAATTAGCTTCAAGAAGCGGCGCTAATATTAAGAACTTTTTTTTTTAGCTTCCAAACCTGCAGTGAGACTTGATAATTGCATCAAAGCAATCTCAACAGTCAAACGAGGATTTTTGGAATTTTTATAATTGATGTCGGCGAAATTACAAATCTCAATTCCGTCTATCAATTCCTGAGCTTTCCATTTTTGGGATTGCTCGGCAAATTTGGATTTTGTTTTCTCTCCAACTTCTATTAAGTTCAAAGTTTTTGGGTTTTGAGCCATCATCAGATCACGGAAATGATTTCCCAATCCGGCTATAAAAATATGCGGATCAAAACCTTTTTTCACAATTTCGTCAAACGCAGTCAAAACACCTGGAATATCATTTTCCTTCGCTAAATCAGCGATTTTCAAATATTGATCGTAATCCAGAATATTGAGAACTTCCGCTGCTTTTTCGAGCGTGATATTTTTCTGAGAAAATGTACTTAATCTATCAAAGATAGACAAAGCATCTCTCAAAGCGCCATCAGCTTTTTGAGCAATCAGATAAAGCGCATCGTCTTCGTAAGTAATATTTTCCTTCTCTGCAATTTTTCTCAAATGCTCCTGAATATCCTCAATCGTGATTCTTTTGAAATCATAGATTTGACATCTGGAAAGAATCGTTGGAATGATTTTATGTTTCTCAGTTGTTGCTAAGATGAAAATAGCATGTGCTGGTGGTTCTTCCAAAGTTTTCAGGAATGCGTTGAAAGCAGCCTGAGACAACATATGAACCTCATCGATAATATAAACTTTATACTTTCCGACTTGAGGTGCAAATCTCACTTGGTCAATCAATTCACGGATATCATCAACTGAGTTGTTGGAAGCAGCATCTAATTCATAAATATTAAACGCAAAACCATCATCATCTGCAGCGCCAGATTTTTCATTGATTTTACGGGCAAGAATTCTGGCACAAGTGGTTTTACCAACACCTCTTGGTCCGCAAAAAAGCAGAGCCTGAGCCAATTGACTTTCGTCTATGGCGTGTTCCAAAGTATCGGTAACGTGCGATTGCCCTACAACAGTGTCAAACTCTTGCGGACGGTACTTGCGTGCGGATACGATGAAATTTTCCATTGCTCAAAAGTAAGGATTAATTGTGAATTTTGGAAATGGTTTTTGGTTAATTATTTCTTTTTTAAACGCAAAGAGCGCAAAAATTTCTTTTAATTTCTTGAAAATATTTTTAAGGTTCACAAAGGCGTAAAACTTAGCAAAGAATGTAAAAATTAGTCATCTTCATCCAAGAAATCAAGTTCATCAGCGGTTTGAATATAATCGGGTGAAATTCCTGAAGGATTGAATAAGCCCCAATTATCAACAATGTAATGTTTCGGATTAAATTCTGAAATCCAATTGATAAATAAAATTCTGAATTCTTCTATTAAGTTTCGAACTAAATGATAATATTTAGAATCAGAAAAACCAAAATATTCTAAGGTATTTCCTCCAACAAAAATATCTCTTGCTGCTTTTCTGATGATTGTAGCATTCTCCATTTTAATATCATAAAGCTTCACAGCTTCAGCACCGCAAATTTTGGCTTGAATTGTCATAATATCACCTAACAAATTTTGTTTAATTGTTTGTAAATAATCATTTTCATCAGGAAACAAGCCTGTAATGGTTTCAAGTACATCAAAAATTTCTTGGGATTTTCTATAAAGTGGTAATTCAAAACATTCCATTAATATCAAATTTTATAAATAAATATAATAAAAAAGAGAGCAAAAAATGCTCTCTTCATATAATTTCGATTTGTGTAATTTCTTACAATTCCAAAGCTTTTCTTTCGTCGCCATCCATTAGGAATTCTACTGGATTGTCGATTGCTTCTTTTACGGCTACCAAGAAACCTACGGATTCTTTTCCGTCGATGATTCTGTGGTCATATGACATTGCAACATACATCATTGGTCTGATTACAACTTGTCCGTCAACAGCAACTGGTCTTTGGATAATGTTGTGCATTCCCAAAATTGCAGATTGTGGCGGGTTGATGATCGGCGTAGATAACATAGATCCGAAAGTTCCACCATTTGTGATAGTGAAAGTTCCACCAGTCATCTCGTCAACTGTGATTTTTCCGTCTCTTACTTTAAGAGCAAGATCTTTGATGTTAGCTTCAACACCTCTTAGAGACATATTTTCTGCATTTCTAAGAACTGGAACCATCAAACCTTTTGGTCCTGAAACTGCGATAGAAATATCAGCAAAGTCATAATTAGTTTTGAAATCTCCATCGATAGAAGCGTTTACATCTGGGTAAAGTTTTAATGCTCTCGTAACGGCTTTCGTGAAGAAAGACATAAATCCAAGACCGATGCCGTGTTTTGCTGCGAATTCTTCTTTATATTGTTTTCTGATTCTGAAGATCTCTGACATATCAACCTCGTTGAAAGTCGTCAACATCGCCGTTTCGTTTTTCACTGAAACCAATCTTGCAGCAATCTTTCTTCTAAGAACTGAAAGTTTTGTAGTCGATGTTCCTCTGTTTCCACCACTTGCACTTCCCATTGCAGGAACAGAAGCTGTAACAGCGTCATCTTTTGTAATTCTGCCATCTCTGCCAGAACCACTTACCTGACTTGGAGCAATTCCTTTTTCGTCAAGGATTTTCTTAGCAGCAGGAGAAGGTGTTTGAGCAGCGTAAGTTTCAGTTTTTGCAGCTTCAGCTTTTGGAGCAGGTGCTGGCTCTTCTTTCTTCTCTTCAGCTTTTGGCTCCTCTTTTGGTTTTTCTGCCGCTGGAGCAGCGCCACCGTCTGGTTTTGCAGCATCCACATCAATAAGACAAACCACTTGACCAACTTGAACCACTTCACCTTCTTCTGCTTTCAAAGTGATGATACCACTTTGCTCAGCAGGAAGTTCCAAAGTTGCCTTATCAGAATCTACTTCTGCAATGGGCTGATCTTTTTCTACGTAATCACCGTCTTGTACTAACCAAGTCGCGATTTCTACTTCTGTGATTGATTCTCCTGGTGAAGGAACTTTCATTTCTAATATTGACATATTCTTTTTTGTTTTTAATTTCAGAACAATCTGTGAAGACTGTTATTCTTTATAGTTTATTAATTTTATTAAGCTGTGACTGGTCTTTTTGCAGGTTGATCATCACATTGAAAAACAGAATTGATGATCTTTGTCTGGTTTTTCTCAAACATTTTGTGACTTCCTGGCGCAGGTGTTCCACTTGCAACTGGAGAAATCAATTGAATGTCTGTATCTCTAAAGTTTCTCAAGATGAAACTCCAAGCTCCCATATTTTCTGGTTCTTCTTGAGCCCAAACTAAATCTTTTCTGTTTTTATACTTGTCAAAGATGGCCTGAACTTTTTCGAAGTTTAATGGATAAACCTGCTCAAGTCTTACCAAGGCTACTTTATCATCATTTAATTCTTCTTTCTTAGCCAAAAGATCGTAATATAATTTACCAGTACAAAGTACCAATCTTTCCACTTTTGCTGGGTCAGCCGTTGGATCGTCCAAAATTGGTTGGAAACTTCCGGTCGCTAAATCCTCTAATGGAGAAACAACTTTTGGATGTCTTAATAAAGATTTCGGTGTCATAATTACCAATGGTTTTCTGAATCCGAATTTCATCTGTCTTCTCAACAAGTGGAAATAGTTGGCTGGAGAAGTGATGTTCGCAACGATGATATTTTCGTTTGCAGAAAGCGTCAAGAATCTCTCAAGTCTTGCAGAAGAATGTTCTGCACCTTGACCTTCCGATCCGTGAGGCAACATCATTACCATTCCGTTTTGGATCTTCCATTTTTCCTCTGCTGCAACCAAATATTGATCTACAATAATCTGTGCACCATTCGTAAAATCTCCAAACTGAGCTTCCCAAATTGTCAATGTTTTTGGCGCTGCCATAGCATAACCATAATCAAATCCTAATACACCATATTCTGACAGATGTGAATTATAAACGTCAAATCTTTGATCATTGATGTGTCTCAATGGGATGTATTCTTCTTCTGTATCTTCAGTCTTCACAACTGCGTGACGGTGAGAGAAAGTTCCTCTTTCTACATCTTCTCCAGAAATTCTTACGTTGTAACCTTCGGTAAGTAAAGTTGCATAAGCCAATAACTCACCTGTAGCCCAATCCAAAGAATTATTTTCTACCATCTTCACTCTGTTATCGAAAAGACGGGTAATTTTATTAATGAATTTTTTATCTGCAGGAAGTGTAGAGATTTTAACTGCAAGTTCCTTCAGTTTTTCAAGGTCGTAAGTTGTATCAATATCAGAATTTGAGACACAACCTTTTCCACCGAGTGGGAAATCTGTCCAGTCATCCTGCATAAAGACATCCATTGTATTTCTCTCGATTTCTTTGGAAGCATCAAAATTTTCATCCAACAAACCTTTGAATTCCTGCTCCATTTTTTTCAAAACGTCATCAGAAACTACATTTTCCTTAATCAAAAGATCTTTGTAAATCTCTCTTGGATTTTGGTGCTTTGATATTAATTTGTAAAGATTTGGTTGCGTAAATCTTGGCTCATCACCTTCGTTATGTCCATATTTTCTATAACCAAGAAGATCGATGTAAACATCTTTACCAAACTTAGCACGGAAATCTGCTGCAAATCTGATCGCGTGAACTACAGCTTCTACATCATCAGCATTGATGTGCATAACTGGAGAATCTGTCACTTTTGCAATGTCTGTACAATACACAGACGATCTTGCATCCATGTAATTTGTTGTAAATGATACCTGATTGTTCACAACGATATGAACTGTTCCGCCCGTTTTGTAACCTTCAAGATTCATCATCTGAGCAATCTCATAAACGATCCCTTGACCAGCAATTGCACCGTCTCCGTGGATTACGATTGGTAAAACTTTGGAATAATCGTCGTTGTAAGTATTGTCGACTTTTGCTCTGCAAATTCCTTCTACAAGTGCCGCTACAGTTTCCAAGTGAGATGGATTAGGCGTTAGGTTGATTCTAACTTCTTCGCCGTTTGCAGTAGTGATTTTTTTAGAAGATCCCAAGTGATATTTAACATCACCAGAGAAAACGTCTTCTTCAAATTCTTTCCCTTCAAATTCTGAAAAGATCTGTTTGTAAGACTTCTGGAAAACATTGGTCAAAACATTCAAACGTCCTCTGTGCGCCATTCCAAGAACCACTTCGTCAACACCTAATTGCGAAGAGCGCGTAATCAATTGGTCAAGTGCAGGAATCAGAGATTCGCCTCCCTCAAGAGAGAAACGTTTCTGTCCTACGAATTTTGTATGAAGATAATTTTCAAACGCCACCGCTTGGTTTAATTTGAAAAGGATTTCTGTTTTTTCCTGAGCAGAAAGGTTTGGATGGTTTTCATTAACGTTCACCCATTCCATGATCCATTTCTTCTCCTCTACATTTTGGATGTGCATATACTCTACTCCGATAGAATCGCAGTAGATGTTTTGAAGATGTGTCACGATTTCCTGCAAAGTCGCAGGACCAGGCATTCCGGTTTGTGTTGCAGAAGTGAATTTCTTGTTCAGATCTTCCTTGGACAATCCGAAGTTCTCTATATCAAGAGTTGGGAAGTAATGTCTTCTTTCTCTTACAGGATTTGTTTTTGTGAAAAGGTGACCTCTTGATCTGTAAGCTTCGATCAGGTTTACCACTTTGAATTCTTTTGAGATGTCTTCTGAAACTGCGTTGTTTGTAACAGCTTGTTGCGCGTATTGAACTGGAGCAGAATTAGAAGGCGCTGAAGCGTAAGAATCGTCATCGCCATAGTTTTCTAAAGCAAAATCGAAACCTTGGAAAAATGCTTTCCAAGAAGGTTCTAAAGCGTCTGGGTATTTTTTGTACTGCTCGTACATATCATCAACAAGTTGAGCATGTACGGCATTTAGAAATGAAAATTTATCCATTATTACAGATTATCTGTTAAAATATTTACTTATTAAATAATTGCCAACAAATTTACTAAATTTTTGCGGACTGGCATATAATGTAACGGTTTATTCCCGTAAATATACGTGATATTTATCAGATATTTTAACGAAAAACTGGAAGCGATAATTTCAACTTAACATCCTGAATATCTGTTGGCTCCTCCAAAAACTCTTCGTAAAGCTGTCCATTTCTAAGGGTGTCTTTTTTTACCTTTTTCAGAAGTTCTTGGATGTTTTTGATACGGTTATTGTAATTTCCTTGATAGTAAATGAAGTACATTTTGGAAGCATTCAAGGTTTGGAAATTAAAATTATTATCACTCACGGCTACCCTTTTTGATAAAGGAATTCCGTAAAAATAAGAGATTTCTTTATCTTTCAAGTTGGATGCGTTTGTTAGTAAAACTGGCATTCCAAATTCGTCATCTTTTTTGGCAAGATCAGATTTTACAAAATTGAGAACTTTGTTGTGATTCATCAAGACATTTTTAAACAAAATATCTTTCGTATTTCTCGTACTTACATTTACGCCCAAAATCAGTCCGCCTTCCCTATTTTCAACCATCACACTGTCGTATTTGATAGAAGCTAATTGTTGATCTTTATCTACCTTGTTTCCCAAAAGTGCAAAGAGATTCTTCATACTTTTATCAATATTCTCAACAAAAAAATCCTCTGCAACCAAATTGAGAGATCTTTCCAGATAACTCCTTTTTGGCGTATGAATATTCCAAACCATTTTGGTCTTTTCGCCGGCAGGAATGAATTTTACATCAATCAAATAAGGATTTTCGCTCTCTCCTTCGAAAAGTTGATAACGCAAAGTTCTGTTGGGATTTGAATAGCGAATAAACATATCACCAAACTCCTCATTCTTGTTATCAGAAAACTTCATTGCGCTTCCAATGCCTTCGTAAGGCGTGAAAAAACTATAGCTAATATCTTTTTTTCCATTAAAGAAATCATTCCAGGTAGTGAAGTTTTGAAGATTGTTAAACTGAGGAAAAACCTTGTCCACTGGATATGCAACCTCAGAATGATGGACAAAACTTTTGCTCTCGTCCACAAAATTCATAGAAATAGAATATATTCCGAAAAGGCACAAAAAGATAATAATGATAAACTTGAGAAGACGCATTGTAAATAATAAATTTTAGAATGGATAACCGATAGCGAAATTGACAGTTGGTTTGAGAGGCTTGATTTTATCAACAATCCAACGCTCGCCTTCCGGACGGTTTGGATCGTACATTTTGTAAGCCATATCCAATCTCAAATTGACATAAGCGATATTCATACGAATTCCGAAACCGCTTCCAACACCCATTTGGCTAATGAATTTTTTGAATTTGAATTGATCTCCAAAACCATTGTCCTTAAGTCCCCAAATATTTCCGGCATCTGTAAAAAGTGCTGCTTCGAATACATCTGTCAGTGGCATTCTGTATTCAACACTTGTGGTAAGTTTTACATTGTCCATTGCAAAAGATCTCACTCTTTCGTCCAACTGAGAATCTGCAGGCCCCAAACCTCCAAAAGCAATCCAAGCTCTGATATCGTAAGCGCCACCATTGAAATACGATCTAATGAAAGGCATTTCAGATGAATTACCATACGGAATCCCAACGCCTACAAATTGTCTAAAAGCTAAAGTATGTGGTTTTGCACGATTATTAAAAAATGTAAAATACTTTCTAAAATCAAAATCGAATTTGATGAATTGTGAAAATGGAATATTAAAAATGGTTTTCGTATTTCCGTAAACCAAATAATTCTCTTCTCTTTTCGTAATCATATTTAGGAAATTACCTGCAAGCTCCACTTTTCCACTGAAAGAAAATGGATTGGTAAAATCTTTCTTTCCAATTTGATTGTATGTGAAATTATAAATCAAAGAAGAAATAATTACATCTTGAGTCTGGCGCTCCTTGTTGTACAAAGATTGCATAAAGGTGTATAGCAAATTCCTGTCAGAATTGATCAGATCTGTAACGAAAGGAATGTCGCTCAAAATAATTTCGGAAAACTGATCGAAAGAATAATCATTTGGATTTAGTCCTGGATTAGCGAGTCTATATCTTTCAAAAATATCTTCTCTAATCTCATTATCTGCTGGGAAATACTCGTAATATCTGTCTTTGTTTTGGGTAAGACTCAGCTGTGTATTGAAGAGCGTCAATCTATGTTGTATCAATCCATCTTTCACATTGGCATTGAAAGAAAGCCCTGTATTAAAGTTGATTCTTCCCAATCCAATATTATTTTGAACGGTAGCACCAAGATTCAAACTTGTAGTTGGGGAATATCTTTTAGGAACTAATTTCCAATAATTTTTGAATGGAACCAGCAATCTCGGAAACTGCAAAGAAGCCTGAGCAGACAACTCGTAGGCGTTGAAAAATGCATCTGGATTTTTCGGATCTTTCGTGGTTCCGATGATTCCGGAAAAACTTGTAATCAGATTTTCTGCACCACCAAAAACATTTCTGGTCGTCAAATCAACTGATGGAGAAAAACCAAAATTCAAAATTTGAGAATAATGAACATCTGTCGCAATATTAAATTCATATTTTGGCAACGGCTTCAAGATATATTCTACATCAATAATGCTATCTCTTTCTGCAACAGTTCCCTCTTTCCGAAGTTCATCCGAAGCTTTAAGAATCGTGAAATTGTTCATCGCCATCAGATTTCTTCTTGTCAAATCCAGATTTGATTGTTTGTAAACATCGCCTGGTTTGATGATAATTGGTCGCCACAAAGTGATTGAATCATACTTTCTGTTTTGTCTACTGATTTCAATTCCACGGATGCTGTCTTTGATTTTTAGTTTGCTTATATTATTAATATTATTTGCAATCAAAACAGAAACCTTTCCAATGGTAGCTTTTCTGTAAGGCGTATCCAAAGAATCTTTGTGAATCGTCATCACGAGAGGAACATCCTTTCTACCTTTCAAAGAATCTGCTACGAAATAAATGTCCTGACTGTCATTATTAAATTTATAATAACCAGCTTCTTGGGCCAATTCATTGATTCTTGTAATTTCTTTCTCAAGTACAGTTTCATCCAAAACTTGACCTTTTCTTACAAGACTTTTGTCCAATCTGGATTCGTAAAGTGCTTTGATATTTGGATCTGGAATGTTGTAATAATATTCCTTGATGTGCGTTGGATCTTTATGTGTAATGATATAGCTAACTTCAGCTTTTTTGTGCGCAGAATCTTTTTTCACCGTTGATTCAACTTCGGAATCCCAATAGCCACGGTTGATCAATCTATTATTAATACTTTTCGCACTCTGTTTGGTTTTCGCATCACTATAAATGATTGGCGCTTCTCCCACGGTGTGAAAAAACCTGTTCCAAAAAAGATTTTTACCGACATATTGAGGGCGCTCATATTTTACGAAAAGAGAATCTCTCAATTTTTGATTTCTCATCTCGCCTGGATAGGTCATATATTCTTTCAGAATCGTGTCGTATTTTGGATTGGCCGCATTGTAGAATAAAAGTCCAAGAGGCAAAACAACAAGCGTTTTTTTGTTTGGCTTTTGGGCAACCATTTCCTGGATTTCGTCCGAGTGAACTTTGCCATCTATGTATTCAAATTTGTTATTTGTAAGCAGATATTCACCATCTGGAACTTTCTGGGTCACGTTGCATGCGTACAAAATCAAACTTAAAATTGCAGAGTAGGAAAATATATGATATTTTTGAAAATATTTGTTGATATGCTTACGGCTCATACTATAAAGATTATACAATCTCTGGATAAAAAGAAATACAGGCAAAAATACAATTTGTTTTTAGTTGAGGGTAATAAAATTATAAAAGAACTACCCAATTCTGACTACGAAATTGAAAACCTATATTCTGTAGAACCAGAAAATATTACTTTCAAAACGCAGGAAATCGAAAAAATCTTGCCCAACGATCTCAAGAAAATCAGTTTTTTGCAACATCCGAAAGATTCTGTTGCGGTTTGTAAAATTCCTGATAGTAAGATTTTAAAAGATGTTTCTATTCAATTGATATTGGATGGGATTCAGGATCCTGGGAATTTGGGGACAATTATCCGATTGGCAGATTGGTTCGGGATCGAGCAGATTATTTGTAGCAACGACACGGTAGACGTATACAATCCAAAAGTTATCCAAGCGACAATGGGCTCTTTTCTCAGAGTTAATGTATTTTACACAGATTTGGAAGATTATTTTAAGGACTATCAATTCCCAATTTTAGGAACTGATATGAATGGCGAAAACATTTATGAAACCAAATTTCCTGAGAAATTCTCTTTGGTTTTCGGTAATGAGGGAAACGGAATAAGACCTTCCACGGAAGATCTTATTACCAAAATGATTACAATCCCAAGATTCGGAAAATCGCAGTCCACAGAGAGTTTGAATGTCTCAATGTCTGCGGGAATAATCCTGGGGAATATTTTTTCTAAGAAATAATTTTTGTTTTAGATTAATGAAATAAAAACTTCTGATCTAAAATTAAATTAATTTTTCTAAGCTCGAGGCTGTTTTGTTTCTTTGATATTCATCCAGCTTTTTTCTGAGAAATCTCAAAGCATACGGCGCAACATAGATCAATGCCAAGCCAACTAATTTTCTTTTCCAACTTTTATTCATCACACTTTTTTTTGCGAAATTACCTACCAGCGCTACAGTTCCCATTTTCAAAGTAGTTTCCAACAAGCCGGATTGCACGGTGTCATTTGCCAGACCCATCACATTTCTTTTGGACGCTGTCTCTTTTAATCCAAACGAGATTTCTCTCATTATATTTTGAGTATCCAAAGCTAGGGATTTTTCTCCATCTTCGTCTTCTGTTTCTTTTAGGAATTTATCTGTCAACCCATTTGTCATTGCACTTAGGCTCTCCTTTTTACTTTTGAAAGTCAGAATGTCCTCCAAATCTACTATTTCCTGTTTTAAAAGTCTTTTTTGACTTCTTAGTTCATCTAAATTAGTATAGTCAGTTGCCATAAATTATTTGTTTAGAAAGTCAATTACCTGATTTGCGATAGATTTTACAATTGCTTTTTTCATGAAAAAGACGCCAATCATTACAATTAAGTAGAATCCTGCAACGATTAAGAATCCGTAAGCCGCGTTTCCTATTGATTGCCCAATTAAAAAAGCAATTCCGAAATTGAAAAGAATAATGAAGAACGAGAATGCTATCAAAACGATAGATAGAAACGCAATAATGCCCGCTGAAAGAGAAGATTTTTCGGTCAACTGGATTTTGACCAGGTCTAACCGTTTGGAAGTATAATCTTTTATAATATCAATCATAAGTATCTTGTTAAATATAAAATTACACATTTATTTACAAAAAAAGGAATTTAGAAACTAAATTCCTTTTCGAAAAACTAAAATCTAAGGCTTATTTCAAACCATCCAATTCAGTTTCCACGTCTTTTACAACATCAGAAGTTTTAGAAACAATCTGATCTTTGTATTTATCATAACTATCTTTTACAGTAGAAGCTACATTTTGAGCTGTTTCTTTCACAGTAGAAGAAATTGTGTCGTACTTATCTTTTACGTTGTGAGAAACTTCGGAATATTTATCTTTTACAAGTTCAGATGTTTTCCCATACTCATCAACAGCTTTATCTTTTAGATCGTTTGCTTTGTCTTTGATTTTCTTTCTTGTTTCTTTACCTTCTTCCGGTGCATAAAGCAATCCTAAAATTACTCCTGTTGCTGCTCCTGCTAATAATGCAGCCAATACTGCTGCTGAATTTGATTTCTTTGACATGTTATTATTTTTAAGTTAATTTAATAATCTTGCTCGTTGCATCTAAATTTACAACTAAAATGCCAAAGATGCCTTATTGCTCTTAAAATTTTGTTAAAACTTTTTGATATAGGATAATATTAACTCAATTGTTTCTTCTTTATTAATATTTGTATTATCGATTAGAATAGCATCATCTGCTTGCTTCAAAGGCGAAACTTCTCTTTCACTGTCAATCTTATCTCGGGAAATCAAATTTTGTTTCACGGTTTCGACATCCGTTTTTTCACCTGCCAATTCCAGTTCCAAGAAACGCCTTCTGGCGCGCTCATCCTGACTTGCTGTCATAAAAAATTTATAATCTGCCTTTGGTAGGACAACTGTTCCGATATCTCTGCCATCCATTATCACACCGCCTTTCTCTGCAATATCTCTTTGAGTTTTCAGAAGATAATTACGAATATCCGCTTCTTTTGCCACCTGACTCACGTTGTCAGACACTTGTGGAAAACGAATTTCTCTATTGATATTTTTACCGTTTAGAAAAAGTTGCAATTCACCATCAACATTCTGAAACTCAAGATTGATTTTTGGAAGTACGGAAAGTAATCTATCAATATCGATAGTTCTATCCGGATTTGTACAATTCTGAAGTGCAAAATAGGTCACGCCTCTGTAAAGTGCGCCGGTATCCATGTGGATGAGACCAAGATTTTTTGCAATGATTTTAGAAATGGAACTTTTTCCCGTGGATGAAAATCCGTCGATCGCGATTACCGGTTTTTTTGTCATACCACAAAATTAAAAAATTTTGAGATTTTGACATTATTAAAATGAAAGATTAAATGAGGAATGTTTCTAAGAATTATTAAAAACTATATTTAAACCTATCTCCTATTGCCGCCCAGCTGAATAAGATCCATCGTAAGACCAATCATATTAACATTTGAAGCACTGTGATAACGCATATGAGAATAATCGAAGCGGAAAGACGAAATCTTCAAACTGAAACCTGCGGACAATCCAGTAAAACTTCTCTGATCCAAAACTGCCAACTCACCGCCTCTTTTCACATTATACCCAACTCTAATGTTGAAAGCCTGACCTGGAAACAATTCCGCACCTAAAGCAATATGATCCAAAACTTTCCTTCCAAATTTAGTTGGTTGTCCATTGATATCAGTTTCTGCTGAAATATTGAATTGCTGAAGATCGTGAGCCGTAATGGTAAGTGCTGCTGGAAATTCATCTAAAATTTTGGTATAACCAAGATCAACACGGAAAGGCAATTTTTCTCGTACGCCGTTGTAAGGCTGGAATTGATAACCAAAATTTCTGAAAACCAAAGCCAAGGTTTCATTAGTCTTATCAAAATAGTAAGTCACCCCAGCACTTGCTGCGATAGCAGAAGATGAATAGGTGTCAATTTTTGAAGTGATGTAATTCACGTTGGCTCCAATCGTGAAATTATCTTCGAATTGGTATGCGTAGCCAAGTCCAATTGAAGCATCCATTGCGGAAAAATCACCATTGATGATAGAATTCTCATCGGTTCGTGGCATTGAACCATAATCCATATACCTTGCGTTGAAAGACATCAAATGACCATATTCCAGATCTCGAACATAGCTGATGCTACCGATTTTCGTATCTGCCAAGTAAGAAGAATAATTTACAGACAACATATTGTCCATTTCGATATTCATCAATGCTGGATTGGCGGCTGTAAAATTGACATCATAATCACGAACAGAAACAGCATCACCCAAAACGGCTTGTCTGGCTGAAATCGGAATATTCAGAAATTGGTAAACCGTGGTTCCCGTCTGAGAAAAAACCACTCCTGAAATTACGCTAAATAAGAGATTGTAAAACTTCTTCACACTATTTTTTGGCTTTGCAAAAATAATCTATTTTGAGGCTTATCAAAATTTTTGCACGACTATCTTTTTCATTAACGTAATTCTTTTCCTTTCATTATATTTGCACAGTCAAAATTTTAAATAAATTTGAAATATCTGCAATCACGATGGCAGATGATCAATAAAAAAGTAATAAATATAAATGAAATACAAAAGAATCCTTCTGAAACTGAGTGGTGAAGCACTAATGGGTGAACGCCAATACGGCATCGACAACGATAGACTGAAAGAATATGCAGTCGAAATCAAAAAAGTTGTGGAAAAAGGCTGTGAGGTCGCAATCGTAATTGGTGGTGGAAATATTTTCAGAGGATTAGCAGGCGCTGCAACAGGAATGGACAGAGTTCAAGGCGATTATATGGGAATGCTGGCAACCGTGATCAATGGAATGGCTTTGCAAGGTGCTTTGGAAGATGCAGGAATCAACACAAGATTGCAATCTGCTATCGAAATGGACAAAGTGGCTGAACCATTTATCAAAAGAAAAGCTGTTCGTCACCTTGAAAAAGGAAGAGTTGTCATCTTCGGTGCTGGAACAGGAAATCCATATTTTACAACTGATACGGCAGCAACATTGAGAGCAATCGAAATTGATGCAGACGTCATCCTAAAAGGAACAAGAGTGGACGGAATCTACGACAGCGATCCTGAGAAAAATGCAGACGCGGTGAAATTCAATAGTTTGTCGTTTGACGAAGTGTTTGAGAAAAACCTGAAAGTAATGGATATGACAGCTTTCACGCTTAGTCACGAAAACAAATTGCCAATCATCGTTTTCGATATGAACAAAGAAGGTAACTTGGAAAGACTAATTGACGGCGAAAATATCGGAACGCTTGTCAATGTATAAATGATCTGATGATTGATAAATGATTCAAATCTTCAATTTTATTTGGAATGTTGAATCTTTTTGCAGCCCGACTTGAACGGAGCTCTTTTTTTGAAAAATAAGCTGGGGATTGCGAGCGTTGGCGTTTTTTAAAAAAAAGCGGGAGTGGAAGGCGGAAATAGCTGCCCAAATAAAATCATTTATCCCTTATCAAATATCATTTATTAAATAATATATGTGTTAATTATCAAATTTTAAATATACAATGGAAGAATTAGAACTCATTGTAGCCTCCGTAAAGCAAGAGATGGATGCTGCAATCAAGCATTTGGAACACGCTTTTCAAAAGATCAGAGCCGGACGTGCTTCTACATCTATGGTTCAGGACGTAATGGTGGAATATTATGGTGCTCCAACGCCTATCACGCAAGTTGCAAACGTTTCTGTGGTGGATGCGATGACGCTTTCTATCCAGCCTTGGGACAGAACGGCAATTGGTGCGATCGCAAAAGGAATCGTGAACTCCAACCTTGGATTTGCGCCTTCTAATAATGGTGATGTCATCATCATCAACGTTCCGCCATTGACGGAGGAAAGAAGACGTGACCTTGCTAAGCAGGCAAAAGGTGAAACGGACCAAACAAAAGTAGTGATCCGAAATGCTAGACAAGATGGCAACAAGGAACTGAAAAGACTGGAAGGTGTTGCAGAAGACCTGATAAAAGGTGCTGAGAAAGACATCCAAGATCTGACAGACGCTTACGTGAAAAAGTCTGATGACGCTTACAAATCTAAAGAAGCGGAAATCTTAAAAGTTTAAGTTTCTGTTTTTAAATTTATATAAACCTCGTTTCAATTTTTGGGACGAGGTTTTTTGTGGATTGAGTTTTAAAAATTTTATATTTGATGAAAATGAAATTTGTATGAAGCTATCTTTTCTTCTAGTTTTAATAATTCCTCTCAAGATATTTTCTCAAAGTTTTGCAGAATTAGATTCGATCTTGAAAATCACGAAAACAGAATTCAATACTAACGAATTGCGGATCTATAGAAAACATTCGACCACAACTGGTTTGGAACTTTTTAGATTTTATCAGGATGAAAATGAGTTATGGAAAGCAGATTTTTATCAAACCATTGCAAAGAGAGATTCAAAAAATAACATTGATATTAGAATCCGAAAAGAGAAATTAAACTCGCTTAAGAATTTTGAGTTGATCTGGTTGCGAATTCTCAATTCTGACATTTTGTTTTTACCAAAATTTGATAAAATTGAATATAAATTAAAACAGAAAAATAATGATTTCGAGATTGTGGATGGGGAAATCTATAATACAATCAGCAAAGTTTCTGTATTGGATGGAGAAGTTTTTTTTATTAAAATTAAGAATGTAAATCGATTCAATGAAATAATTTATCCAAATCCGCAAAGCTATCTGACGCACTATTCTAATGTTGACGAACTGCAATCTGTTGCGGAATTGTTACAAATTGTCAAATCAGAATTTAAAATATTTGAAAAATAATGAGTCAGACAACTTCGATAAGCACCCTTTTTTACAAAAAGTTCTGACTTAAAAACCCTTTATTTTATTTATTGTACCTTACTGATGTTAAGAAATCGATATTAATATTTAAATATATTTATAAAAAATAATTATGAAAATAGGATTAATAGGATTTGGGAAGGCAGGAAAGGCCGTCGCCAATGTGATTCTCCAGCATCCGGATTTCTCTTTGGAGTGGGTACTCCGAAATAGTGAAAAGATGGAAAATCTTTCGGCCAAAGATTTATTGGGAATCTCAGCCACAGACGATGCTATGATTTATTCTCAGCAGACCACAGATTTGGAAACATTATTGACAGATCATCCTGTAGATTTTATCATCGATTTTTCTAATGAAAAAAGTATTTACTCTTACGGCAAAATAGCATCGCAAAAGAAAATTAAAATCATTTCTGCCATTTCGCATTATGAAGAAAATGAAACAAAATTTCTAAAAGAATTATCCGCAGACACCGTTGTTTTTTGGTCACCCAACATTACTTTGGGTGTTAATTATTTACTGTTTGCCTCGTCTTTATTGAAAACCATTGCACCTGGCGTGGACATAGAAGTTATTGAAGAGCACTTCAAAGCAAAGTCTGGCGTTTCCGGAACTGCTGTGAAAATTGCAGAAGTTTTGGATGTAGAAACAGAAAACATCAATTCCGTGAGAGCTGGCGGAATTGTTGGAAAACACGAGGTTATCTTTGGGTTTCCATATCAAACGGTTCGCTTGGTTCACGAATCTATTTCGAGAGAAGCGTTTGGAAGCGGCGCTTTGTTCGTGGCAGAAAATCTAAAAAATAAACTGAACGGCTTGTACAATTTTGAAGATATTTTACGACCTTATTTTTTCAATCAATCTCAAAACAATTTATCTTGATTTAAAAATTATTCTCTGAAACAAACAAAAACCTCTCAATCACTTGAGAGGTTTCATTTTTTATAGAATCATCAACTTGATTCTTTTTACTTTTTTCTTGTATCTTCCATTAGGCGGAATTCCTACTTGCATTAATATTCCCAAACAGAGAACGCATTACAAGCTTCTCATAACTTTCGCGGTTTCCTTCTCCTTTCTGGATTTTCATCAATGCATATTGTTGAATGCTTAAAAGTGGAAGCACAATTTTCTCACGAATCTTCACAGATTTACGATTCAATGGTTCTTCTTGCATCAGAATTTTGTAACCAGTCAATTCCAGCATCATTTCTTTGGAAAGCGAAAACTCAGCGAACAGAATATTCCAAAACTCACCAAACTTCTCATTATTTCTCATATAATAAGTCAGCGGGAAATAAGTCTTGTTCATACTCATCATCGAGTTCAAAACCAATGTTTTAAAGAAATCTGAACCTTTGTACAATTCCTTAATTTCGTCAAATCTTCCGGCATCCATCAAAGTTTTCAAAGCAAATCCAAATCCGAAGAAACCAGGAACATTCTGTTTCAATTGCGACCAAGATCCTACGAAAGGTATTGCTCTTAGATCTTCAAACTTCAGTTCAGAACCTGCGCCTCTTTTGCTCGGTCGGCTTCCTATGTTTGTACGTCCGTAATATTCCAACGTACTCATTTCCTGAAGATAAGGCACAAACATTGGATGCGCTTTCAAATCAGAGTATTTTTGATAACTGAGGTCAGCCAATTCTGAGATCAATTGTCTTTCTTTATCATTAAGGTCTTTTTTGACGCTTTTGAAAACATCATTCTCAATCCCAGCGGTCAACAACTGTTCAAAGTTGAATTTCGCCTGATCCTTGTTTCCGAACACACTTGTAATGGTTTGTCCTTGGATGGTTAATTCGATTTGGTTGTTCGCAATTGTTTTGCCTTGTGAAGCGTAGAAATCGTGGGTTTTTCCACCACCTCTTGCTGGTGGTCCGCCTCTACCGTCGAAGAAAACGACTTTCATTCCGTTTTCCTCAGAGATTTTAGTCAGTTTTTCTTTTGATGTATAGATTTGCCAGTTTGCTTTCAAGTAACCACCATCTTTGGTTCCGTCGGAGAAACCAAGCATAATGATTTGCTTGTTGTTTCTTCTCGCGAGATGTTTTATGTAAACCGGATGATCGTACAAAGTTTTCATCACGCTTTCAGACTTATCAAGACCTTCCATTGTTTCAAAAAGCGGAACGATATCGATGTTGATATCTTCGTGTTTATAACCACAAAGTTTCATCATTGCATAAACGTTCATCACATCTTTCACTTCGTCGGAATTTGAAATAATGTAACGGTGCATTCCGCGTTCGCCATTGTTTTCTTGAATCACTTTGATGTTATAAATACTTTTCAAAGTTTCACAAGTCATCTCATCTTCGAAATCATCAGGATTCAAAACAATTCCAGAATCTAAAAGCAAATCGATTTTCTCATCATTGGTTCTGGAATCCACATTGCCATCAATGATTTTTTTGAAAATATCATCAATCACATTTTGATGAATCCTACTATCCTGACGAATATCCAAAGTCGCAAAGTGCGTCCCAAAAATCTTCACACGATCTCTGAAATCATCCAAAACGCCAAAGAAAAGTCCGTTGTGTTCTTCCTTTAAAATCTTTTCGGCTTTATCTAATTCAGCAATAATTTCTTCTGAAGAAATCCTCACATCTTCTTGGAAAATTGAATCGTAAATTCTTTTACTCACCGCTTTCAAAACGTCAGAAACACCGCGGAAACTTAATCTTCTTCTTACGATTTTCAGATGTCCATAATAATCTTTCAAGATTGAAATTCTCAATTCCTCAGCAACTTTCATTGTAATGTCAGCCGTCACAAATGGATTTCCATCTCTATCACCACCTGGCCAAAATCCCAATTGGATAATATCTGTATTAGGTGTAAAATTGGAAGTTCCGTAAACCTGTTTAATTTTTCTGTAAAGCTCGCCAATACTTTGATAGTAAACATATCGTAAGTAATAAATGATGCTCATCGCTTCGTCTAAAGGTGTTGGGCGTTCTTTGTTAACGAAAGGCGTTTTTCCCAATTGCTGAAGCAACATATCAATCTGCGTCACAGAATCATTGATGATCGCATCACGCAAATCGTGGATGATTCTTTGAACCGCGTTTGGATAAAACTGAGTTGGGTGCGCTGTGAAAACAATCTTGATCGCAAAATCGTCCATCTTTTTTCTGATGGCGTCCAAGTGTTGCTCCTGATTGGCTCTATCGTAGAGATTCATCACCGTTCCGGAATCACTTTCTGAGTGAAGTTGCTGGAAAGCAGCGTCTTCTATACTGTCAAAAAGTACAACTTGTCTCTCGATATATTGTATGATTTTGAAAAGCAATTCGAGTTTTTGGTCTTCGGTTTCAAGCTCGGTATGTTTTTGGAAAAATTCTTCCACAATCTCTTCAGGAGATTTCCCAAGTTGATAGCCGTCTTTGCTTTCTTCGTAAAGAAAAGGCAACAACATCCCAATGTTTGTCATTTTATCATATGGCAAACTCATAAAGAGCGAGTTGTAGATTTGAAACTTATTTTCTACAATTTGCCTGAATTTTTCAATTTTCTGATCGTTTAGCATTTAACAAAAATAAGAGATAAATTAGAATATCAATCTTCGGAAATGTTATTTTTATCTTAATATCTCAATAATTTGTCATTTTTTTGGACGCAAAACTCACAACGCTTGATGATAATTAATATGATTAATTTTAATTTCGTAAAAGCACTTTGACTGGCTCAGTATAAACTTCAAACTCAGCACAGAATAACGATTTTCACACTAAATATTAAGCATTTTCCAAAACTTCGATGATTTCCATTCCATACTTTTCGGTTTTGGATTTTCCCAATCCGTTGATTTGTTCGAGGTCTTCCAGATTATTCGGTTTATGTTTGGCAATGGAAATTAGATGTGCATTATGAAAAATAATGTAAGCTGGCAATTGAGTTTCCTTCGCTTTTTCCGATCGCCAATCTTTTAATTTATTATAGATAATTATTTCTTCTTCCGAGACTTCGTCTTCGGATATGGGAATTGCTTTGCTTGAACTGTTTTTCAACTTTTTTTCCTCATAAGAAATTAGGACAGACCAATAATTGATCTCTTCTTCAATTAATTTTGAATTGGTGTGCAAC
>RCUH01000437.1_pt1 | contig 43603 bp, 48 predicted proteins | sample 2166191 | NCBI WGS metagenome assembly RCUH01 (sample SAMN09932848, study PRJNA488358) | compost metagenome | feature: garden; material: soil; isolation source: compost soil in an enriched community after 214 h of incubation | place: Germany: Experimental Botanical Garden Goettingen | collected... | reverse complement strand
CAATCCCACTACCCTCCCCACACACCCCAAAGCCATCACAACCACCATACGCCGTAGTATGCTTTGGCCCACGCAGCACCCGCACGAGGATCGCGCCCATGCACCACCGCTTCCGCACCGCCCTGATGATCGCCCTGGCAGCCGCCACCGCCCTGGCCGTCACCGCCTGCAACAACGGCGTCGTCAAGCGCGTCTCGCCCCCGGCCGCCAGCGTCCAGCAGCTCACCGTGCGCGCCGACGGCGGCTGGGACGTCGCCCTGCGCCTGCAGAACTTCAGCTCCATGCCCATGCACTTCGATGATGTCGCCCTCACCCTCACCGTCGGCGACCAGACCGCAGGCACCCTGGCCACCAAGCCGGCCCTGTCCATCGGCGGCGTCTCGGCCGATGTCATCACCCTCCAGCTCCAGCCTGCCTCCGGCGCCCGCCTGGTCGTCGCCGATGCCCTCGCCGGCAACCGCACCCTGGCCTACGCCCTCAAGGGCACGGTCAGCGCCACCCCGCAGGAAAAGAAACAACGCAGCTTCGACGTCGACAGCCGCAGCACCCTCAACCAGGCCCCCGGCCTGCCCGGCGTGCTGCGCTGACCGGCGCGTTCACCGCCTCCCTTTGCACCTGATCGAGACCTGACGATGAGCAGCTACACCGCCCCGCTTTCCGATATCCGTTTCGCCCTGCATGACGTGCTCAAGGTCGAACCCCTGTTCGCCCGCCTCGGCTTTGCCGACGCCACCGCCGACGTGGTCGATGCCGTACTGGAAGAAGCCGGCCGCTTCAGCACCACCGTGCTGGCGCCGCTCAACAGCGTGGGTGACGAAATCGGCTGCGTGCTCGACCAGGCCAGCGGTGAGGTCACCACCCCGCCCGGCTTCAAACAAGCCTATGCACAGTTCGTCGACGGCGGCTGGACCGGCCTCACCGCGGCACCGGAGCTGGGCGGCCAGGGCCTGCCGCACACCCTCGGCGTGCCGCTCAACGAAATGATCAACGCCGCCAACCTGGCCTGGGGCAACTTCCCGCTGCTCTCCCATGGCGCGATCGAAGCGCTCAAGCAGCACGGCGAGGCGTGGCAGCAGGAAGCCTTCCTCAAGCCGCTGATCGAAGGCCGCTGGACCGGCACCATGTGCCTGACCGAGCCGCATTGCGGCACCGACCTGGGCCTGCTCAAGACCAAGGCCGAACCCAACCCCGATGGCAGCTACGCCATCACCGGCACCAAGATCTTCATCACCGCCGGCGAGCACGACCTCACCGACAACATCGTGCACCTGGTCCTGGCCAAGCTGCCCGACGCCCCCGCCGGCGCCAAGGGCATCTCGCTGTTCGTCACCCCCAAGTTCAAGGTGGACCGTGAGGGCAAGGTCGGCGAGCGCAACACGCTGCGCTGCGGCTCGATCGAGCACAAGATGGGCATCAAGGGCTCGGTCACCTGCGTGATGAACTTCGACGGCGCCGAAGGCTATCTGGTCGGCCAGCCGCACAAGGGCCTGCAGGCAATGTTCACCATGATGAACACCGCCCGCCTCGGGGTCGGCCTGCAGGGCATCGGCCTGTCCGAGCGCGCCTACCAGAACGCCCTCAAGTACGCCCGCGAGCGCCTGCAGTCGCGCTCGCTGAGCGGCCCGAAAAATCCGGACAAGCCGGCCGACCCGATCCTGGTGCACCCGGACGTGCGCCGCATGCTCCTTTCCATCAAGTCGCTGGTCGAAGGCAGCCGCCTGCTGGCCCTGCACGCGGCCACCCTGGTCGACGTGGCCCACCACGCCGAGGATGCCGGCGAGCGCGAGCGCGCCGATACCCTGGTCAGCTTCCTCACCCCGATCTCCAAGGCCTGCCAGACCGAGTGGGGCATCGAGAACACCTACAACGCCCTGCAGTGCTTCGGGGGCCACGGCTACATCCGCGAACACGGCATGGAGCAGCTGGCCCGCGATGCGCGCATCACCACGCTGTACGAAGGCACCACCGGCATCCAGGCGCTGGACCTGATCGGGCGCAAAACCGCCTCCAGCCAGGGCGCCGGGCTGAAGCTGATGCTGGCCGAGATCGACGCCTTCGCCCAGGCCAACGAAGGCAATCCCGCGGTCGCCGAGTTCATCGGTCCGCTGCGCGAGAAGGCCAGGGAGTGGGGCGCGCTGACGATGGCCACCCTGCAGCGCGCGGCCGCCAACCCGGAAGAACTGGGCGCGGCCAGCTTCGATTACCTGTTCTATTCCGGCTACGTGGTGCTGGCCTACTGGTGGGCACGCAGCGTCGCCGCCGCCGAGGCGTCTGCACAGAGCGAGGCATTCAAGCAGGCCAAGCGGGATACCGCCCGCTTCTACTTCGCCCGCGTGCTGCCACGCACCCTCGGCCACGCCGCGGCCATCCAGTCCGGCGCCGCCCCGCTGATGGCGATGGCGGATGCGCATTTCGGGGAAGGTTGATCGTTTACCGGCCCACCGACCAACGGTCGGTGGCTACCGGTCGGTTGCGCCCGCCAGATCGCGCCCGTTGCTCGCACGACCCGCGCCCCGTCTGGAGAAAAGCCCCCTTTTTGTCAAAGGGGGCGCGCCATCGGCGCGGGGTTCAGGTGGAATGCCCCACCGAATCGTTACGAATCGGGTACAGGCGCCCCAGCACCTATACCCAATTCGTAACGATTCGGGTATAAGCTGTTTTCCCGATGGAGACAGACACTACACGCCTAGGTCTGATCGATACCGGAGCCTCGTCCGCCCCGGTCGACGAAGTATCGCCGCTCGTCACCCTGCATCGGCCGGGCAGCGTGCGGTTGCTGTCCCTGGATGCGCACGGTCGCGTGCTGGACTGGATCAACTGGCAGGACGCGGCCTGCCTTTACGCCCGCGATGCCGTTGCCTGGACCCTGGGCGATCCCTGCCTGCACATCCACGGCGGCACCAGTCGGCTCACCGGCCTGCGCAGCGGCCTGGACCTGCACCCGATCATCGCCGCGCGCGGCCACGCCCGCTCGCGCGCGCTCGACCCCACCCCCAACCTGTCCAACCAGGCGCTGTTCGCCCGTGACGCGCACCTGTGCCTGTACTGCGGCCAGCAGTTCCACCGTCCCCAGCTGACCCGCGACCACGTCATGCCGATCTCCAAGGGCGGCCTGGATGTCTGGGAGAACGTGGTCAGTGCCTGCTTCCACTGCAATTCGCGCAAAAGCGACCGCACCCCGCAGCAGGCCGGCATGCCGCTGCTGGCCGTGCCCTACCGGCCGAGCTGGATCGAACACATGATCCTGTCCAACCGCCACATCCTGGCCGACCAGATGGCCTTCCTGAAGGCGCAGCTGCCCAAGCGCTCCAAGCTGGCGGCCTGAACGGCTGAACTGCGACACACTGTCGCAGGCCACGCAGGGTTTATGCACCGCAAAGGCGGTTTGCTTGCCCCACCCGTGTTTGGGGGGGAAAATAGGCGCTCAGAAGAAGCGCGATAAACATGATCGATTCCGCCCGCTATCCCCGCCTGTCGCGCATCCAGTCACCGGATGACCTGCGCAGGTTCGACGAATCCGAACTCCCCGCCATCGCGGATGAACTGCGTGCCTACCTGATCGAGTCGGTCGGCAAGAGTGGCGGCCACTTCGGGGCCGGGCTGGGCGTGATCGAACTGACCGTGGCCCTGCACTACCTGTACCAGACCCCGGTCGACCAGCTGGTCTGGGACGTGGGCCACCAGACCTACCCGCACAAGATCCTCACCGGGCGCCGCGACGATATCCACACCGTCAAGCAGAAGGACGGCGTGGCCCCGTTCCCCAAGCGCGAGGAAAGCCCGTTCGACACCTTTGGCGTCGGCCATTCCTCGACCTCGATCTCCGCTGCGCTCGGCATGGCCATCGCGCGCCAGCTCGAGGGCGACGAGCGCAAGGTGGTGGCGGTGATCGGCGACGGCGCGATGACCGCCGGCATGGCCTACGAGGCGCTCAACCATGCCGGTGGCATGGACAGCGAACCGAACCTGCTGGTGATCCTCAACGACAACAACATGTCCATCTCCGAGGCCGTCGGCGGGCTGACCAAGATGCTCGGCCGGGCCACCGGAAGCCGCACGCTCAACGCACTGCGCGAAGGCGGCAAGAAGATCCTCGGCGACAAGAAGCACAACCCCACCGCGCGCTTCGTCAAGCGCTGGGAAGAGCACTGGAAAGGCATGTTCGTGCCGTCCACGTTCTTCGAGGAGATGGGTTTCCATTACACCGGCCCGATCGACGGCCACGACATCCCGGCACTGGTGGCCACGCTGAAGACGCTCAAGGGCCTCAAGGGCCTGAAGCTGCTGCACGTGATGACCACCAAGGGCAAGGGCTACGAGCGCGCCGAAGGCGACCAGATCGGCTATCACGCCGTGGGCCCGTTCGACCCGGACAAGGGCCTGGTCGCCAAGGGCGGCGCCAAGAAGCCCACCTATACCGATGTCTTCAGCGACTGGCTGTGCGATGCCGCCGCCGCCGAACCCAGGCTGCTGGGCATCACCCCGGCGATGCGCGAAGGCTCGGGCCTGGTGCGTTTCAGCAAGGAATACCCCGAGCGCTACTTCGACGTGGCCATCGCCGAGCAGCACGCGGTGACCCTGGCCGCCGGCATGGCCACCCAGGGTGCCAAGCCGGTGGTGGCGATCTATTCCACCTTCCTGCAGCGTGCCTACGACCAGCTGGTGCATGACGTGGCGGTGCAGGAACTGGACGTGTTGTTTGCAATCGACCGCGCCGGCGTGGTCGGCCCCGATGGCGCCACCCATGCCGGCAACCTGGACCTGAGCTTCCTGCGCTGCGTTCCGCACATGGTGGTGATGGCCCCGGCCGACGAAGCCGAATGTCGGCAGATGCTGACCACCGGCCTGCGTTACCCGGGCCCGGCCGCGGTGCGCTACCCGCGTGGCAGCGGCACCGGCGTGGCCGCCGGCACCGACCTGTCCACGCTGGAGATCGGCAAGGCCGACCTGCGCGTGCAGGGCACCCGCGTGGCGCTGCTGGCCTTTGGCAGCACCGTGCCGGCCGCCGAGGCGGTGGGCCGCGAGCTCGGCCTGAGCGTGGTCAACATGCGCTTCATCAAGCCGCTCGACCGCACCCTGCTGCTGGAGCTGGCTCGCACCCACGATGGCTTTGTCACCATTGAAGACAACGTGGTCGCCGGCGGTGCCGGCTCCGGCGTGGCCGAGCTGTTCAGTGCCGAAGACGTACTCCGGTCGATGCTGCACCTGGGCCTGCCCGACAGCTTCCAGCACCACGCCAGCCGCGAGGACCTGCTGGCCGAGGCCGGGATCGACGCCGCCGGCATCCGGGCGGCGGTGCTCAAGCGCTGGCCGCAGCTGGCCAGCGACGGCCATCCGCTCAGCGCGGCCGGGTGATCCACGGCCGCCGGCCAAGCGCCGGCACTGCCGACACAGCATCACGCCGCGTCATCCCGACGCGGCGTTTTTGTTTCCGAACGGCGTGTACGGTGCCGGCGTCAGCCGTAGCGCACCGCCTCCACGTACGCCCCGCTCGCCTCCACCCGCACCGAACTGCGGTGCCCGGTCTGGGCATGGTGCAGGCGTGCCAGCGCGTCGGCGAAATCGAAGGCCTTGGCGCTGTCGTGGAAACGGAAGGATTCGAGCTTGTCCGGGTGCAGCACGCGCCACAGGCGGTGCTCCAGTTGCAGGCGGATCAACATGCGGTTCTCTCTCCATGAGGCGGCATATCCGGTGGCGTCGGCCCGCGCGATGGCCGCGCGGCGACACCTGTCAGCGGTGAAGCCGGGGCTTCCCGCCCCGGACATTAGCTGATCGATCCGCGGCGCTGTATCAGGATTCTCTGATTCAGCGCCGGGCCCGCACACCGCGGCTCAGTTGACCAGGAACTCGCCGCGGCAGCCGCCGTCGACCCACACCCCGGTCCGGTCCCAGCCCCAGGTGCTGCCTTCGACGCAGGCCGTGCGCGAGGTCTGCCGCACCAGGCGCGCTTCGTTGCGCACGTTGGCGGTGCAGCGCTGGCGGCGATGGTCGTTGGAGTCGCAGGTCAGCATCTGGCCGCGCCCGCCCCAGCCGCCACTATTGCCGCCGCCGTGGTTGTTGCCCCAGCCGCCACCGTGGCCGCGACCGCCCTCGGCGATGAACTCGGCACGGCAGCCCTGGGTCACCCAGACGCCGTTGCGGGCCTGGCCCCAGGTCTGGCCTTCCACGCAGGGCGTGCCGGAAATCTGCCTGACCAGCCGGGCCCGCCCATCCAGCGCGCACTGCTCGGTACGGCCCTTGATCGATTCGCAACGCACCGGGCCTTCGTTGTAGCCCCCATACGACTGGGCCTGCACCGTGCCGCCCAGCAGCAGCATCGCCGGCAGCAGCGCCCACATCAACGTGTGCTTTCCGTGCTTCATCGCCTCGCTCCTCATGCCTGCCTCTGAACCGTGTGTGGTGGTGGCACACAGGATGTGGCAAAGCCGGCCGGCGCGACATAGGCCGAAAGTCGCTGGTTTCATGCCCTATTTAGGAAACCGACGCAGAGCTGCCTGCGGCGCCCGGGGGGCGGTCACATCAGGCCCGGGGCGGGAAGATCCGGCTCACCCGTAGCGCACCGCGTCCACCTGCGCATCCATCACTTCCACCCGCACCGTGCAGCAGTTGCCGGTACGGTCGTGCTGGGCGCGCGCCAGGCGGTCGGCGAAATCGAAGGCGACCGCGCCGTCGCGGAAGTGCACCGGTTCGGGGAGGGTGGGATGGATGACCTGCCAATGCCGGTCCAGCGATTGCACCTTGAAGACCATGCCGGTTCTCCCGTGTTCGTGCGGTCGGTAAGGCGCCGGGAGCGATCCCGACGGGAGGCCGCCACGGCCTCCCTGACTACACTAGGCATGTGCCGCGCAGGCGGACATAGGATCCATCTGAAAAATCGGCGTGGCGCGGGCACGACGCGCCGGGCGTCACAACTTGATGCCGCCGGCGGCGCCCCGCGCCTCACCCGGTCGCGCGCGCGCCCGGGTCCACCGGCACCACCACCAAAAAGCGCGCGCCGCCCCCTGCGGCACTGTCGGCAGCGATGCTGCCGCCATGCCGCAGCATGATCTCGCGCGCCAGGTACAGGCCCAGGCCACTGCCGCTGCCGCTGGGGCGCAGCCGATGGAACGGCTCGAAGATCGCCTGGCGTTCCTGCTCGGGCACGCCGGAGCCTTCGTCGGTCACCGCCAGCACGCCGTCCGGCTGCAATGCCACGGCGATCATGCCGCGGTCGCCGCCATGGGCGATCGCGTTCTGCAGCAGGCTGGCCACCACCCGGTGCAGCGCATCGGGATCACCATGCACCCAGACCGGCGCGTCCGGTGCATCCACCGAGAAGGTGTAGCCCGCATCCAGCACCAGCGGTGCCACGTCGGCGGCCACTTCGCGGGTCAGTGCGGCCAGGTCGACGCGTTGGGACTGGCTGCGGTGGTGATCCAGCCGCTGCAGGTCCAGCAACTGCTCGGCGATGTTGCCGAGCCGGCTCAGGTCACGCTGCAGGCGCGAGCGCGCCGGGCCCGGTGGCAGGTCGTCGATGCGCGTGGCCAGGATCGCGATCGGCATGCGCAGTTCGTGCGCCGCCCCGACCAGGAAACGGTCCTGCGCGTCGTAGCTCTCGCCGATGCGGCGCACCGCCGCGTTGAAGGCATCCACCAGCGGGAAGATCTCGGCCGGCACCGCGTGGGTGTCCAGGCCACCGCCGCGTTCGTTGATCTGGATCGCCGCCGCCTGCGCGGCCACCCGGTTCACCCCGCGCAATGAGCGATGGATCGCCCACGGCGCCACCACCAGGGTGATCACGATCAGCGGCACGGTGATCCAGCCGCCGAGGTAGCCGATCACCACCAGCATCTGCCGCCACAGCCCGCGGTGCGGCATCCCGCCGATCATCACGTGCACGCGCCCCTGCGGGGTGTCGTTGACCCAGATGCGGATCGCCAGTTCGGCGGCGCGGGTGCGCGTGCGCACGTCGGTCGGTTCCAGGTACTGCAACTGCGCCACCAGCGGGCGATACATCTGCGGCACGCTGCCGTGGCTGAGCTGGCGGCCATCCTCGTCGCTGGCGGCAAACCAGAACGTGGCCGGGCGGTCCTGCGCGGCCTGGTCCAACGCGGCCCAGTCCACCTGCAGCGCATCGCCCTCGATGCGGATCGACTTGGCGATCGACTCGCTCATCTTCCAGTCGATGTAGCCGGCGCCGCTGTCGCCATACACCAGCACCATGCCGACCAGGCCCATCGCCACCATGGTCACCTGGATCAGGATGATCTTCCAGGCAAGGCTGAAGGACAGCGAGCCGGGTTTGAGGAATTTCATGCCAGGTCCTTCAACAGATAGCCGATGCCCCGCATCACGTGGATCTCCACCCGGGCATCGGCCTCGGCCAACGCCTTGCGCAGCTTGGAGACGTGTGCATCCAGGGCGTTGGACTGGATCGCATCATCAAAGCCGTACACCGCTTCGAGCAGGGCCGCGCGCGCAACGGTGCGGCCCTGGCGCACGGCCAGCGCCTCGAGCACCAGCAACTGGCGACGCGGCAACGCCAGCAGCACGCCGTCCACGCTGGCCTGGCGCGCCACGAAGTCGAACTGCAGCCGCCCCAATTGCAGCACCGGCAGCGCGATCTGCGAGGGGCGTCGGGAGATCGCGCGGATCCGCGCCAGCAGTTCCTCCACCGCGAACGGCTTGGTCAGGTAGTCATCGGCGCCCACGTCCAGGCCCACCACGCGGTCGGCCACCGAGTCGCGCGCGGTGAGCATGATCACCGGCAGGTTGGGCACCAGGCTGCGCGCCACGCGCACGAAATTGGCCCCGTCCCCGTCGGGCAGCTGCCGGTCCAGCAACAGGATCTGGTGCACTTCGGCCTTCAGTGCTTCGCCGGCCTGGGCCATGCTGGCCACCACGTCCACCACCATGCCGTGCCGGCCCAGGCTGGCCTGGATGGCGTTGGCCAGTTCCGGATCGTCTTCGAGCAACAGGATGCGCATGGGGGGGGGGCAGACAGCGGCGAGGGCTGCCGATGGTACCGCGCGACCCGGCGCAACGTTCCGACAATGTAGGCCCGGCACCATGCCTGCTTGGCATTCCCAGTGTGGCAGGTACATGCGCGTGCGTTCCAAGGAAGACTCCCCCCTGGCAGACAACTGCCCCCTCACCGCCAATGATGGCGCCCCACGGGCCAATGGCCCCTATCTCTTCGCGCTGGCCGTGGCCACGCTGGCCTGGCTGGCCGCCGGCACTGCAATGGCCCAGGCACCCGGTGCCAAGCCACGCAGCAGCCTGGGCGTGGCGGTGGTGGCGCTCAAATCGCCCTACGCCGGCTACAAGACCGATACGGTCGGCGCGCCGCTCTTCAGCTACGAAGGCCGCAGGTTCCACCTGCGCGGCGGCAGCCTGGGCTACACGCTGTTCGACAACGAGCACACCCAGGTCTCGTTGCAGGCCGCGCCGTACATGATGCGCTTCAAGCGCAAGGACAGCGATGATCCCCAACTGCGCCAACTGTCCAATCGCGGCTTCTCGGCGATGGCCGGCGTGGCGGTGCGGCACAGCGCACCGTGGGGCCTGGTGCAGGCCAACGTGCAGGCCGAGGTGAGCGGGCACGGCGGGGGCATCGCGGCCGACGCCAAGTACGCCTATCCGTTGCCCGCCGGCCGGGTCACGCTGATGCCCGGGGTCGGGATCAACTACGCCGGCAGCGCGCTCAACGACTATTACTTCGGCGTCAGCCAGGACGAGGCCCAGCGCAGCGGCCTGGCCCGTTACCGCGCCGGCAGCGGCGTGTCGCCGTACATCGACCTGACCGCGGTGATGCCGCTGGGGCCGCACTGGACCGCCTCGGCATCGCTGCGTCGCTCGGTGTTGTCCGATGCGATCAAGGACAGCCCGATGACCCGCGGCGACCACATGGATTCGGCCGCGCTCTCGCTCAGCTACGGGTTCTGACATGCGCCAGGGAATCGTACGCCGCGTCGCCGAGATGGCCCTGCGCATCGAGCCTGATCGCAGTGCCGTGCTGGAGTGGATCCTGCACACCCCACTGCCCACGCTGGGTATGCAGACCACCTTCGAGCTGGCCTGCAACGGCGAGGGCGAACGGGTGATCGCGCTGTTGAACGACCTGTTGCTGCAACCCGGCGACCGCGTCCGGCGCCTGCCGCGGGCAGCGACGCCGGCGTTGCACTGAGCCGCCCCGGCCTGCCCTTTCGACCCGCCCCACGGAGCCTGCATGAGCCGCCCCTTCCCGATGATGAGCACCGATGACGGCCACCACGATCGGCTGCTGGCCCAGGCCCTGGTCGACTTCGACCGCGCCGTGCAGGCGCTGATCGCCGCCGATCCGGTTGCCCATGGTCGTTTTTCGCGCGCCTATGTCACCGCGATCTTCCGCGCCTGCCTGGCCCCGGCCGATCCGGGTCCGGGCGCGCCACGGGGACGCCCGGACCCGGAGATCGCCCAGGCCCTCAAGCACTGGATCCAGGGGCAGCTGCTGCAACACCCCGGTGAAGGCAACGACCACCGCCTCACCGCCGCGCGCCGTGCCGCGCACGGCTTCTGGCTGCAGTCGCTGGCCGATCCGATCGATGCCGACGGCCGCCCGCGCGCCCAGCGGCTGCTGGAGGGACTGCTGGCGCTGACCCGCCCGGCGCTTTAGGCCTTGCCCTCACGAGGCCTTGCCGCACACTCTCCCAAGCTGCCGCGCTTACCGGAGATTGCACGATGCGTTTGCCTGCCGCCCTAGCCCTGCTGCTGCTCGCCTCCCCTGCCTTGGCGCAGGACGATGCCGACCAGGCCCCGGCGTTCGATCGCCCCGGCATCGGCTTCTCGCCGACCACCCTGCCACGCGGCAGCATGGCCCTGGAGTGGGGCCTGCCCAGCCTGGAGCGCGATCGCGATGACGACGGCACCCGTTCCACCCAGTACAGCAGCGATCTCAACCTGCGCATCGGTGTGGCCGAGCACGTGGAACTACAGGTGTTTGGCACGCCCTGGAACCACCTGAAGCTGGATCCGCGTGGCGCCCCGTCGCGCAGCAGCAACGGCGCGGGCGACAGCGGCCTGGCACTGAAGATCGCACTGCCCTCCACCTCGGACAAGCATGCGTTCGCGCTGCTCGCCAGCAGCACCTTCGCCACCGGCGCGCGCGATTTCAGCGAAGGCGGCACCCAGTACGCACTCGGTGCCAGTTACGAGTACACCTTCAATGATCGCTGGAGCGGCGCGCTGTACGCCAACGCGACCCGCGGCGCCGGCGAAGACAGCTTCACCTGGTCACCGAGCCTGAGCGTGGCGCTTGGCGATACCGTCAGCAGCTATGTCGAAGCCGGTTTCACCCATACCGATGACGCCCCCTCCACCGCCATCGCCGGTGCCGGGATCACCTGGATGGTGACGCCCACGGTGCAGTTGGACGCGTCTGTCGACAGGGGGCTGGACCACGGCAGCCCGGACCTGCAGGCCGGCCTGGGCGTGTCATTCTTCTTCCGGTAGTGCTCCTGCGCCTCGTCGTGCCTGCGCGCAAGGAGCGGAAAACCAAAGGCCTGCGCATCGCTGCGCAGGCCTTCGTTGTCCATCGCCGTGCGTTCGCCGCGGTCAGGTGACCTTCTTGGCGATGGTCATCCCGAGCAGGAACAACACCACCGCGATGATGATGCCGGCCCAGAACAGGAACTTGGCCACGCCGATCGCGGCGCCGCCGATGCCGCCGAAGCCGAGCGCACCGGCGATAAGGCCGATGACGGCGAAGATGATGGCCCACTTGATCATGATGATCCTTACCCGCAGAGCGGGATGACTGACAGGCCATCAAACGTAACGATGCGGCTGTCCGCCGCTCGTGAACGACACGCGCGAACGGCGTGAAGCATGTGCGGCCCTGTCAGCGCGCGCCAGGCGTGGCCGCTGCTGCCGTCGGCAGGCTGCGCGCCATCGGCTGATAGACCAGCCCGGCCGATTCCCCCACCGCGCCGCTGCAGGCAAAGCCGTGGCGCTGGTAGAACGCCACCGAGGGCAGCGAGGCATTCACCGTGACCACCTCGCTGCGCGCCTGTGCGATCAGGGCGGCCAGCAACGCCTCGCCCACGCCCTGCCGCTGGCAGGCCGGATCAACGAACAGCATCGCCACATGGCGCTGCTGCTTCAGTTCGGCCACGCCCTTGATCACGCCGGCCTCGTCGTATACCAGTTGCAGGCTGTCCTGCCCAACGCGCTGCGCGAAACCGTCGGCCGCTGCGATCGTGCCGAAGGTTTCCACCCCGTTCGAGGGCAGCGAAGGCGCCACCGCGGTGAGGAATGCGCGCATGCACACCGCGCTGGCGTTCTCCCGATCGGTGTCCAGCAGTGTCCTGATCATCCTGTCTCCCTGTTGGGGTTGCCGATCGCCCCACTCTACGTCACGCCCGCGGACGGTTCGCAGCCGATGGCGACAAACCCGATGAAACCTGCTGAGATTGCCCACTTTGTCGTGCGGCTTCACCATGTCACCTGCTCCCACCAGCGCTCCATCCACCACCGCGCGCAGCGTGCTGCGTGCCTGCCTCGATCTTGCGCTGCTGGTGGCCACCTCGCTCACCTTCGCGTGCGTGCTGACCGCCACGCTCTACAACGGGCGTCCTGGCTGGATGTGGCCGCCGACCGCCTACGGCGATGGACGTGGCGATGTCCTGGTGCACGCGCTGCTGGCCAGTCTGGCGCTGCTGCCGGTGCCGATGCTGGTCGAACGGTTGCGACGCCTGCGCCGGCCACGTGCGTGGCAGGACCTGGCGTTCGTGCTGGCCACGCTGGCGGTGATCCGGTTGGGCCCGCCGGATGCACAGGTGTTCGGCACCACCTGGACCCCGTGGGAAATCACCTCAGGATTGTTCCTGCTGCAGTGGCCGATCATCGTTCCCCTCACCCTCACCGCCACCCTGGTCCGGCGCCTGCTGCGCGGCGCGATTGACCGCCGCTGAACGCGCGCGGCGTGCCGTCAGGGGCCGGTTCCAGCGCCCGGAGCAGCGCCGGAAAGCCCAGCCGAACTCACACAAATACGTTCAAATTCAACCCGTTGGCGCGCATTCCGGAGCCTGCGGTGAACGCTCATCACCTCGCTAAGTGCATTTAATTTGTGACCATTGCCACAAATTCACACCTCCGTCACAATCGAGGCGTCCACTCCACCTGCACACGCCCATGCGCGCGCTTATCAGCAAGCAACACCCGGCCCTGCTGAAGTTCTACTTCCTGGCCTGCTACGTGGTTCTGATCGAAGAAGTGCTGCGCGCCATCGGCTAGGACGGCCACCCGACGCGCTGCACCCTGCCCGGCCGGTCACGACTGGAACGCGTGTTCCGGCCCGGGGAACACCCCCGCCTCCACATCGGCGGCGAACGCGCGCGCGGCCGTTTTCAGCAGGCCGTGCATGTCCGCGTATTGCTTGACGAAACGCGGCAACTGACCGGTGCGCAGCCCGGCCATGTCCTGCCACACCAGCACCTGGGCATCACAATCGCTGCCCGCGCCGATGCCTACGGTGGGAACGGACACGGCCGCGGTGATCTGCGCGGCCACATCGGCCGGCACCATCTCGATCAGCACCGCAAAGGCACCGGCCGCTTCCAGCGCGCGCGCCGCGTCCACCAGGACCGCACCGCTATCGCCGCGGCCCTGCACACGGAAGCCACCCAACTGGTGTTCGGACTGCGGGGTGAAGCCGATATGCGCCATCACCGGGATGCCCGAGCTGACCAGCTTGCGCACCTGCGGCACCATTTCGATGCCCCCTTCCAGCTTCACCGCGTGCGCGCCGCCTTCCTTCATGAAGCGCACGGCCGTGTGGAAACACTGCTCCGGTGACGCCTGGTAGGAGCCGAACGGCAGGTCGGCGATGACCAGCGGGCGCCGCGTGCAGCGGCTCACCGCGCGCACCAGCGGCATCAACTCATCCACGGTGACCGGCAGCAGGCTGTCATTGCCGAACACGTTGTTGGACGCCGAATCGCCGATCAGCAGCACCGGAATACCGGCGTCTTCGAAGATCGCCGCGGTGTACATGTCGTAGGCGGTGAGCATGGCCCACTTCTCGCCGCGCTCCTTCATCTGCTGCAGGTGCGGAATGCGCACGCGCTTTGCCTGCGCCAATGGGCTGGTGGAGGTCGCGTACGGATGAAGCTGTTCGGTCATGGCATGTCCTTGATTCATGAGGGGATCAGATCGTAGTGGTTCGGCACAGCAACAGCACGGCGATGATCACCATTGCCGCACCGGAAATGCGGCCGACCATACGCGCCGCCCGTGGTCGGCTACGCAGCAGCGCGCCGGCACCGAAGCCGATGGCCAGGTACACCAGCGCGCAACTGGCGATATGCACCAGACCCAGCGCCAGGATCTGCACCGGCATCGCCCAGTGCGCGCCGGCCGAAATGAACTGCGGCAGCAGCGCCAGGAACAGCAGCATCACCTTGGGATTCAGCCCGCTCACGCAGGCGCCGCGCACCGCCCAGTGCCGCCAGCCCGACGCCGCATGCGTGCCGCCCGTTTCGGGCGCAGGCGGGTTGCGCAGCAATGCCACGCCCAGCCACAGCAGGTACAGCGCGCCGGCCAGGGTGAGCGCGTGCAGCGCCACCGGGAAGCGGGCCAGCACCGCGCCAACGCCGGCCGCTACCAGCGCGATCATCAGCAGATGACCGGACAGCAGGCCGGCCACCGCCGGCACCACCACCCGCCCGCGCAACCCCGCCGCGATCACGTGCGCCCAGTCCGCGCCCGGGGTGAGCACCAGCAGGATCGACACCGCCCAGAAGGCGGCCACGGTAGTGGGTTGCATGGGGTCACGTGCGGTCGTGCCGCGATCTGCTGGCCAGACAGAAGAATATTCCCGCATCACTGGAATGTGCTTCCAATTACTTGCCATGCAACACGCTGCAGGAGGAAACTCTTGCGCATGGACGACACCGACCGCCGAATTCTTGCCGAGCTGCAGAAAGATGGGCGGCTCACCGTCACCGAGTTGGCCGAACGTATCGGCCTGAGCATCTCGCCGTGCCACCGTCGCGTGCGGGCGCTGGAACAATCGGGCGCGATCCGGGGCTACCGCGCCGAGCTCGACCCCGCCGCGTTGGGACTGAAGTTCTCGACCCTGGTGTTCATCACCCTGCGCGACGGCGACCGGCGCGCAGTGGAAGCCTTCGAGCAGGCCGTGGCCGAGGTACCGCAGGTACTGCAGGCGCAGCGCCTGTTCGGCGACCCGGACTACCTGCTGCATGTGGTCACCCGCGACCTGCCCGCCTTCCGCCTGCTCTACGACGAGCACCTGTCCGCGCTACCCGGCGTGCAGCGGCTGACCTCGACGCTGGTGATGAAAGAGGTGGTGGTGGACCGACCGCTGCCGCTGCTGGCGCGCTGACGCCGGCATCGGGCCGTACCGCCGCTGTCACGGCGGGCTGCACAGTTCCTGCGCGATGTCCTTGATCAACCCGGCAATCTCATTGGCCAGGCGCCGGCTGTCGGCCACGGAGCCGAAGAAGCGGATGGTGCGGCCGTCCATCTGCACGCCCGCCAGCCCCAGTTCGCCCTTCAAGGCATCGACGCGGCGATGGAAGACCTGCAGCCAGCGGACCGAGGGGGCCACGTCGAGCATGGCGACGATGGCCTCGTCTTCCGCATGGTCTACCGTGGCCTGCAGGCCAGGCACGTCAAAACCGAGCAGCCGTGGGGCGCTCGGGTTACCGGGGGTGGGGTTCATGCGCCATGGTAGCCGCAAACCCACTCCGTGCCGCGCGGCAGCAGCGCGGTGCGGCTCGCGCCCCGAGGTGGATTTGGCGGATGTCAGTCAGATTCCGTTCACGGTTCCGGCAAGTAACATACCGCCCGGTCGGTATCCAATCTGGAAGAATCCATGTCCCCCCTGCTCACCGCGTATCTGTTCCTGTCCGGCGCGATCGTTGCCGAAGTCACTGGCACCCTGCTGCTGCAGAAAACCGCCCAGTTCACCAAACTGGGCCCCACGCTGACCATGGCGCTGTGCTACGTGGTCTCCTTCTACCTGCTCAGCCACGCCCTGAAGACGCTGCCACTCGGCATCGCCTACGCGATCTGGGGCGGCCTGGGCATCGTGCTTACCCTGGTCATCGGCATTACCGTGTTCAAGCAGTCGCTGGATTGGCAGGCCATCACCGGGGTGGCGATGATCGTCGGCGGGGTGGTCATGATCAACGCGTTCTCCAAAGCGGCGGCCCACTGATGGACACCACCCGACGCCGGCAGCCGGCGCTGGTGCGCGCCGCCCTGCTGGATGCGGCGGTGCAGGAAGCCATGGTGCACGGGGTGGGCAACGTCACGGTGCTCTCGGTGGCCGCGCGCGCCGGGGTCAGCAAGGGCGCCCTGTTCCATCACTTCGCCAACCGCCAGGACCTGCTCGAAGCGGCGTATGCCGAATGCCTGGCGCGCTTCGGGGATGCGCTGGATGTGCTTGTCGCCACCGATCCGGTGCCGCACGGTCGCTTCACCCGCGCCTACGTCCGCGCCACCTTCGAGGCCATGCACGCCGAGGACGCCAACTGGGCGCGCTTCTCGCTGAGTGCGTTGGTGGAACCGGCGTTCGCCGCGCTGTGGCGACAGTGGCTGGATGACCGTCTGGCCCAGGTGCCGGCCGAACGCACGCCTCCCCGGCTGCGCGTGGCACGGCTGGCGGCCGACGGTTACTGGCTGCAGGCGCTGGGCGGTGGCCTGGTCGAGAGCGGCCCGGCGGGAATCGATGCCTTGCGCGAATGCGTGGTCGGGTTTACCTACGACGACCCGGTGCCGGGTGCTGACAACCACTGATCGCGTGCTGTTGCTGGATCAACGCGCTGCGACATCGCCGGCCAGATACCGCGCCACCCGCTCGTCGAGCAACGCCACCAGAACCGGGTCCATGTAGCGGTAGTCATCGGGAATATCCAGGCAGTGCAGCCGCTTGTAAGCCAGCAGGCGTGCATACGTCGCCTGCAACCGATGCTGGTGCTTTGGCTCCATCACGAAGATGACATCGGCCCAGCGGATATCCGCTGGGCCGATGGGTCTGCGTGCGTGCGGGCTGGTGCCCGCCGAGCGTGCCGTGAAGCCCGCACGCGGCTGCCAGACGGCTTCACCGGTAGGGCTGCGCAACTGGTTGCGGCTGCAGACGAACAGCAGGTGGGTCATTGCCGGTCCAGCAACTGGCGCGTGCTGAGGATTGGATAGTGGATGCCCAGCTGGCGTGCACGCATCAGCTTGCACGGGCGGGTATACAGCAGCTTCCAGTTCTTTTCGGCCTTGAACTTCATGACATGCGCAAGGCGGTCGCCGCCGCACTTGCGGGCCTGCGAACGGCGCCAGGCGCGGTTTCTTTCCATTTCCATGGTCGTTTTCTCGTGAGTACCGGGTTCAGCAGCCGCAGTAGTACGAGTGGGTGGCATCGTAATGCGTCGAGGCGGCAACGGCAATGCAGCCGCATGCGTGGGTTGCACGCGTGCCCGGCACCATCCACAACGAAAAAGGGCCCGCACATCGCTGTGCAAGCCCTTGATCTGTTACCAACAATGGTCGGGACGGCCGGATTTGAACCGACGACCCTCTGCCCCCCAGGCAGATGCGCTACCAGGCTGCGCTACGCCCCGATGATGCTGGTACTGTCCCCGCCTCTCAGCGGGCCGACGAGTATAACGGTTTTATCGGCGAATTTGTTCAGCGGCGAAGCAATTGCAGCACTTCTTCCAGCTCCATCCGCGTCTGCTTGATGATCTGGTTGCTCAGTGCCGATTCGTCGCGGGCACCGGCGCCTTCCAGGCGCAGGCGCGCGCCGCCGATGGTGTAGCCCTGCTCGTAAAGCAGGCCACGGATCTGGCGCACCATCAGCACGTCGTGGCGCTGGTAGTAGCGGCGGTTGCCGCGGCGCTTGGCCGGCTCCAGGCTGGGGAATTCGGTCTCCCAGTAGCGCAGCACGTGCGGTTTGACGTCGCACAGCTCGCTGACTTCACCAATGGTGAAGTAGCGCTTGGCCGGTATCGGCGGAAGTTCGCGGTTACTGCCCGGATCCAGCATATGCCTCCACCCTTTCCTTGAGCTTCTGGCCCGGACGGAAGGTGACCACCGTGCGGGCGGAAATCGGAATTTCCTCGCCGGTCTTGGGATTGCGGCCCGGGCGCTGGTTCTTGCGCCGCAGGTCGAAATTGCCGAAACCGGACAGCTTTACCTGACGTCCCTGTTCCAATGCTTCTCGCAACACATCGAAGAACGCGTCGACAAATTCCTTGGCCTCGCGCTTGTTCAGACCCACTTCGTCGAACAGCTTCTCGGCCATCTCAGCCTTGGTCAATGCCATTGCCTGCTACCCCCCATGCTGCCCGCTCAACCGCGGATCCGGGCGTGGTGTTCACGCTCCATGGCAGAGACCGCCTCGGCCACTACCGACTCCACGTCGCGGTCCGTCAGAGTGCGCGACTTGTCCTGCAAAATCAAGCCCATAGCGAGACTCTTGAAGCCCGGCTCGACCCCCTGGCCGACATAGCGGTCGAACAGGGTCACCTGCCGCAACAGCGGGCCGACGGCACGGCGCAGGGTCGCCTCCAGGTCAGCCCAGGCGGCGGCCTCGGGTACCAGGAAGGCCAGGTCGCGGCGCACCGACGGGAAGCGCGACAGCTCGGTGGCACGCGGCAGCTGGCGGGCCGCCAGCGGGGCCAGGTCCAGCTCGAAGGCGTACACGTCCACATCGATGTCCATGGCCTTGGCCAGGCGCGGGTGGATCTGGCCGATCCAGCCCAGGCTGACGCCATCGCGCAGCACCTCGGCCGAGCGGACCGGGTGGCCATAGGGGCGCTGCGAAGGCTGGAAGGTCAGCACCGCGCCCGAGGCGGCCGCCAGCGATTCCAGGTCGCCCTTGAGGTCGTGGAAGTCGACCTTGCGGGTGGCCAAGCCCCACTGCTGCGGGTCGGCATCACCACACACGGCGGCAGCCAAGCGCTGGGTTTCCAGCGGTGCGGGCGTGCCCTCGCCGGCCTGCGGGTGGAAGCTGCGGCCCAGCTCGAACAGGCGCACGCGACCCAGCTGGCGCGCCGCGTTGCGGCCCAGCGTGGCCACCAGGCCCGGCAGCAGCGACGGGCGCATCACCGCCAGCTCGGCCGACAGCGGGTTGGCCAGCGCCACCACGTCTTCATGCAGCTGCCACTGACCGAGCAGGCCAGCGTCGACGAAGGCGTAGTTGATGGTTTCCTGCAGATCGCGCGCCACCAGCTGGCGGCGCACGCTCAGGTCGTCCAGGCGGGTCTCGCTGGGCATGGCGATGCGCGAGGCACCGCCCGGCAGCGTGGTCGGGATCTGCTCGTAACCGTGGATACGGGCCAGCTCCTCGATCAGGTCTTCTTCGATGGCGATGTCGAAGCGGCGGCTCGGCGCGGTGACCAGCCAGCCGTCGGCGGTGGCGCTCACGTCCATGCCCAGCGCGCGCAGGATGCGCTCGACGTCGGCATCGGCGATCTGGATGCCGAGCACACGGGCGATGCGCGCACGGCGCAGGCCGATGGTCGCCGTCGCCGGCAGGTCGGCCGCGGAGACCGCCTCGGTGACCGGCGCAGGGGTGCCGCCGGCCAGGTCCAGCACCAGCCGGGTGGCGTACTCGATCGCGGTGCGCGGCAGGGCCGGGTCGACGCCGCGCTCGAAGCGGTGTCCGGCGTCGGTGTGCAGGCCCAGCTTGCGGCCACGGCCCATGATCGCGGCGGGCGCGAAATGCGCGGCCTCCAGGAACACGGCGGTGGTGTCGTCGGTGACGCGGGTGTCGAAGCCGCCCATCAGGCCGGCCAGCGCGATCGGGCGATCGGCGTCGGTGATCACCAGGAAGCTGTCGTCCAGCGCGGCATCGCGGCCATCGAGCAGCTTGAGCGCCTCACCGGCGCGCGAGCGACGCACGCCGATGCTGCCCTGCAGGGTGCCCAGGTCGAAGGCGTGCATCGGCTGGCCCAGTTCCAGCATCACGTACTGGGTAATGTCCACCAGCAGCGACACCGGCCGCACGCCGCTGCGGCGCAGGCGCTCGGCCATCCACAGCGGGGTGGCGGCGCGGGCATTGATGCCCTCGATGACACGGCCCACGTAGCGCGGCGCTTCGGCGCCCGCCGCAAGGTCAACGGTCAATTCACGGCTGCCCACGGCCGCAACCGGGGCCGCGTCGAACGGCACCACTTCGCTGGCGCATGCAGCGGCCACGTCGAAGGCGATGCCGCGGATGCTGAAGCAGTCGGCGCGGTTGGGGGTCAGCTTGATCTCGATGCTGGCATCGGGCAGGCCGAGGTACTCGACCAGGGTCTGGCCGACCGGCGCGTCATCGGGCAGCTCGAACAGGCCGGAGGCGTCGCTGTCCAGGCCCAGTTCCCTGGCCGAGCACAGCATGCCGTTGGAGTCCACGCCGCGCAGCTTGGCCGGCTTGATCTTCAGCTCGCCGATCTGCGCGCCGATCATGGCCAGCGGCGCAACCAGGCCCGGGCGCGCGTTCGGCGCGCCGCACACGATCTGCAGGTGCTCGCCCTGCCCGGCATCGACCTGGCAGATCTGCAGGCGGTCGGCTTCGGGATGGCGCTCGGCGGATACGATGCGCGCCACCACCACGTGGTCCAGGCCCACGCCGAGCGCGGTGACCTCTTCCACTTCCAGGCCAATGGCGGTCAGCACCGCGCCGAGTTCGTCGCGCGAGACCGAGGTGGGTACGTGGCTGCGCAGCCAGTTTTCAGAGAATTTCATGGTGTCACCCTGGTGGGCCCGGCGCATGCGCCTGGGCCGTGATGAAGGTTGCCGCGCCAGGCAGCCGGGCGGTGCCCGGCGGCATGGGTCGTACCGGTGTTAGGCGAACTGCTTGAGGAACCGCACGTCGTTTTCGAAGAACGCGCGCAGGTCGTTGACGCCGTAGCGCAGCATCGCAAAACGCTCCACGCCCAGGCCGAAGGCGAAGCCGGTATAGCGCTCCGGATCGATGCCCACGTTGCGCAGCACGTTCGGGTGGACCATGCCGCAGCCGAGCACTTCCAGCCAGCGGGTGCTGCCGTCGGGCTGCTGCCAGGCGATGTCCACTTCCGCGCCGGGTTCGACGAAGGGGAAGTAGCTGGGACGGAAGCGCATCTCGAAATCGCGCTCGAAGAAGGCGCGCACGAACTCGGACAGCGTGCCCTTGAGGTCGGCGAAGGTCGAATGCTCGTCCACCAGCAGGCCTTCGACCTGGTGGAACATCGGCGAATGGGTCTGGTCGCTGTCGCTGCGGTAGACCTTGCCGGCGGCGATCATGCGCAGCGGCGGCGCGTGGTCGCCCATGTAGCGCACCTGCACCCCGGAGGTGTGCGTGCGCAGCAGGCGGCCGTCGCCGAAATAGAAGGTGTCGTGCATGGCACGCGCCGGGTGGTGCGGCGGGAAGTTGAGCGCTTCGAAGTTGTGCCAGTCGTCTTCGATTTCCGGGCCTTCGGACACTTCATACCCAAGCCGGCCGAAGATCTCGGTAATGCGCTCCAGGGTACGGGTGACCGGATGCAGGCCAGCGCGATCGGCGCGGCGTCCCGGCAGGGTGATGTCGATGGCTTCGGCGCCCAGGCGCGCGTCCAGGGCAGCGTCTTCCAGCACCGCCTTGCGCTCGCCCAACGCGCTGGTGAGCGCATCACGGGAACGGTTGATGGCTTCGCCGGCGGCCTTGCGCTCGTCGGCGGGCAGGCCACCGAGCTGCTTGAGCTGGGCGGTGATGCTGCCGTTCTTGCCGAGCAGGGCAACGCGCAGGGCTTCCAGCGCATCGGGGCTGCTGGCAGCGGCCACGTCGGCCAGTGCCTGGGTGGTCAGGGATTGGATGTCACTCATGGATAGCCGGAGCCTCGCGTCGGTATGCCATCGCGATACGCGCCGGGCCGACCCCCGTCGCCACCGCTGTCGATCGGGGGCACCGGGAGGGCCACCGCCAACACAAAAAAGAATGGGGAAGGACTTGCGCCCTTCCCCATGCATTTGCCTTACCCACCACCGCTGCGCGACTGCGGCAACGGCGGGGGAATGGACTTATGCCGCCAGCGCGCCCTTGGCCTTTTCGGCCAGTGCAGCAAAACCAGCTGCGTCGTGCACGGCGATGTCAGCCAGAACCTTACGGTCCAGGGTGATGCCGGACTTGAGCAGGCCGTTCATGAAACGGCTGTAGCTCAGGCCGTTGATGCGGGCAGCCGCGTTGATGCGGGTGATCCACAGCGAACGGAAATTGCGCTTCTTCTGCTTACGACCGATGTAGGCGTACTGCTGTGCCTTGATCACGGCCTGCTTGGCAACGCGGAAGACCTTGCGGCGAGCGTTGTAGTAACCCTTCGCCAGGGTCAGAATTTTCTTGTGGCGGCGACGCGCCTGTACGCCACGCTTTACTCGTGCCATGGGTCAGTCCTCAGAGGTAGGGAAGCATACGGTTCAAACGGCCTGCGTCTTCTGCACGAACATGGTTCGTCTGACGCAGATTGCGCTTCCGCTTGGTCGACTTCTTCGTGAGGATGTGGCTGCGGTTGGCGTGGCCAGCCTTGAACTTGCCGGAGGCGGTCTTGCGGAAACGCTTGGCCGCCGCCCGGTTGGTCTTGATCTTGGGCATTGCAATGTCCTTGATGATGTTTTGTCACTGACCAGGGCGGTGGCATTGCCACACTTTCCGTCCGTGCCCTTGCCTGCTTGTAAGCCCGGGATCCCCGATGGGAACCAGGCCGGTCCTGTTGCCGTTGAAACAGCATGCCCGTTGAGGAGCGTGAAACCGTTCAAAACAGCGCCCCGAAAAACGGGGCCGCCCATTATGCCCGTGAAACCAGGCAGTTGCAAACGATTGATTGGGCGGATGTTTGCCGCGGGCGGCCGAACCTGAACGGAACGGCGAAAGGCCGACGCGATGCCAGGCCGCGCACGCGGTAAACGGCAGAAGGCGCCAGAGGCGCCCGCTGTGGGGTGCCGAAGCGGTCCAGCCGGGCAACGCCCGGCCCTACCTTGCCGCGGTGGGGTGTGCAGCCGGGCAACGCCCGGCCCTGCCCCGACGGGCGGTTACTTCTTCTTCGGCGCGATCATCATCACCATCTGCCGGCCTTCAAGGCGCGGACGGGACTCGATCACGATGTCTTCGCCCAGATCGGCCTCGATCCGGTTGGCCATCTCGCGACCCAGTTCCTGATGGCTCATTTCACGACCACGGAAGCGGATGTTGACCTTGATCTTGTCGCCCTCTTCCAGGAAACCGCGCATCTTGCGCAGCTTGATCTGGTAGTCGCCTTCATCGGTGACCGGGCGGAACTTCACTTCCTTGATCTCGACCTGCTTGGTCTTCTTCTTGGCCTCGTTGGCCTTCTTCTGCGCTTCGAACTTGAACTTGCCGAAGTCCATGATCTTGCACACCGGCGGATCAGCCTGCGGCTGAATCTCGACCAGGTCCAGACCTTCGTCTTCGGCCATCGACAGCGCTTCGTCACGCGTCAACACGCCAATCATTTCTCCGTCGCTGCCGATCACGCGGACGCGCGGCACCCGGATTTCCTGATTCTTGCGGTTCTGTTTGTTGTCAGGGGTACTGATATTGCAATCTCCCAGAGGAATCAAACCGGCCCTGAGCGGATCATCCGCAGGGCCGGGACTTTCTTACACGGACTGTTCTGCCTGCAACCGCTCGATGAAGGCCTGGACGGACATGCTGCCCAGATCTTCGCCCGAGCGCGTACGCACGGCCACGGCGCCATTTTCCTTCTCACGGTCGCCGACCACCAGCAGGTACGGGACCCGCTGCAGCGTATGCTCGCGAATCTTATAACCGATCTTCTCGTTGCGCAAATCGGCGTTTACCCGGAAGCCTTGATCTGCAAGGGTTTTCCGGACTTCGTTCACGTATTCAGCCTGGGCATCGGTGATATTGGCCACCACCACCTGGGTCGGGGCCAGCCAGGACGGGAACTGGCCGGCATGGTGCTCGATCAGGATGCCCAGGAAGCGCTCCATCGAACCGACAATGGCCCGGTGCAGCATCACCGGATGCTTCTTCTGGCTGTTTTCGTCCACGTATTCAGCGCCCAGACGGCCAGGCATCATGAAATCGACCTGCATGGTGCCCAGCTGCCAGGTGCGGCCGATCGCGTCCTTCAGGTGGTACTCGATCTTCGGGCCGTAGAAGGCGCCCTCGCCAGGCAGCTCCTGCCATTCCACCCCGCAGCTGGACAGTGCCGAGCGCAGCGCGCCCTCTGCCTTGTCCCAGGTGGCGTCATCGCCCAGGCGCGATTCGGGGCGCAGCGCGATCTTGACCTGGATCTCCTCGAAGCCGAAGTGCTGGTACACCGCCAGCGCCTGCTGGTGGAACGCGGTCACTTCCGCCTCGACCTGGTCTTCGGTGCAGAACACGTGACCGTCGTCCTGGGTGAAGCCACGCACGCGCAGGATGCCGTGCAGCGCGCCGGAGGGCTCGTTGCGGTGGCAGGCGCCAAACTCACCGTAGCGGATCGGCAGATCGCGGTAGCTGTGCAGCCCCTGGTTGAACACCTGCACGTGGCCGGGGCAGTTCATCGGCTTGAGCGCATAGGTACGCTTCTCCGACTCGGTGAAGAACATCGCGTCCTGGTAGTTGTCCCAATGGCCCGATTTCTGCCACAGCGACACGTCCAGGATCTGCGGGCAGCGCACTTCGCCGTAGCCGGTGCTGCGGTACACCTTGCGCATGTACTGCTCGACCACCTGCCACAGCGCCCAGCCCTTCGGGTGCCAGAACACCAGGCCCGGGGCCTCTTCCTGCAGGTGGAACAGGTCCTGCTGCTTGCCGATGCGACGGTGGTCACGCATCTCCGCTTCTTCAATGCGCTTGATGTACGCATCGAGCTGCTTCTTGTCGGCCCAGGCGGTGCCATAGACGCGCTGCAGCTGCTCGTTCTGCGCATCGCCACGCCAGTAGGCGCCGGAAATGCGGGTCAGCTTGAAGGCCTTCAGGAAGCGCGTGTTGGGCACGTGCGGGCCGCGGCACATGTCCACGTATTCCTGGTGGTAGTACATGCCCATGGCCTGGATGTCCGGGGACATGTCCTCGATCAGGCGCAGCTTGTAGTCCTCGCCACGCGCCTTGAAGATCTCGATGACCTCCGCACGCGGGGTGACCTTCTTGATGACGTCGTAATCCTGCGCGATCAGCTCGCCCATGCGCTTTTCGATGGCGGCCATGTCGTCCGGGGTGAACGGGCGCTCGGAGTAGATGTCGTAGTAGAAGCCTTCGGCGATGACCGGGCCGATCACCATCTTGACGTCCGGGTACAGCTGCTTGACCGCATGGCCGACCAGGTGGGCGGCGGAGTGGCGGATGATCTCAACGCCCTCCTCGTCCTTGGCGGTGATGATGCGCAGGGTCGCGTCGCGATCGATCACGTCGCTGGCATCGACCAGCACGCCGTCGACCGAACCGGCGATGGTGGCCTTGGCCAGGCCGGCGCCGATCGACTGGGCGACGTCCATGACACTGACGGGGTTTTCGAATTCACGGCGGCTGCCGTCTGGGAGCGTGATCGCGATCATGACTGGGCTTTTTCTGGTGGACCCGCGCGGCGGGTCGGGGAAGCGGAATCGGGAAGGTGGGCTACGGCGCGGTGCCGGTCGGCCATAAAAAAAGCGCCACGAAGGCGCCTGCAAGGGGCCGACGGGAGCGTTCAGCGGTGGGCGATGGTAGTGCTCATGTCGCACGCTGGACCGGCGCTGGGCGCGGGCCACCTTGTTACCTGGAGGGTGTTGCCCCCGATCTTAAACCAAAGCGTGGTTTTTTGCTCCCGCCCGCGCCATCCGGCACGGCTGAACAGGGCGCTGTGGCAGAGCAAAACGGCAATGATTACCATGCGCAGCGTGCCGTGCGACAGCCGGCAATGCCTCCCCCAAGGATCCGCCATGGTTTCCGCCGTCCGTTCCATCTGCGCCCCGTGCTGAGCAGCACCACCCTGGCCCTGCTGTACTGCAGCTTCGCCGGCGCCGCCTCGGCGTTCTCGGCGCTGGCCTTCTATGCCGCCTCACCGCACTGCCGCTGGCCGCGCCTGCGCCGCGCCGGGCGCTTGGGTCGGCAGATCGGGGGGGTCGCCGCCGCCACCGCGTTGTGGCTGTGGATGGGCCAGCTGGGCCTGGCCACCGGGCTGTGCGTGACCCTGGCCGGGTGGATGCTGACCGCGCTGGTACTGCCCTACCTGGCCGCCTGGACGCGCCCCGAGCGCGAGGCGCGACGCTGATGTGGGGCCGGGCACTGGCCGCGCTGCTGGCCGGTTTCTTCCTGGCCACCGCGGCTACCGGGCTGGTGGCGTGGCTGCCCCCGGGCCCGTGGCAGTCGGCGATCGTGCCCAGCCTGATCGCCTTCATCCCGCTGTGGATGCTGGCCGCGCTGTGGGCCTTCGCCCTGCGTACCGCGTTGCGCGCCTGGCTCGCGCTGGGCGGCAGCGCGCTGGCCGGCTTTGCGCTGCTGTGGCTGCTGCGCGCCCAGCAGTGGATCCTGTGAAGGTGTACCGATGAAATTCAGCTCACTCACCCTGCGCACGTTCACCACGCTGCACACCTGGGTCGGCCTGGTGGCCGGCTTTGCGTTGTTCGTGGCCTTCTACGCCGGCGCGATCACCGTGTTCCACCACGACCTGCCGCTGTGGCAGTCGCCGCATGCGATGCAGCGGCCCGCGCAGACCCTGGATGACGCGCAGCGGCTGCTGGATGGCGTGCTGGAACGGCACCCGGAGGCGCGCAAGCATATCGGCATGACCTTCCCCGGCGCCGAGACGCCGCAGTCGGTGGCCTATTGGCAGGACGCCAAGGGCACCTGGCTGTTTGCCTGGCCGGACCAGTACGACGGCAGCCCCACCCCGCCCCAGGCCGGGCTGGCCGAGCTGGTCAACGAACTGCATTACACGCTGGGCCTGCCGGTGGCCGGGATCTACCTGATGGGGGTGGTCAGCCTGCTGTACGGGCTGGCGCTGCTGTCCGGCCTGGTGATCCACCTGCCCAGGCTGCTGGGCGACCTGTTCGCGCTGCGCCCCGGCCGCAACCTCAAGCAGATGTGGCAGGACGCGCACAACGTGATCGGCGTGCTCAGCCTGCCCTTCCACCTGTTGTTTGCGGTCACCGGCGCGCTGTTGTGCCTGGTGTTCCTGCAGATGGCCGCGCTCAACCCGCTGATCTACGACGGCAAGCTGCTGGGCGCGCTGCCTGCGGCCATGGATACCGCCCCGATCCGCGCCGCCAGCGGCGAGGCGGTGCGTCCGGGCAGCCTGGCGATGCTGCACGCGCGCGCCATCGCGGTGGCCAACGACCAGGGCCAGGCCCGCTTTGAACCGGCCTACCTGAAACTGGCCAATGCCGGCGATGCCAACGCGGTCATCGAGATCACCGGCGATGGCGGCGTGTCGCTGGGGCCGCTGGGAGCGGTGGCGCTGGACGCCAACACCGGCGAGGTGCTGCATACCCAGTTGCCCGGCCGGCGCGATGCCAACCACGCCACGCTCGCGGCCGCCTATGCCCTGCACTTCGGCGAGTACGGCAACGGCCTGGTGCCGTGGCTGTATTTCGCACTGGGGCTGGGCGGTGCGTTCCTGTTCTATTCGGGCAACCTGCTGTGGATCGAGTCGCGGCGCAAGCGCCGCCAGCAGGTGCAGGGCCGCGCCCAGGTCAACATGGCCCGGGCCACGGTCGGGGTCTGCATCGGCCTGTGCGTGGCGGTCTCGGCCGCCTTCGTCAGCGTGCAGCTGCTGGAGTACCTGGCCCCGGCGCAGGCCGACAGCGGCATGCGCTGGACCTGCTTCGTGGTCTGGGGCGGCTGCGCCCTGTGGGCCGCGCTGCGGGCACCGTGGCAGGCGGCGCGCGAGCTGCTGTGGGCGGCGGCGATCGTGACCGCGCTGATCCCGCTGGTGCATGGCGCGATGAGCGGGCTGTGGCTGTGGACCAGCGCGGTGCACGGCTACTGGCCGCTGTTCTGGGTGGACGGGGTGGCACTGGCGATGGCGATCGGGTTTGCCGCGATGGCGCGCGCCAGCAGCCGGCGCGCGCTCCACGGCGAGCCCAACAGCGTGTGGGCGCGACCGCAGCACCTGGCCGCGCCCGCGCCGTGACCGTCGACGCGGCGCCCCGTGCGTCGCGCCCTCGCCCACCATGCCCTTGTGCGGACGGGCCTTCAGAAACCTTCAGGCGTTCTTCCAGCACTTCAGCCGCGTCCATGGCGTAGTCGGGTTCCACTTCGAGGAGCCTGACCATGCACACCCGTTCCCCCCGTTGCGCCGCGCTGATCCTGTTCTGGCTTGCCTGCCTGCCGCTGGTGGCCCGGGCGGTGCCGCCGACACCGGATCCGGCCCGGCTGGCCGCCCTGGAAGCGGCCATCGCCGCCGAGGACATCAAGCAGGTCACCAGCGTGCTGCTGATGGTGGACGGACAGATTGCCTACGAGCATTACTTCAACGGGGCCAGCGCCGACACGCTGCATGATGTGCGCTCGGCCAGCAAAAGCGTCACCGCGATGCTGGTCGGCGCGGCCATCGGCGATGGCCACCTGCCGGGGGTACAGGCCCGCGTCTACGATTACTTTCCCGCGTTCACCGCCACCCACGCGGTCGACCCCCGCCTGCGTGCCACCACCGTGGAAGACCTGCTCACCATGAGCAGCCTGTGGGAGTGCGACGACGAGAACGCGTTCTCCACCGGCAACGAAGAACGCATGTATGTCACCGAAGCGTGGCTGGACTTCGCCCTGGCCCTGCCGGTCAAGGGCTTCGCGCCGTGGATGACGCGCCCGCAGGACAGTCCGCACGGTCGCGCCCATGCCTACTGCACGGTCAATTCGTTCGTGCTCGGCGCGGTGCTGGAACGGGCCACGCAGATGCCGCTGGCCGACTATGCCGCGCAGGCGCTGGAGCGTCCGCTGGGAATCACCGCCAGCCGGTGGAACCGTTCGCCGGACGGCATCGGCATGGGCGGCGGCGGCACCCGCTACCGCAGTCGGGACCTCGCTCGCCTGGGCGAGTTGGTGCTGGCCGGTGGGCGCTGGCAGGGCAAGGCGCTGATCCCGGCCGACTACGTGGCCGCGATGGTCAGCGCACAGGCCAGCACCGGCGATGGCAGCGACTACGGGTACCAGTGGTGGGGCCTGAAACTGCCCGTGCAGGGGCGCGAAACGACGCTGTGGGCGATGTCCGGCAACGGGGGCAACTACGTGTTCGTGATCCCGGACAGGAAGCTGGTGGCGGTCATCACCAGCAGTGCCTACAACCGCAACTACGCCCACCCGCAGTCGCGGCGCATCCTTACCGGGTTCCTGCTGCCCGCGCTGGACTGAGCCCATCCAACTCGCCTGGCCGCCACGCGGCGGCCAGGACATGCGCGCGCTGCGCAGCGACGTCTGCGTCGATCCGGGCCAACAGCCGCGGCCACCCGGGCGCCGCGCGCAGCGGAGCGAACAGCGGCGTGGCGCGCAGCCAGGCGGCATCGCGGAAGCCCGCGTCCACCGCACGCTGCAGGTCGGCCACGGCGGCCGCCGTATTGCCCTGGGCCTGGTGCAGCAGGGCGCGTTCGATGGCCATGTCCGACCAGCCATCCCCCGCCTCGCCCGCCTTCGCCTGTAGCTGCGCGGCAATCCACGCCGGCGCAGGCGGTACGGTGCCGTGCAGGCCAGCCAGGGTCTGACCCATCGACTGCTGCGGACGCAGCGCCCGGCCGCGCTCGAAGGCCTGTGCGGCGCCCACGGCGTCGCCTTGCAGGAGCAGCATCTCGCCCTGCAGGCGGAACAACTGTGGATGCGGCGTACCGCGCGCGAGCGCCTGCTGCAGCGCCGTCCGTGCCCGGCCCGCATCGCCCATGAGCAGCAGGCTGCGCGGCCAGGCGATGTTGGCGAACACATTGTCGGGGAACAGCTGGAAGTTGCGTTCGTGGCGACGTGCAGCGGCATCGGTGAAGCCGAGCAGTTCCAGCTCGCGCGCCACCTGCACCTCGCGGAAACGGACCCGTTCGGGCGCGTGCAGCGACAGGTTGGCCTGCAGTGCCTGCGCAAGGTGGCCCTGTTCCTGCTGCAGGTACGCCAGCGAGGCGCGCGTGCGCTCATCGTCCGGGTCGCGCTGCAACGCCCGCTGGTAATCGGCGATCGCCCGCGGCATCGACCCCAGGCAGTCATGCGCGTATCCGCGTGCAGCCAAGGCGGCGGCATCGTCCGGTACGGCGCGCAGCACCCGGTCCGCTTCGCGCACGGCCTGCTGCGCGCGCTCGGCGGGACCATTGAACAGGCAGGTATCGGCTGCCAGCGCACGTGCCAGCCCGCGTCGTGCGGCAGGCAGGTCCGGATCGACCTGCAGCGCCTGCCGGTACAGCGCGATGGCGCGCGCGTTGTTGCTGGCCTGGCCGATCTCGGCGTAGTGATCGGCGCGCTGCAGCAGCGGGTCGGCCGGGGAGCGCGGCGCGGCGGTGGGCCAGGCCGCGACGGCCACGAGCGCAGCGACGATCACTGCACTGGCAACGCCAATGGCCCCGCGCCAGCCCCAGCGCCGCGCGACACGCGGTGCAGGGCCGGCTGGCATGTCGTGCACGCCCGGCTGCACGGGCGCGCACAGCTGGTAACCACGGCCGCGGACCGAGCGCACATAGCGTGGGCTGCGGCTGTCATCGCCCAGCGCCTGGCGCAGCAGCTTCACCCGCTGGCTGATCGCATCTTCGCCGACGACGGCCGGGGCCCACACCTGCGCGGCGAGGGTATCGAAGCTCACCACGTTGGTACCGTGCGCCAGCAGGCAGTCCAGCAGCCGCCAACTCAGCCCGCTGACCGGCAGAACGGCATCGCCGCGCCGCACCTGTTGCAGGGTGCGGTCGATGTCCAGGTCCAGCAGGCGCACGGTCTCCATGCGGCCAAGCATAGGGCACCGCGCAACCGACCCGCAGGTGTCATTGGTCTGCCGCCCTGCAGCCCGCCCTCGCTCACCGTGCATTGCCGGTCGCGGGGGTAGCCTGCCGCTTTCCCCGCCCTGCCGCACTGCCATGACCGACCTGCATATCGACCGCCTCGACCACCTCGTCCTCACCGTGGCCGACATCGACAGCACCTGCCACTTCTACCGGCGCGTGCTCGGCATGACCGTGGAGACCTTTGGCGCCGGGCGCACCGCACTGCGTTTCGGGCTGCAGAAGATCAACCTGCATGCCGCCGGTCGCGAGTTCGAGCCCAAGGCCGCCCGCCCCACGCCCGGCTCGGCCGACCTGTGCCTGATCACCTACGCGACCATGGACGAGATCCTGGCCCACCTGCAGGCGCAGGCGGTGGCGATCGAGGAAGGCCCGGTGCAGCGCACCGGCGCCACCGGGCCGATCCTGTCGGTGTACTTCCGCGACCCGGACGCCAACCTGATCGAGGTCTCGCACTACCTGGACTGAGCCAGGAAGGGCGCGGCCATCGCCTGCAGCAGACTGCCCTGCGCGTCGTCGCCGGTCAGCTCCCAGGTGAACACGCCGCGCAGCTTGGCCGCCTTGGCGAAATCGGCGCGCAGCCCAATCGAGGTCGGGTCTTCGTAGCTGATGAAGATCCGTTCGGTCGGGTTGTACAGCCACGGTGCCTGCGCCACCGGATGCCAGTGGCGCTGCCATCCGGGCCGGCCGAGGAAGTCGCCGCGGATGCGCCGCCAGTCACCGGCGTCGAACGGCGCGCTGTAGGGCTGGTAGAGGCCATCGGCCGAATCGGTGCTGACCCGGAAACCGCGCCCGTAGAACGGCACGCCCAGCACCAGCTTGTCGGCCGGCACGCCCTGCTGCTGGTAGTAGGCCACGGCGCCTTCCACGTTGTTCCACCGACGCTGCGCCGTGCCCAACGGATCGGCGGGCACCTCACGCAGCGGTGCGTTGAAGGTGGACACCGCCGAGAACCCGGTGCCCATGTCATAGCTCATCAGGTTGATGAAATCGAGCCGTTCGCCCAGTTCCCTGAGCTCATAGCTGCGCGCCGGATCGTAGGGGCCGTCGGTCTGCACGCGGCCGGCCGGCAGTGCGGCGGTGAGCAGCAGGTGCTGCTGGCGCGCCTTGCCGGCTGCATCGAGCTGGCGACGGAACTCCTGCACCAGCAGGGTCATGTTGTGGCGGTCCTGCGGGCGGTCGGTGATGTCGGTCGGGCCGCCATACACCGGGAATTCCCAGTCGATGTCCACGCCGTCGAAGCTGCCGCGGTGCGTGTCGAAGAACAGCGCCACGCAGGAGCCCACGAACCGCGCGCGGCTGTCGGCCGTCAACGCCGCGTCGGAGAAGCCGCCTGCATTCCAGCCGCCGATCGAGATCAGGGTATGCAGCGTCGGGTGCGCACGCTTGAGCGCCGCCAGCGCCGTGAAGTGCGCGTCCGCCTGCGGCCCCACCACGCACCTGCCCGCGTCGATGGTGGCGAATGCGTAGAACAGGTGGGTGAGCGTGTCGGCCGGAATGTCCGCGATCGGATAGCGCTCGGCCGAGCCCCCCGGGTAGTACGCACCGATCACCTTCGACGGCGGTTCGGCGGCGGAGGCGGCGAGCGACAGCGCCGCGGCGGCGCAGGCGACAAGAACGGCAAAGCGCTGACGGAACATGCAGACTCCAGAAGGGTCGATGGCCGGGCCACGTTAGCAAATGCACCCACCTGCGACGACGGTATTGCAGGCACGTGGGCGCGATGTCCGGCGAAGTCGTCCAGCGGACACCCGCGCGCCGCCGGCGTGTGCCAACGCAGTGTCGCGCAGGTCAATCGCGGCATCGGGCAAGGCCCGCTGATGTCCTGTCGCTCCGCGACGGCGTGCCGCTGCGACAGGCGACGGTGCGCCTGGATTCGGCCTATCCTGCGCACATGACCGACACTTCCGATCCACGCGACACCGCACCGGACACCGCCGCCTGGGACGCGCTGGAAGCGCGCGCCTACGATGCCTTCGACCACGGCCAGCTGCAGCAGGCCAGTGCGCTGTTCGGCGAACTGGCCACGCTGGCGCCCGAGGTGCCCTACCTGCATTACATGCGCGGCCTCGCCCACAAGTACCTGCGCGACTGGCCCGCCGCGCTGCAGCATGCGCTGCGCGCGCAGGCACTGCATGCGTCGGCCGACGACGCCAGCGCCTGGAATGCCGGCATCGCCGCGACCGCGCTGGGCGATTGGGCCGAAGCGCGCCGGCAGTGGGCCCGGTGCGGCATCGGCCTTCCCGACGGCGACGGTCCGATCGAACATGATTTCGGCCTGGTCAGCATCCGCCTCAATCCCTGGGGCAATGGTGAAACCGTGTTTGCACGGCGCATCGATGTGGTGCGCGCGCGACTGTTGAACGTGCCCCTGCCGGAAACCGGCCATCGCCTGTTCGACATCGTGCTGCATGACGGCGCCAAGACCGGCGAACGCGCGCTGGATGACGGCACGGTGCCGGTGTTCAACGCCCTGCAGATCCTGCAGCGCTCGGACCACCGCACCTTCGTGGCGTTCATCCGCTGCCCGTCGGCCGATGACCTGGACGAACTGCAGGCGGCCGAACTGCCCGGCATCGGCTACGTGGAAGACTGGACCGCATCGATCGTGTCGCTGTGCCTGCGTTGCAGCTATGGCATCGGCCACCGCCAGGACGATGCGGCGGACACCGACCACGAGCAAGGCGCCGCCAGCAACGATGACTGGCAGGTCGAACGCAACCTGGGTATCGGCGCGCAGGGCAAGGCGGCGGTGGAGCGGCTGCTGGCCAACTGGGTGGCCGCAGGACCGGGGCGCAGCATCGATGCGATCGAAAGCCCGCCGTGCGAGGAAACCGCACCGGAACAAGGCACGGTGTGGTGGCGGGGGGATGGCGACGATGAGGCCGAAGGCGAGGCCTAGGCGCGAGGCCGGATGACCTTGTCGGCGGGGTTACCTTACGACAGACACAAAAAAGCGGGCCGTAGCCCGCTTTTTTGTGGTTCGAAAGCGTCAGGGGCAGGCGTGAGGACCTACGGTCCCCACCTGCTGCGCCCTCGGCCGGGCCGATTACTCGGCGACGGCGCCTTCGCCTTCTTCGACGGCCTTCATCGACAGGCGGATACGGCCCTGCTTGTCGACTTCCAGCACCTTGACCTTGACCACATCGCCTTCCTTCAGCTTGTCGCCGACCTTCTCCACGCGCTCGCTGGAGATCTGCGACACGTGGACCAGGCCGTCCTTGCCCGGCAGGATCGTCACGAACGCACCGAAGTCCATGATCTTGGCGACCTTGCCTTCGTAGATGCGGCCCGGCTCGACGTCCGAGGTGATCTGCTCGATGCGGGCCTTGGCAGCCTGCGCGGCGATCGCGTTGACCGAGGCGATGACGATGGTGCCGTCGTCCTGGATGTCGATCTGGGTGCCGGTTTCCTTGGTGATGGCCTGGATGGTGGAACCACCCTTGCCGATCACTTCGCGGATCTTGTCCGGGTGGATCTTGATGGTCAGCAGGCGCGGCGCGTAGTCGGACAGCTCTTCGCGCGGGGCGGTCAGGCCGTGGGCCATTTCACCCAGGATGTGCAGACGGCCAGCCTTGGCCTGCTGCAGTGCCTGCTTCATGATCTCTTCGGTGATGCCTTCGATCTTGATGTCCATCTGCAGGGCGGAGATGCCCTCAGCGGTACCGGCCACCTTGAAGTCCATGTCGCCCAGGTGATCTTCGTCACCCAGGATGTCGGACAGGACCACGAAGCGCTCGCCTTCCTTGACCAGGCCCATGGCGATACCGGCCACCGGCGACTTGACCGGCACGCCGGCGTCCATCAGGGCCAGCGAGGAACCGCAGACCGAGGCCATCGACGAGGAGCCGTTGGATTCGGTGATTTCCGAGACCACGCGAATGGTGTACGGGAAGGCTTCCAGCGACGGCATCACTGCCAGCACGCCGCGCTTGGCCAGACGGCCGTGGCCGATCTCGCGACGCTTCGGGCCCATCATGCGGCCGGTCTCACCCACCGAATACGGGGGGAAGTTGTAATGGAACAGGAAGTTGTCCTTGTACTCACCGGACACTGCGTCGATCACCTGACCGTCGCGGGCGGTGCCCAGCGTGATGGTCACGATGGCCTGCGTCTCACCGCGGGTGAACAGCGAGGAACCGTGGGTACGCGGCAGGATGCCGGTCTTCACGGCGATCGGGCGGACGGTGTCCAGCGCACGGCCGTCGATGCGGACCTTGGTGTCCAGCACCGAGTTGCGCATGGTGCTGTATTCCAGCTCGCCGAATTCCTTCGACAGCTCGGCCGGGTTCCAGCCTTCAGCGGCCACGCGGCCGGCCAGCGACTCGGTCACGTCCTTCTTGATCGCCGAGATGGCGTCGCGGCGCTGCAGCTTGTCGCGCACCTGGAAGGCTTCGCCCAGACGCGGGCCGATGGCTTCCTGCAGCGCGCTGATCAGCACGTCGTTCTTGGCCGGGGCGACCCAGGTCGACGGCTTGGTGCCGGCTTCCACGGTCAGCTCGTTGATCGCGTTGATGACCTTCTGCATTTCGCGGTGACCGAAGGTCACGGCGCCCAGCATCACGTCTTCGGACAGCAGCGCGGCTTCGGATTCGACCATCAGCACGGCGTTGGCGGTACCGGCGACAACCAGCTCCAGTTCCGAATCCTTCAGTTCGGTCACGGTCGGGTTGAGGATGTACTCACCGTTCTTGTAACCGACCTTGGCGGCGGCGATCGGGCCCTTGAACGGGGTACCGGCCAGCGACAGCGCGGCCGAGGCACCGATCAGCGCCGGGATGTCACCGTCGATGTCCGGGTTCAGCGACATCACCGTGGCGATGATCTGCACTTCGTTCTTGTAGTCTTCCGGGAACAGCGGACGGATCGGGCGATCGATCAGGCGCGAAATCAGCGTCTCTTTTTCGGTCGCGCGGCCTTCGCGCTTGAAGAAGCCACCCGGGATGCGGCCACCGGCGTAGAACTTCTCCTGATAGTCGCAGGTCAGGGGGAAGAAGTCCTGGCCCTCACGCGCGCTCTTGGCAGCCACGGCGGAGACCAGCAGCACGGTGTCGTCGAACTTGACGATGACGGCGCCACCGGCCTGACGGGCGATTTCGCCGGTTTCAAGCGTGACGGTGTGCTTGCCGTACTGGAAGGTTTTGGTGATTTTTGCCACGGGGGATGTCCTTGGGATGATGCTGTCTTCGAATGGACCGCGGGCGACCCTTGCCGCCGACGGGTGACCGGTTGTCCGGCCCAGGCGTTTGTTGCGGTACTACCAAAACAAAACCGCGGCGCATTCCTGCGCCGCGGTCGGGATTCCTGCTTAGCGACGCAGGCCGAGCTTTTCGATCAGGGCCTTGTAACGCACGCCGTCCTTCTTCTTCAGGTAGTCGAGCAGGCTGCGGCGACGGTTGACCATCTGCAGCAGGCCACGACGGCTGTGGTGATCCTTCTTGTGGGTCTTGAAGTGGCCGGTCAGCAGCTCGATGCGGGCGGTCAGCAGGGCGACCTGCACTTCCGGGGAGCCGGTATCGGCCGAGCTGCGCTTGTTGTCTTCAATGACCTTCTGGGTGTCGATCGACATTTCTGTTTTCTCTTGGATGCGTGGCCCGCAGAAACGTCCCATTGACGTACCGCGTGACTCGCCGTGAACGAAAGGATGAACCCCGCACGAGGCGGGAAGCCTGAAAAGGCCGCGAAATTGTAACGGCAGCGGCCCTCCGGGACAAGGACCGATGACCCCGGCGACGGGGGCCGGTCAGAGATTGAAGCGGCGTTGCGGGGCCAGCAGGCCGGTCTCATCGACCTGCCCCAGCCCCTGCAGGGCGTCCTCGGGCGCGTATACGGCCACCACCCCGCGGGCCCAGTCAGGATCGCGCAGACGCTGGCCCAGGCAGAAGCGGCGGGCCTGTTCAGCATCCAGGCTGACCCGCGGATACTGCGCCAGGCCGGCGCCCAACGGCAGCAGCAGCGCGTCCATGCCGGCCTCGTCGCCCTGCTCGGCCAGCGCCCGCAGGGTATCCAGGCTCACCATCGGCGCATCGCGGAACGGATCCACCCATCGTCGGCGCAACCCGGCGATGTGCGCGCCGCAGCCCAGGGTCTCGCCGAGGTCGCGGGCCAGGCTGCGGATATAGGTGCCTGAACCGCAGGTCACGCGCAGGGTCAGCCGGGTCGGCTGCTGGTCGATGACCTCGATGGCATGGACCTGGACCTCACGGACCGGCGCCTCGATCGCCTCGCCCCGGCGCGCCTTCACATACAGGGGTTCGCCGCCCTGCTTGAGCGCCGAATAGATCGGCGCGCGCTGCTGGATGCGGCCCAGCAGCGGTGCAAGTGCCGCGGCCAGGGCCTCGGCGCTGATCGGTGGGACCGGCCGCTCGCGCAGCACGCTGCCGTCCGAATCGTCGGTGTCGGTGGTCTGGCCCAGCACGACCTCGGCGTCATAGGCCTTGGCCGAGCCCAGCAGCAGGCCGGCGATCTTGGTGGCCTCGCCGAAGCACAGCGGCAACAGGCCGGTGGCCAGCGGGTCCAGGCTGCCGGTGTGGCCGCCCTTCTCTGCGCGGTAAAGGCGCCGCGCGATCTGCAGCGCCGCGTTGGAGCTCATGCCGGTCGGCTTGTCGAGCAGCAGGATGCCGTCCAGGCGACGGAAAATGATTCGGGATGCCATGCAATGGTTTCGATCGGCGCCAGGCGGCGCTGCCGGGTGATCCGGCGGTCGACGATGCGGCCGTTTGCCGGCCCGGGCATCGCCCCATAAGACAACAGCCCTTGCGGGCTGTTGGTCCATCAATCGGGGTTCTTTCCGCTTTCGTCCGCCGCCTCGTCTTCGCCCGCCTCGGCCTGGCGGCTTTTCTCGGCCGCCACCGTATCGGGCAGCTCGCGCAGCAGGTTGTCGATGCGCTCGCCACGGTCCACCGAATCATCGTAGTGGAAGTGCAGCTCGGGCACATGGCGCAGCTTCATCGCCCGCGCCAGTTCCATGCGCAGGCCCCAGGCCAGTTCCTTCAGCCCCTTCATCGCTTCCACCGAACGTTCGGGCATCAGCGCGGTGACGAAGATCTTGGCATGGGCCATGTCACGGGTGATTTCCACGTCGGAGACGCTCACCGAAGGCAGGCCGTGTTCACGCACCGCGTTGTGCACGAGCGTTCCCAGCTCACGGCGGATCTGGGCGGAAACACGGTCGGTTCGATGGAAGGTCTTTGGCACGGTAGGCAGGCTCGTCTTGAAAGGTGATGCGGCTCAAACGGAAAAAACCGGACCGCGCGTGGCGGTCCGGCCTGGAACATTACAGGGTACGCGGCACTTCGATACGCTCGAAGCACTCGATCTGGTCGCCCGGCTTGACGTCGTTGTAAGCCTTCACGCCGATACCGCATTCGGTACCGTTGCGGACTTCCTCGACGTTCTCCTTGAAGCGACGCAGCGATTCCAGCTCGCCTTCGAACACCACCACGCTGTCGCGCAGGACGCGGATCGGCTTGCTGCGCTTGACCGTACCTTCGATGATCATGCAGCCAGCGACCGCACCGAACTTGGAGCTGCGGAACACATCGCGGACCTGGGCGATACCGATGATCTCTTCGCGGATTTCCACGCCGAGCAGACCGGATGCCACCTGCTTCACCTGGTCGATCACGTCATAGATGATCGAGAAGTAACGCAGGTCGACGCCGTTGGATTCAATGATGCGACGGGCCGAGGCATCGGCACGCACGTTGAAGCCGATCACGGTGGCCTTGGAGGCAACCGCCGAATTGGCGTCCGACTCGGTGATGCCGCCCACGCCGGAGTGGATCACGTTGATGCGGATGTCTTCGTTGGACAGTGCGACCAGCGCCTGGCTCAGCGCCTGCACCGAACCCTGCACGTCGGCCTTGATCACCAGGTTCAGCACCTGCTGGCCATCGCCCTTGCCCAGGGTCGCCATGATGTCTTCCATGCGGCTGCCGGCCGACTGCACCAGGCGCGATTCGCGGCGCTTGGTTTCGCGCTGCTGCGCGACGTCCTTGGCCAGACGCTCGTCTTCCACCACCACGAAGTCATCACCGGCATCGGGCACGCCGGACAGACCCAGCACCTGCACCGGAATCGACGGGCCAGCCTGGTCGGGCTGCTTGCCGGTTTCGTCGAACAGGGCGCGCACGCGGCCGTACTGGATGCCGCAGACCAGGTAGTCGCCCTTCTTCAGCGACCCCTGCTGCACCAGCACGGTGGCGATCGGGCCGCGGCCCTTGTCCAGCGAGGATTCGATGACCACGCCGCTGGCGCGGCCGTCGGCCACGGCCTTGAGCTCGAGCAGTTCGGCCTGGATGGAAATCGCATCCAGCAGGTCGTCGATGCCCAGGCCGGCCTTGGCCGAGATCTCGACCATCTGGATGTCGCCACCGAAGTCTTCGGACACGACCTGCTCGGTGAGCAGCTCGTTCTTGACGCGCATCGGATCGGCGCCGGACTTGTCGATCTTGTTGATCGCCACGATCAGCGGCACACCCGCCGAACGGGCGTGCTGGATGGCTTCCTTGGTCTGCGGCATGACGCCGTCGTCGGCGGCCACCACCAGCACCACGATGTCGGTCAGCTTGGCACCACGGGCACGCATGGACGTAAACGCCGCGTGGCCGGGGGTATCCAGGAAGCTGATCACGCCCTTGGGCGTTTCAACGTGGTACGCACCGATGTGCTGGGTGATGCCACCGGCTTCGCCCGTGGCGACCTTGGTGCGACGGATGTAATCCAGCAGCGAGGTCTTGCCGTGGTCGACGTGGCCCATGATGGTGACCACCGGCGGACGTGCCACCGGCTCGCCCTGGTTGCCACCGGCCAGCGCCAGCAGCGCGTCTTCGGCGTCGTTGGTGTTGGCACGGATCACGTTGTGGCCGAGTTCTTCGGTCACCAGTGCGGCGGTGTCATGGTCGATGGTCTGGGTGATGGTGGCCATCACGCCCATCTTGAACAGCGCCTTGACCACATCGCCGCCCTTCAGGGCCAGCTTCTGGGCCAGGTCGGCCACGGTCACGGTATCGCCGATGGTGACGTCACGCACGATCGGAGCGACCGGACGTTCGAAACCATGGGCACCGCCGCCGCTGCGCGACTGGTTGCTGTCACGGCGGCCGCCGTGCTGCACGCGCCCGGTCGGACGACCGCGCGAGTTGCTGTTGTTGCCGCGACGGGCACGGTCGGCGGCCGACAGGTGCAGCTGGCCGGCGAAGCGGTTGCCACCCTCGTCGTCGCGCTTGGCGCCCGGACGGTTGTTGTTGTTGTTGTTGTTCGCGCTGCGGTCATCCGAACGCGGCGCCGGACGGGCCGAGGACGGTGCCGACGGACGCGCGGCGCGTGCCGGCGCATCGGCGGCAGCGGCCGGCTTGGCGGCGACCGGAGCCGGCGGTGCATTGCGGGCAGCTTCGGCGGCAGCCTCGGCAGCCTTGCGCTCGGCTTCGGCACGCTCCTTGGCGTCTACCTCTTCCTGGCGCTTGCGTGCGATTTCCTCGTCACGCGCACGGTCCTTCTCGGCCAGTGCGCGCTGCTCGTCCAGATTGCGCTGGCGGGATTCCTCCAGCTTGCGCAGGATGTCGGCGCGCTCCTCATCCGCGGTCATCGGCTTGCCGCTGGCGTCCTTCATGTAGGTGCGCTTCTGGCGCACTTCCACGTTGACGGTGGTCTTGCTGCGGCCGGCGCTGACGGTCACTTCCTGCAACTTGCGACGGTTGAGGGTGATCTTCTTGGCGGCTTCGTCGGTGCTCTCGACGGGCTGCTCGGTCTTGCCGTGCGAGCGACGAAGGAAGCCCAGGAGCTTCACCTTCTCGGTGCTGGTCACGACCTGGTCGGGACCGCTGAACTTCATGCCGGCTTCGGCAAGTTGTACGAGCAGTTTATCGACCGGGGTATTGACCAGTTCGGCAAGCTTGCGGATGGTGGTTTGCTGCGACATTCGGATCCTATGATCTGGTTGGCGCTCCCTCGAAACGTGCGAAGGCAGCGCGGAGTCTAAGCCCTGAGCGGGTCAGGGCACTGTTCATCGCTGGCTCATTCGCCGCGCTCCAGGCGGGCGATCTCCTCGGCTCGGGCGGCAAGGATCAGGGCGGCGGCGCGCTCCTGGTCCATGTCCTCGATGCCGAACTCGAGGATCTCGTCGGCGGCCAGGTCCGACAGGTCCTCACTGGTACGCACGCCGTGACCGGCCAGGGCGTAGGCGGTTGCCTCGTCCATGCCTTCCAGGGCGAGCAGGTCTTCGGACGGCGAGCCGTCTTCCAGACCTTCTTCCACCGCCAGCGCTTCGTTGAGCAGCGCATCGCGGGCACGGGCACGCAGCTCTTCGACGATGTCTTCGTCGAAGCCTTCCACGGCCAGCAGTTCGCCGACCGGGACGTAGGCGATTTCTTCCACGGTGTTGAAGCCTTCGGTCACCAGGATGGCGGCGATTTCTTCATCCACTTCCAGCTTGTCCATGAACAGCTGGCGGGCCACGCCCTGCTCTGCCTCGGACTTGGCGGTCACCTGGTCCTGGGTCATCACATTGAGCTGCCAACCGGTCAGGCGGCTGGCAAGACGGACGTTCTGGCCGCCCTTGCCGATCGCCTGGGCCAGTCGCTCTTCGGCCACGGCCAGGTCCATCGAGTGCTTTTCTTCATCGACGATGATCGACTGCACTTCGGCAGGCGCCATGGCGTTGATGACGAAGTTGGCCGGGTTCTCGTTCCACAGCACGATGTCCACGCGCTCGCCATTGAGCTCGTTGGACACGGCCTGCACGCGCGAACCGCGCATGCCGATGCAGGCACCGATCGGATCGGTACGCGCGTCGTGGGCGAGCACGGCGATCTTGGCGCGGTCGCCCGGATCACGGGCGCACGCCTTGATCTCGACCAGGCCCTGGCCGACTTCCGGCACTTCGAGCTTGAACAGTTCGATCATGAATTCAGGCGCGGCGCGGCTGATGAACAGCTGCGGGCCGCGCGGCTCCGAACGCACCTCGGCCAGGTAACCGCGGACGCGGTCGCCGGCACGCAGGACGTCGCGCGGAATGCCCTTGTCCTTGGGGATGAAGGCTTCGGCGTTGCCGCCCAGGTCCACGTAGATGTTGCCGCGCTCGGCGCGCTTGACAACGCCGGTAACCAGTTCGCCGACACGATCCTTCCACGCATCGACCACCTGCTGACGCTCGGCCTCGCGCACGCGCTGGACGATCACCTGCTTGGCGGCCTGTGCGGCGATACGGCCGAAGTCCGGGTTCTCGATCTGTTCTTCGATGTAGTCGCCGACTTCCACGCCTTCGGCTTCGTCGATGGCGTCCATCAGGCGGATCTGGCGATCGGGCGATTCCATCACCACGTCATCGGCCACCACTTCCCAGCGGCGGAAGGTTTCGTAGTTGCCGTCCTTGTGGTCGATCGACACACGGGCCAGCACTTCTTCATCGGGGTAGCGCTTCTTCGCGGCCGACGCCAGTGCAGCCTCGATCGCTTCGAAGATCACTTCACGCGGAACGCCCTTTTCATTGGCGACCGCATCCACTACCAGCAAAAGTTCCTTGCTCATTGGCTCACTCCGCGCGCGGCTTCTTGGCCGCCGGCTCGTTGGATGGTTTCTTGTTCGCCTTGCCACCCTGCTTGGGTGCCGGGCCAGTCGGTTTGGTCGGAGCCAGGCCGAGGGCGGCCCAGTCCGGCATGATGCGTGCCTTGTCGATATTCTCGACATCGGCGGTGAACGGTGAGTTGTCGACCTTGAAGGTGACGGTTCCCTGGGCGATATCAACCGCGAGGATTTCGCCCTGCAGGCGACGACGGCCGTCCTGCGGCAGCTTCAGCGTGACCTTGGCCGATTCGCCGATGGCACGCTCGAACTGCTCGGCGGTGAACAGCGGGCGGTCGACGCCGGGCGAAGAGACTTCCAGCGTGTAGTTGGCGCTGATCGGATCTTCGACGTCCAGCTGTGCGGACACTTCGCGGCTGACGCGTTCGCAGTCGTCGATGTTGACGATACGCTCGGGCTGTTCGGCCAGCGGCACGTCGATATACAGGCGCAGCGTCGCACCACCCGGGGCAGTGAGGTACTCCACGCCCAGCAGCTCGAGACCCAGCGACTGAACGGTGGGGGCGAGCAGATTCGCGATTTCAGTTGCCTTGTCGCTCACAGTCTGCCTTGTTCGTTGAAAGAGATACGGGGTGGCCAGTCGCGCTGGCCGGGCTCTACGGGACATGCGCCGGAAACAACAAAGGGCCCGCTGGGCCCCTTGTCCGGTACAACTCCGGTCATGCTGGATTCCGGTAGCAGGCACACACGCGGCGTGCGTTCCTGCGAGCCCAGTCTTCCGGGGGGTGACGGCGGCCTGGGTACAGGTTGCCGTTCCTGGAAGCCGGTTGCGGGCCCATTCACATCCCTTGACAGGATACGGATGGACAGTCCGCTAAGCCGCTGATGATAGCCGTTGCACCGCGCTGGTGCAATGGTCGGGGCGGTTTTGCGCGCCCGTATTGCGAAAGCTGAACAGCTGGGGCCGGGGGCAATGCCAATGCCAGAGCGTGGAGCAGGAGCCTGCGTTGGCCGGCCCCGTCGAGGGCGCCGGAGTGGGTGAGTCGGCGGGACACGCCGTGAACCCATCCATGGGGGCTCGCTTTGCGCCATCCATGGCGCAAAACGGTCCCGCCAACTCACCCACCCCGGCACCTGGACAAGGTAACGGTCAGTCGTTGGAACAAGCGGAAAAGCGGCGAAGCGGCAGCCCCCCCTCAAACCC
>RCUH01000436.1_pt1 | contig 43657 bp, 41 predicted proteins | sample 2166191 | NCBI WGS metagenome assembly RCUH01 (sample SAMN09932848, study PRJNA488358) | compost metagenome | feature: garden; material: soil; isolation source: compost soil in an enriched community after 214 h of incubation | place: Germany: Experimental Botanical Garden Goettingen | collected... | reverse complement strand
GTATTATCTTATGGACTTTAAGTTATTTTGGACCTTCGGAACAAGAAAATCAAACGGTTGCTTCTGACGTTAAATTGGAACAATCTTATCTTGGGAAAATTGGTCGTTCTATGGAACCAGCAATTGTACCTTTGGGCTACGATTGGAAAATGGGAATCTCGATTTTGACAAGTTTCGCGGCGCGGGAAGTTTTCGTGGGAACATTATCCACCCTTTATAGTTTGGACGAGGAAGCGCCAGAAGGTCGATTGATAGAGAAAATGAGATTGGACGTTCATCCAAATGGCGAGAAAGTTTTCAGTTTTGCGACGGGCGTTTCGATTTTGCTTTTTTATGCGTTTGCGATGCAATGTATTTCCACAATTGCAGTAGTTTACAAAGAAACCAGAAGTTTGAAATGGACTTTGATGCAAACTGTGTCGATGACCGTTTTGGCATATTTTTCAGCGTTGATCGTTTATCAAATTCTGAAATAAATCAACTTCGATAACGTTTTTAGAATAAGCCTTATCAAGGTTTAAAACCTTGACAAGGCTCAAAAATATTATATAAAATGGAAACTTCACTCATCTTTCAGTACGCAATCATCGGGATATTGGTTTTGACAGTGCTTTATTTCAGTGTGAAAAAGTTTATCAAGACTTTTTCTAAGAAGAAAAATGGGAAAGGTTGTGATTCGGATTGTGGGTGTTCTTAATTGAAAAAAGCTTAATTTTAGCTTTAGAAATCCAGGCTGTTGAAACAATCTTTAACTTTTATCCTGCTCACTTTCTGCATTTTCACATCTGCACAAAATGACAGCATCAATACTCAAGTTATCTCGTACGATGAAAAATTAATGCTTCGCCTGAACATAGATACGAATACGAACGAACTCATCATTACCTCAAAAGAACTAGCCGTCACGCCGAGATTAGCGCTCAACAATCAAATCAATACAACATTTGGGATTGATTATAAATTCATCAGTGCGAGTATTTCCTTTTCGCCCAAATTTTTCCCCGGAAACAACAACGATTTGAAAGGAAAAAGCAGTTTTGCTAGTTATAACATCCGATTTTTTCCAAAGAATATCATCCAAACGCTTTCTTATAAAAACAGCAAAGGTTATTATTTGAGAAACACGCAAGATTATGTTGCGGACTGGAAAAAAAACAAAGACCCTTATTTGACTTTTCCGAATTTGAGGTTCCAAAGTTTCGGTGGTTCCACATCGTATATCATTAATAAAGATTTTTCTCTTCAGGGAATTTATTACCAAAAAGAATGGCAAACCACTAGTAGCGGGAGTTTCGTTCCGGCTTTCAATTATGAATATGTTTTATTTTCCGACATTCAAGATGGAATTAAATCTCGTGAAAAACGTTTGGACTTGAGCCTCGACCTTGGCTATCATTATAATTATTTAATTACCAAAAAAATCAACATCGCACCTTATCTATATGGTGGATTGGGAAAAAAATGGAGTAATTATAAAAATGATGTTAATCAAAATGAGAAGGAAAAAGCTAATTATTTCACTCAAAACTTCGGAGCAGGCTTGCATTTGGGATATAATTCTGAGAAAATATTTTTCGGTTCCAAGTTCAATTATGCCGGCAATCATTACAAAGACAGTGGCTCCAACATTTATGAGAATGATTTCTACGTTCTCTTTTTTATCGGTTACAGACTGAATCCGCCAGCGAAAGTGAAGAAAATGTATGATAAAATTCAAGAGAAGATTCCGGCGTTGTAATCTTTGGTTAAACTTCAAATCAGTTCTTTTTAATACATTTGCACTCAAAATACAAATACCTTAAAACTAAAAAATGTCATTAATAAAATCAATCTCCGGAATCCGAGGAACTATTGGCGGAAAAGTAAATGATAACCTGACGCCACTTGACGTGGTGAAATTTGCTTCTGCCTTCGGAACTTGGCTTCAGAACAATAAAAATAAAAAAGATTTAACGCTTGTCATCGGTCGTGATGCGAGAATTTCCGGTCAAATGGTTTCTTCTCTTGTTGCTTCAACTTTGCAAGGTTTGGGAATCAATGTGGTTGATTTAGGCCTTTCCACAACGCCAACCGTTGAAATTATGGTTCCTGAATTGAAAGCTGACGGCGGAATCATCCTGACCGCTTCTCACAATCCAAAACAATGGAACGCCTTGAAATTATTGAATGACAAAGGCGAATTCATCAGTGGCGAAAATGGCGCAGATGTTTTGGCTTTGGCAGAAAACGAAGATTTCAATTATGCAGAAGTGGATGATTTGGGGAAATATGAAACCAAAGATGACGCTTTCGATATTCACATTAAACAAATTTTAGATTTACCAACAGTTGATGTTGAGGCGATTAAATCTAAGAAATTCAAAGTTGTTTTGGATGCTGTAAATTCTACGGGCGGGATTTCTATTCCACCACTTTTGGAGAAATTGGGTGTTGAAGTTGTCAAGCTTTATTGCGAACCAAACGGACAATTCCCTCACAATCCTGAACCGTTGAAAGAACATCTTGGCGACATCTGCGAATTGGTCATCAAGGAAAAAGCCGATATGGGAATCGTGGTTGACCCGGATGTTGACAGACTGGCTTTGGTAGACGAAAAAGGCGAAATGTTTGGCGAAGAATACACTTTGGTTGCCGTTGCTGATTATCTTTTGAAAGATAAAAAAGGCGTGGCAATTTCCAATCTTTCTTCCAGCCGAGCATTGAGAGATGTTGCGAAAAACTTAGATTCAGAATATTTTGCAAGTGCTGTTGGAGAAGTGAATGTGGTGACCTTGATGAAAGAAAAAAATGCCGTAATCGGTGGCGAAGGAAACGGTGGAATCATCTATCCAGAGCTTCATTACGGACGTGATTCTTTGGTTGGCGTTGCATTATTTTTAACTCATTTGGCGAAAGAAAACAAAACCGTTTCTGAACTGAGAGCAACTTATCCAAGTTATTTTATGGGTAAAAAGAAAATCGAATTGACGCCAGATATCGACGTTGATGCTTTATTAATCAAAGTTCAGGAAGAATATAAAAACGAAGAAATCTCAATAGTTGATGGTGTAAAAATCGATTTCCCTGAAAACTGGGTTCACTTGAGAAAATCTAATACAGAACCGATTATCAGGATTTATACGGAGGCGTTTTCTCAGGAAGAAGCTGATAAATTGGGTGATGATATGATTGCGAAGATTAGAAGTTTGATATAAACATATAAGTTAAAGGAAGCAGATTTTGCTTCCTTTTTCATTTCAATTAAATCGCTTCTTTATAATAAGCCACAAACTCCCGAAATATTGAGTAAAAATCCCTCAACTCAAAATAATCCGGACTCGCACTTTCAATATTCTCAAAACCTTTTTTTCGGAATAATTTCTTGGCTCTGGTTTGATGAAAATATTGAGAAACAGAAATTGCACTATTATAATGAAGGCTGTCCATAATTCTTATCGAATTCTCAACGGTTTTCTCCGTATCATTTCCGTAATTATCAATCAATATTTTCTCTTTTGGGATTTTATTTAAAATCAAATATTCCTGCATCTTCTTTCCTTCCCAAAAGCCTTCTTTCCCCAATCCACCGCTGACAATAATCGCTTTTACTCTTTTTTGATTAAATAATTCGATACTTTTATCAAGACGAGCTTTCAATCTTTCGGACAAAGTTCCGTCCTCATTCACTTTGTTTCCAAGCACGATTGCAACATCAGCATTGGTTTGTTTATCAGTCAATCCATCAATCGTAATGTAAATTGAATGCGCCAAAAACCAAACAATCAGAACGACAAAAATCGATTTAATAAAACTGAAAATTCTTTTCATTGAACATAATATTTAAAGCCAAAAGCAATTAGCCAATTGCCAACAGCCATTTAATATTCCATCTTCCTCAACTTCTTAGAAGTCGCACCAATAAACAACGCCGTCAAAACTGTCATCGTCCCACCAAAAACCACAGAACGCACAACGCCCATCAGTTTCGCCGTCAATCCACTTTCAAATTGTCCAAGTTCGTTACTCGACATTATAAAAATAGAATTCACGCTAAGAACACGTCCTCGGATTTCTTCCGGCGTTTTCAGTTGAACAATCGTTCCACGGATGACAACACTGATTCCGTCCAACATTCCGCTCAGAACCAAGAACGCAAACGACAGCCAATACATTTTCGACAATCCAAATCCAATGATACAAAGTCCAAATCCAGTCGCCACAAAAAGTAATATCTTCCCTTGATTTTTACGAAGCGGTACCAAAGAAAGCGTAATGATAATAATCATCGAGCCAATATCTGACGCCGCATTCAGCAGTCCAAAACCTTCGGAACCAACCTTCAAAATATCACTTGCAAAAACCGGAATCATCGCCACCGCACCTCCAAAAAGTACAGCAAACATATCCAACATTTGAGCACCCAAAATTTCCTTCGTTTTATAAATGTACGCCAAACCTTCCTTCACACTTTCGAAGATTTTCACATCTTTATTTTTATTTTCAGAAAACTGTTTGTTGATGGTCCAGAAAAATAAAGATGACAAAACCATACAACTCACAATCACCACCAAAGTCCATTTTATCGTAATCAAAGCAATCAGAAAACCTCCCAAAGCGTGACCAGAAACCGACGCCACCAAAAACGTCGCCTGATTCAGCGTCACCGCATAAGGCAGATTTTCCTCCTTCACAATCCTCGGAATCATACTCGGAACCAGTGGTCCCAAAAACGAACGGCAAATCCCAGTAAAGAAAATCACAGCATAAATAAAATAGGTAATTTCGTGACCGTCAAAATGCATCTGATGTCCGAAAAATGCTGGAATCAAAAGTAAACTAATCAAAACCACATACGCATAATTGCAAATCAAAAGCAATCGCTTCTTCTCGTTCATATCGATGACGTGACCCGCATAAAGTGCGCAAGAAACCGCAGGAACAACCTCCGAAAGCCCGATTAATCCGATAGAAAACGGGTCTCTTGTCAATTGATAAACCCACCAACCGAGCAAAGTTGCCAGCATCCGGAATGCGATAATCAGAAAAAATCGACCTGTAAGAAGATGACGAAATTCTATATTTTTTAAAACTCGGAGTGGCGTTATCGAAATCATCCTGCAAATGTAAGAGATAGCCGTTAATTGGCGTTTAATTTCGGGCAAATATTTTTGGAGCTATTTCCCGCTATCCGCTGTATCTTTTTTGTTTACGACGATTGTTCATCAATAGAAATTAAGTAAAAAAAACAAAAAAGGATGTCGCTTCTATCGGGGCTATGGGTTTCCTCATCCAAACAACATTTCTGTCAAAGTATCAACCTACAATTTCTGCCTAGCCTTGTCAAGGTTTGAAACCTTGACAAGGCTTTTGGGGATTTCTGTCAATCAACGTTTCCAATAAAATCCACACTTTGACAAAGTTTTAAAAATTCGATTACGATTTAAAATCAGACAAAAAATCGCCAATCTTTCTATCATTCGCCAACCTCGGAATTTTGTTTTGCCCGCCCAATTTCCCTTCGGACTTGGCATAATCCTGAAACGCATTTTTCTTAAGTTTGGCAATCACCAAAGGTTGCAGAATATTCCCCGAAATCAAATCGTCGTAATAAGTATTTCGTTTTCGGAGTTGCAAATCCAATTCAGATTTGAAGGCTTCAAAATTCTCTGGTTCTTTTTCAAATTCAATGAACCATTCGTGGTAAGGCAAACCTTCCGCAGAATTCACTTGTGGTGCGAGGTGGAATTCGGTGATTTGTGCTGGGAATTTTTCAACCGTTGCTTTCAACGCTTCTTCCACTTCAAATGCAATCACGTGTTCTCCAAAAGCGGAAGTAAAATGTTTTGTTCTGCCAGAAACCATAATTCGGTAAGGATTCTTCTCAATAAATCTAACCACATCGCCGATGGAATATGCCCAAAGTCCAGAATTGGTGGTCAAAATCAAGGCGTAATCTTTATTGAGTTCCACATCTTTCAGCGTCAGTCTCTTTGCATTCGGTTTTCCGAATTCTTCCAAAGGAACAAACTCATAAAAAATCCCGTGATTGGTCAAAAGCAACAATCCTTCTTTTGTATAATCGTCCTGAAACGCAAAGAAACCTTCCGAAGCTGGAAAAGTCTGAACTATATCGACAGGTTTTCCTAGTAATTCATCCATCTTATCTCGGTAAGGTTCGTAATTCACGCCACCTGTAACGATGAGTTGAAGATTGGGAAAAATATCTGTTATTTTTTTTCCGTTCCGGTCAATCAGTCTTTCAAAATACATTATCAGCCAAGGCGGAATTCCGGAAATCAAGGTCATATCTGCTTTCTCGGTTTCCTCCACTATTTTATCGATTTTGGTTTCCCAATCTTCGATGCAGTTGGTTTCCCAGCTTGGCAATCTGTTTTTCTGAAGATAATTTGGAATGTGATGCGCAACGATTCCAGACAATCTTCCATTTTTGACACCGTTGATTTCCTGCAGTTCGGGAGAACCTTGTATAAAAATCATTTTTCCGCCAACGAAATCTGCATTGTTTTTCTTTGCGATGTAATGAAAAAGTGCACTTTGCGCCGCGCCAACTTGGTAAGGCATTGCTTCTTTGGAAATCGGAATATATTTGGCGCCGGACGTTGTTCCCGAAGTTTTTGCAAAATATTCTGGCAAGTCTGGCCAAAGGATTTTGGATTGTCCTTTTTTGATTTTCTCTATGTAAGGTTTCAAATCCTCATAATCGGCAATCGGAACATTATTTTGATAATCTTCAATCGACTTTATCGTTTCGAATTGATGTTCTCTTCCGAACAAGGTTTTCTCCGCCGTTTTGACAAGCGAAAGCAAGAGTTCTTCTTGATTCTTGACCGCATTGGTTTTGAAATCTTTTGTTTTGGCGATATGTTTTTTGGCCCAGATGAGCGCGATATTTTTCTTGATAAAATCCAGCATCAATTAAGAATTTTCGGTTGTCAAATTTATGAACAATTCTTTATGTATAATTATATATGTACAATCTTTGTCATTCCGTAGGAATCTCAGTAGTCTAGATTTCTAAGGAATGACAAAATTTCTGATTTAGCACTAAACCTGTTTGTATGTAGAATCCGCAGCCCGACTTGAGCGGAAATCCTTTTTTGCGTAATCTTCGAGTTCTATTTAAAGGGAAATCGTGAGCAAAAAAGATTGGGAGCGGAAGGCGGATAAAGCTGCCCAAAGAATTATTATTGAAAAGTTTGTGATAAGTATTTGTGTTTTAGAAAGTAAATGTGTACTTTTGCACCTCGAATAATATAAAATTTATAAACAATGTTTGCAATTGTAGAAATAGCAGGGCTTCAATACAAAGTTGAGCAAAACCAAAAGTTGTTTGTGAACCGTTTGAAAGGAGACAAAGGAACGAAAGTTTCTTTTGATAAAGTTCTTCTTACTGTAAACGGCGCAATCACAATTGGTGCCCCGGCTGTAAGCGGTATTACCGTAGATGTAGAAATTCTTGACCACGTTCAAGCTGACAAAGTAATCATCTTCAAAAAGAAGAGAAGAAAAGGTTATGCTAAGAAAAATGGTCACAGACAATCTCTTACTCAAATCATCGTAACTGGTATTACTGGTTTTGATTCTGAGAAAAAAGAAGCTAAAAAAGCGGCGCCTAAGAAAGCAGCTAAAGCTGAAGTAACAGAAACCAGCGAATCTGCTGAATAATTTTTAACCACAAAGTTTAAATAAAATGGCACATAAGAAAGGAGTTGGTAGTTCCAAAAACGGTAGAGAATCTCATTCCAAAAGATTGGGTGTAAAGATTTTCGGTGGACAAAGCGCTATTGCTGGTAACATCATCATCAGACAAAGAGGTACTCAACATCACCCAGGTGAAAATGTTGGGATGGGTAAAGATCACACTTTGCACGCTCTTGTTGACGGTAAAGTTGTTTTCAGAAAGAAAGCTAACAACAGATCATTTGTATCTATTGAACCAAACGCATAATTAAAAAGCGTTTTATAAAAATAAAAAATCCTGAGACTTATGTTTCAGGATTTTTTATTTGGTAATTGTCTCTTAAAGCGTTTCTAATTGCGCTTCTGTGAATTCCATATTGTGGAAAACATTCTGAACGTCATCATCTTCTTCAAAACGTTCCAGCATCTTCATATTGGCTTTGAACTGGTCTTCCGTCATTTCTTTCGAACTATTCGGGATTCTTTGTAGTTCTGCACTTTTAACTTCGATTTTTAAATCATCAAGCTTATGTGACATTGCTCCAAAATCTTCGAATGCTGTTGTGATCAAAACTTCTGTTTCGTCTTGGTCGATCTCTTCTGCGCCACCATCTATCATTTCCATTTCGAAATCATCCCATTCGGTTTTGATCCGCGCTTTCTCGATAGTGAAAATTCCTTTTCTGTCGAAGATGAAAGCTAATTCTCCATTCTTTCCCAGATTGCCGTCAAACTTATTGAAAATCGCTCTTACGTTGGCAACTGTTCGAGTTGGATTATTAGTAGTACATTCTACAAAGAACGCAACGCCACCTTGTCCGTAACCTTCGTAAGTTATTTCTTCGTAATTCTCTGCATCTGCTCCACCTGCTTTTTTGATGGCTCTTTCCACATTATCCTTTGGCATATTGGCACCTTTGGCATTTTGGATGCATCGTCTAAGCGCTGGATTGGCTTCTGGATCTGTTCCGCCGGCTTTAACTGCCAAGGCTATATCTTTTCCTATCTTGGAAAACGTTTTGGCCATCTTGTCCCATCTGGCCATTTTTGAGGCTTTTCTATATTCGAATGCTCTTCCCATTACAAGTTTTATTTTATGATACAAAAGTACTGAAATATAGAAACAAAAAAAATACCTCCAATAAAATTGGAGGTATTTATATTTAGAAAATTAATTGTTTAAAATTATTTTTTCTTAGTAGCTCTTTTTTTAGCAGGAGCTTTCTTAACTGTTTTCTTCTCAACTACTGGAAGATCAGATTTTTGAAGAGCTTCCCAAGCAGCGCCGTTAACAGCCTCTACTACCACTCTTCTATCAGCTTGTCTTTCAGCATCAGAAGCTTTTTCAGAAACTTTAGCGTCTCTTTCTCCAACTCCTACTGATTTTAATTGACCTGCACTAACTCCTTTTGCTTCCAACGCAGCAACTACAGCAGCAGCTCTTTGTCTAGAAAGTTTCAAGTTATAAGCTTCAGCACCTTTAGCATCTGTGTGACCAGTTACCAAGAAAGTAGCATCTTTCGCTCCGTTAAGGATAGTAGCAGCTTGTTCAATTTTACCTGCAGATTCTGCTCTTACAGTTGCTTTGTTGAAGTCAAACAAGATGTTTGTAAGCGCTCCAGTAGCTTCGTCAGCATAAGCTGTAGCTGGTTTAGGACAACCTTGGTATTGAGCAAGACCGAATACTGTAGGACAAGCATCATCTTTGTCTAATACTCCGTCTCCGTCAGTATCTGGCCAAGGACAACCTTTGTTTTCAGCTGGACCAGCAACATCTGGACAAGCATCATCTTTATCTAACACACCATCTCCGTCTGTATCTGGCCAAGGACAACCGTTGTTCTCTTTTGGACCTGCTACATCTGGACATTGATCGTCTTTGTCTGGGATACCATCTCCATCTGTGTCAGGACATCCTTGGAATTCTGGTAAACCTGGAACATCTGGACATAAATCATCTTTGTCAGGAATTCCGTCTTTATCTCTATCTGTGTTTCCGAATCTAAACAATAAAGATGCAGAAGCTTGCCAGAAATTAGCAATTCCTGATTTATCGATTGGAGTAGTTACATAATCTCCTTGTACACCTAAACCGAAGTTTTTAGTTACCCAGAAGTTGATACCAGCACCTGTACTTACAGTAAAGTGGTTAGCTTTTCCAGCATCACCATCTTCGTTATACGCTGAATAAACTTGACCTGATTTAACATCCGTTGCAGGGAAAGACAATCCAGTATAGTCATGTCTCAGGTAGTTAGCACCAACTCTTAAGAAAGGATCAAACCAAGACTCTTCGTCCCATAAAAGACCTGCAGCCTTGAATTGAACACCAAGACCTGTCATTAAGAAGAATTCCTTCTCCATTGCAAATCTCTTGTTGTCAACGTTTCCAACAGTCGTTTGCCAGTCTAGAACGATACCTTTGCTAAGGCTTCTTGCAACTGTCAATTTTGACAATGGTGGAGTAATTGAATACTTGGATGTTCCGAATAAGTTTTCCTTAAAATTGTTGAACGCGAATGTATTGCTGAAGTTGTTTCTTTGAGCAACGTGATTCACTCCATGAGCACCTACACCTATAACCCAAGGGTTAGTAGTTGTTTGCGCAAAAACAGTCGAGGCAACAGTAAGTGCCAAAGCTGTAATTCCTAATTTTAGATTTTTCATAGAATTAAATGATTAAATAATTGATAATGCAAAATAAATATAATTTTTCTTTATAAACAAAGTTTTTTTAACTTTTCTTTAATAACCGCTGGATGTTGACTTTATTCTCTCTATCCTTGATAGCCTCCCTTTTATCAAACAGCTTTTTCCCTCTGGCTAATGATATAAGCAATTTTGCCTTTCCCTTGTCATTAATATATAGTTTGAGTGGGATTATCGTATTGCCAACATCCTTTAACTTTTTTTTAAGTTTTTGCAATTCGTAACTATGCAGTAACAATTTCCGTTCCCTTTTCGTTTTATGATTGTAAAAAGTTCCCAATTTATATTCATCAATCATCATATTAATGACGTATAGTTCATCATCAATAAACTGGCAAAAGCTCTCTGTGATTGATGCTTTGGACGATCTAAGGGATTTTATTTCGGTTCCTGTCAAAACCAAACCCGCTTCGTACTCATCCATGATTTCATACTCAAAACGTGCTCTTTTGTTGAAGATATTAACAGTTTTCTCTATTTTCATTTTGTTAAATTATTATAAGTAGAGGGTTTTCTTCATCCCAACTTATTTTCGTATTTTTGCACAAACTTACAAAACAATATGTTAACAGTATCTAATTTATCATTACAGTTCGGGAAAAGAGTTCTTTTTGATGAAGTCAATATAAAATTTACAAAAGGAAATTGCTACGGTATCATTGGTGCTAACGGTGCAGGAAAATCCACATTCCTTAAAATATTAAGTGGAAAACAAGATCCAACTTCCGGGCATACTTCTTTGGAAAACGGAAAAAGAATGTCTGTTCTAGAGCAGGATCACTTTGCTTATGATGGTTTTACGGTTTTGGAAACCATTCTTAGAGGGAACAAAATTCTTTTCGATATCAAGGAGCAGATGGATGCCTTATACGCTAAAGAAGATTTCTCTGATGAAGACGGAATCAAAGCGGGGGAACTAGGTGTTGTTTACGACGAGATGGGCGGATGGAATTCTGAAGCGGATGCGCAGACGATGCTTTCCAATGTTGGTATCTCTGAAGATATGCACTACCAAATGATGGGTGAGCTTGAGAATAAAGATAAAGTAAGAGTGTTGCTTGCTCAGGCTTTGTTTGGCAATCCGGATGTGTTGATTCTGGATGAGCCTACGAATGACCTGGACATAGCAACGATTGCTTGGCTTGAGGATTTCTTGGCAGATTATGAGAACACGGTGATTGTGGTTTCTCACGACCGTCACTTTTTGGATACGGTTTGTACACACATCGGCGATCTAGATTATGCAAAATTGAACCTTTACACTGGTAACTACTCGTTCTGGTATCAAGCTTCGCAATTAGCAACAAGACAAAGAAATCAAGCTAATAAAAAAGCCGAGGACAAGAAAAAAGAATTACAGGATTTCATCGCTCGATTCAGTTCCAACGTTGCGAAAGCAAAACAGGCAACAGCACGTAAGAAGATGATCGACAAGTTGAATATTGATGATATTAAGCCATCTTCAAGAAGATATCCGGCGATCATTTTCGATACAGAAAGAGAAGTTGGAGACCAGATTCTTGATGTTAAAGGTCTTGAAAAAACCAAAGACGGCGAATTATTGTTCTCAAACGTAGACCTTAATCTTAAGAAAGGTGATAAAGTTGCGGTAATCTCCAGAAACTCTTTGGCAATCACAGAATTTTTCGAAATTTTGGCTGGAAATCTTCCTGCAGACAAAGGAAATATCGCTTGGGGCGTTACAACAAACCAATCTCATATGCCTTTGGATAACACTAAATTCTTTGAGGAAGATATCAATCTTGTCGATTGGTTGAGACAGTTTACGAAGAATGACGAAGAACGTCACGAAGAATTTATGAGAGGTTTCTTGGGAAGAATGCTTTTCTCTGGCGACGAAGCTCTAAAATCTTGTAAAGTCCTTTCTGGAGGAGAAAAAATGAGATGTATGTTCAGTAGAATGATGCTTCAGAAAGCGAACGTTCTTCTTTTGGATGAGCCTACGAATCACTTAGATCTGGAAAGTATCACTACTTTGAACAACTCATTGAACAACTTCAAAGGAAACATCCTGTTGTCTTCCCATGACCACGAATTGCTAGGAACAGTTTGTAACAGGATCATCGAGTTGACACCGAAAGGGATTATCGACAGAGATATGACTTACGACGAATACTTGTCTGATAAGAAAATCAAAGAATTGAAAGAGCAAATGTATTCTTAATATAATTTGGGCGCCTTTATCCGCCTTCCACTCCCAATCTTTTTTGCACGACGATTTCAATTTAAATTGAACTTGAGTACAAGCAAAAAAGGATTTCCGCTCAAGTCGGGGCGCGGATTCTAAACAAAACCAACGTTTGTCATTAACAACAACGATTCAAATAAAAAACCCTTTCAGATTTGAAATTCTGAAAGGGTTTTTACTTTGTCAAAGTTTCAAATCTTTGACAAATTTTTCAAGCAAACATTTTTCGATCAAAATTTAAAAAAATCAAAAACTCTTTTTAATTTAGAGAAATATATAAACCTTATGAATTCATTAAAATACTTACTACTCATTCTGATAATTCCGTTTATGGGATTCGGTCAGACCAAAGACCCACGCTATCAGCCAAAACCTTACGTAGAACTCAAACATCCGGAATGGAGCAAAAATGCAACAATCTACGAGGTCAACATCCGACAGTACACAAAAGAAGGCACTTTCAAAGCATTCGAAAAACATTTGCCAAGACTCAAAAAAATGGGCGTCGATATTCTTTGGTTGATGCCAATCCATCCAATAGGTGAAGAACATAGAAAAGGAAAATTGGGAAGTTATTATTCCGTAAAAGATTTCAAAGGCGTGAATCCAGATTTTGGAACTTTGAAAGATTTTAAAAGCCTCGTTGACAAGATTCACGCAATGGGAATGTACGTCATCATCGATTGGGTCGGGAATCATTCCGCTTGGGACAATCCTTTGACCAAAGAACATCCGGACTGGTACACCAAATCCAGAGAAGGCAACTTCCAGCCGACGCCGTGGTATGATTGGGACGACGTCATCGATTTTGATTACAATAATCCCGACTTCCGAGAATATATGACCGGAGCCCTGAAATATTGGGTGAAAGAAGCGAACATCGATGGTTACAGATGCGACGTTGCAGGCTTTATTCCAGTCGATTTCTGGGACAATGCGAGAGAAGAAATGGATGCGATAAAACCAGTTTTTATGCTGGCTGAATGGGAATCCCGTGACCTTTACAAAAAGTCATTTGATGCGACCTATTCCTGGACACTTTGGGACAAACTGAAACTGGCGACAACAGGTGGAAAGGGTGCCAACGCACTTTATGAATATATGGCGCACGATGTCGGAAGTTTTCCATTGGATTCTTATCGAATGCTATTCACCGACAATCACGACAAGAATTCTTGGGAAGGCAATCAATATTCCAACTTTGGGAAAGGACTGGAAACGGCGATGGTTCTTTGCGGAACTGCCAATGGAATGCCTTTGGTTTACAGCGGTCAGGAAGCAGGATTAGACAGAAGCCTCGAGTTCTTCGAGAAAGACGAAATCATTTGGAAAGACCACAAATTCTACGGAATGTATCAGAAACTATTTGATTTGAAACATAAAAATCAGGCATTGTGGAACGGAAAACACGGAGGCGAAATGATAAGAGTGACGAACAATCAGATGAATGATGTGCTTTCTTTTTACAGAGAAAAAAATAGTGATGCGGTTTTATCCATCTATAATTTTTCCGACAAAAGTTTGCCAACTTCCGTTGATACAAAATATTATAATGGAAAATACAGAGAATTGTTTACGGGCAAACTCTACAATATCAATTCTGAAAAGACGACCATGACTTTGAAACCTTGGGAATATTTGGTTTTGGTAAAGAACTAAAAAAAGCAGCCAATTGGCTGCTTTAATTTTTTATTTTGTGAGTTTTGTAGTTGGTAGAGAAACCGTCCCTGGATCTTTCCAAAGCCCGTCCTTCTGCGATCTTTTTTTTATAGCTTCAGCTCTTTTGTTGCTATCCGGATGTGAGTTGAACATCTTTTGAAATCCAGACTGCACTGTTCCACCTTCTGATAACAAAGCTAATTTTTTGAAGGCCGTGTATGCGCCTACAACATTATAACCATTGGCTTTCATAAAATCATAAGAATAAGTATCTGCATCTGATTCTTGTTTTTTGCTATGTGACGCATCCATAATGGCATTCGCCATTTGACCCAATTGACTATCATTAAGCGTTGCCACAGTTTTTGAAGAAGCTGAAGCTGCATCCAGAGCTGCCGCTTTCAGATAAGCTGATTTGATTCCGTCTTTTGTGTCTTCGTTTTTCACGTGACCAATTTCATGACCAATGACTGCAAGAAGCTCATCATCTGTCATCATATCCATCAAAGAAGAAAATACTCTAACACTACCATCAGCGCAAGCGAAAGCATTGATATCTTTCACTTTATAAACTTTATAATTCAAATTTAAGCCGTCCTGAGATTTGTGTTTTGCGAATAACTTATTTAGACGAACCGTATAAGGATCTTTTGGACCGGCAACAGGATTATTTTTGTCCATATAATCAACTGATTCTTTGGATAACTTGATAGCATCAGCATTGGTAAATGTCAAGGCTGAAACACCTTTTCCGGCTGCTTTTGTGACATTACCCAAATTAAACTGAGCATTCATAAAACCCATTGTACCAACAAGGAAGATAGAGAGGATTACTTTTTTCATAACGTTTGTTTTAAATTATACTTTTATTTTAAAACCAGAATCAAAAACGCAACCAAACTAATGAATTACAACAATTTGAATATTAATTTATACTAAACTATTTTTATCTGCATAATTTAGTTTGAAGAAAATAAAAGTCATAATCGAGAATGCCAAAAGCGAACTTCCGCCATAACTGAAAAACGGCAACGGAATTCCAACTGTCGGGAAAAGCCCCATCACCATCCCAAGATTGATGGCAAAGTGAATCAATAAAACCGAAGCAAAACTATATCCAAAAACCCGATTAAATGTGGATTTCTGATTTTCTGCCAAATAGTAAATTCTGCCGATGAAAAGGGTGTAGCAAATAATCAAAATGGTGCTTCCAAGGAAACCCCACTCTTCTCCAACGGTACAGAAAATATAATCGGTTTCTTGCTCGGGAACGAACTTCCCTTGCGTTACAGAACCTTGTTTATAACCTTTCCCAGTGAATCCGCCTGAGCCAATTGCTGTCTTAGAATATAATAAGTTATAGCCAGAAGTGTCTCGGAAAGCTTTTTCGCCTTTGTATAAAACCTCGATTCTTTCTCTTTGGTGTTTCGGAAGTTTGGTAAGAACATAATTGGAAGAATATGACAATCCGCTGAGAACGCCAACAGTCAAGACAATCCCAATAATCAAAATCATATTTCCTTGAATCTTATAAAAATTAAAGAAAACGAGAATTGCTGTGATAATTAAAATCGCAATCACCACATATATTGGATCGACCGCGATTGAAATCAAAAAAGTGGCAGCAAATACAAAGATAACTCCGAACAACCATCCAGAAAGTCCTTCTCTGTAAAGTGCCATCACAAAAGCGAAAAACACCAAAAGTGACCCAACATCGGGAATCATCAGAACAACAATTCCTGGAATCGCAACAATGGCAATGGATGTATATAATGACCTTTTTTTCCTAATATCAAAATCCTGATTCGAAGCGTAATTTGCTAGCATTAAAGCTGTACCTATCTTAGCAAACTCGACCGGTTGCATCGTGAATCCGCCGAACTTATACCAGTTTTTCTGACCAAGAATCTCGGTTCCGAAAGGAAATAGTCCAATCAATAAAAGAACACCTCCAACATAAATGATCGGAGACATATTCTCGAAAAACTTGGTTCTCATAAAGAAAATCATCATCCCAACAAACAAAGATAGTCCGAAGAATATCATTTGCTTTTGACCCAACTCTTCCTTCACACTATAGATATTAAAAATAGCGAAGATGCAAAGCATCAAGTAAAGTGAAATTCCTAATTTATCTATTCCTTCTGCCCACTTCATCTTGCATTGGTTTTTACAGGTTTTACTTTCGCGCTATCTTTTTTCAGTTTTTTTTGCTGAATGGCCAAGAGACTATCTTTGATTTTTTTCAATTGTACAGAATCCTTCGGTGGTTCTTTATACCAGCCTTTCCGTTTCATTTCGGAAATGTATTGCCTTTTATATTCCGGCATAAAGCTGGCGCCAATCATTTTCTTGTAGAGATTTTCCCTTTTCAGTTCACCGGTGATGTATTTTTCTGCGATTACGGTACAAGCTGGTCCAGCCCAAGTTGCTCCAAATCCTGCGTGTTCCATTACTGCTGCTACAACAATTTTTGGTTTGTCTGCAGGCGCGATCAAAACAAAAATCGAGTTATCTTTTCCTTGAGGAACTTGCGCGGTTCCAGTCTTTGCCAATTGTGTGAAATCCTGCGACTTAAGACTTCTACCGGTTCCTTTTATCATTACGGCTTCCATTCCCTGCAATACAACATTGTAGAATTGCGGATTTTGGATCATCGTCATATGCTTCTTTTTGAATCGTGGATCGGGATTCGGTTTTCCATCGATGCTTTTTACGATGTGTGGCGTGTAGTACCAGCCTTTGTTTGCAATTGCTGCCAAGAAATTTGCCATTTGCAGCGGTGTCAAAAGAACGTCTCCTTGACCCATTCCATTATATATAGCACCTGTGGGCATCTCATCCCAATTTTTAAAATCGGTTCGTTTGGATCCACTTGCCTTGTAGATGGATTTCATTCTTTTCTCATAGAATTCTCCGGAAGGAATTCTACCTTTTGCACCAACAGCCAAATCATTGTTAAGAAATTCTCCAACGCCAAAACTATTCATAATTTTTTTCCATTCATCAACACCTTTTGATGGATTTCCTGGATATTTTTTAATAATCGAAATATAAGCGTAAGTAAAATAACAGTTGCTAGAAACTTGAATAGACGGGATCAAAGGATCTGCACCACCGTGACCTTTGATACTTTTTCCACGATAGAAAAATCCTCTTCCACAAGGAAAAATTGTTTGATCTGTCATCACCCCCATTTCCATCGCTGCCAAAGCGGTTAATAATTTAAAAGTCGATCCTGGAGGATAAGCAGCCTGAACAGATCTATCGAAAGTTGGTTTGTTTTCATAGATTGTATCGTTGGCAAGCCTATAAAGATTTCTGGATTTATTTGGGCCTGTGAAAAGATTTGGATCAATATCTGGACCTGTTGCCATCGTGAGGATTTCACCATTGTTGGGATCTAGCGCGACTACTGCACCGTGTTTGTTGACGAGCATTTCCTGAGCCATTCGCTGAAGATCATAATCAATCGTCAATGTCAAATCTTTTCCGGTAACAACTTCTTTGTCCAATTCACCGTCTTTGTAAGACCCAATGCTTCTCTGGCGAATATCTTTTTGGATGTATTTAATACCTTTTTCACCTCGAAGTTCTTTTTCGTAAGATTTTTCCACACCACTTTTACCTACAAAATCTCCTGGTAAATAGTAGGTTGAATCTTTTTTAATATCGCCGTCATTTACCTGATTCGTATAACCCAAAAGGTTTCCGGAAGTATTGACCTCATATTGTCTCTGCGGACGAGGAACGATACTAAAAGCTGGATATTTGAAGATCAATTCCTGGATTCTTGCCATCTCTTCCCGACTTAGATTTTTCATAAAAGTCATTGGTGTCATTCGAGAATAGTATTTTTCTTTCTCAATGTTTTTCATCGTGTTGATGAATTCCGGCTTTGAAATATTAATTAATTTACAAAATCCGATGGTGTCAAAGTCTGGTCTTAATAATGTAGCTGTGTAAGAAATCTCAAAAGAGGGTTGATTTCCCACCAATATTTTTCCGTTTCTATCGAAAATAACACCTCTTGGGGGAATGATATATTCTGTTTTAATTGATGTGTTTGCAGCGTTCAACGCATATCTGTCTGTAAACAATTGCAGATAGGATAATCTTGCAATGAAGATGATTGCAAGGATAAAAAGCGCGAGTGTGATCTTGAGATATTGTGATTTCATATGTGCTTTTAAATTTTTTCTGAGGACATATGCAACCTCAATGTGAAAGCGATTTTTGTTTTTCTAAATACATTCTGGTTTTCAGACTTTTTGCTTGATTTTAAATGCTAATGCATAGGCTAATATAAATACAAACGAAATTATACTGGTAACTATTACATTAAATAAAATTTCAAAAAACCTGTCGAATTTAAAAAACTCAATATACTGAACCAATGCCTGATGAATAAAAATACTGGTTACAACAAAGAATATAAATTGCGTCCATTGTATACTTTGAAAAGAGAAAAAATCTGTCGTTGTATCCGTAGAAGTTCGGAATATGATCGTTCTAAAGTAAGCAACAACCGTAGTCGCAAAAGCATTGATTCCCCAGGTTCCCAAAAATGCATCCACGCATAATCCTAAAATAAAACTTAAAGCCAAAAAATGAAATCTGTTTCTGAAGAACGGATAAAACATTACAAAAACAGGATAAAGCACTGGAATATACTGTCCGAACAAAGCAATCCTATTCAGAATGAAGATCTGAAAAGATGTCAACAATGTGATCAAAACCAGATCTGATACAACGTTTCTACTGACCATCTTTTTTAATTTGAACTTTTAATGAATCATCGATTTTCTGAACTTCTGATTTTTTCAGATTTCGAACTACAAAAACTTTGCTTAGTTTTCCAATTTTTTCGCTGAGTTCTACAGATATATCCCAGAATCCAGTTTTGCTGTCAACTTCAAATCCAGCAACTGTTCCAACTTGAATTCCTGCAGGGAAAATGGATGATTTACCATCTGTAACAACAGTGTCACCAACTTTTAAAGGAACATATTTTGGAATATCAGAAAGTGTCATTGTTCTCGTATCATCGCCTTTCCAGGACAACGTTCCAAAGTAACCAGACTTCTTGAGCGAAGCACTTATCTTGATTTTATTAACACTTAAGATCGATTTGACTAATGAATAATTATCAGTCGTATTAATCACAATTCCGGCAATTCCTTTCGGTGCGATAACGCCCATATTGGAACTCACGCCTTGCAAACGCCCACGATTGATTGTGTAATAATTATCTCTTCTATTGATACTGTTGAAAACCACTTCTCCATCTACAAATGTGTAAATCTGTCCGCCACCGATGGTATCATAAACTCTTCGGAAATTTGGTTTTTCAACTTTGTCTTTTCCGTAAAGTTCAATCATCAAAGCTTTGTTTTGAGTGACGAGATCTTCATTGATCTGTTTCAGTTTCAGATAAGAAGTTCCTTCATCTATATATCCGGAAACCCACGAATTGAAAGCCGCAGTCCTTGCCGCAATGAAACTTTGCTGCATAGAATTTTTGCTGAAAATAAGTACAATTGCAACCAATTGCAAGAATACAAAGAACGCGAACAAAGCATTCTTAGAAAAAAATCTCAGCAAAGCACCCATCTAAAACTTGAGAAAAATCTAAATTACTTGATAAGGAAATTGAACTTGTTCATATTCTTAAGAGCAATTCCGGTACCTCTAACCACCGCTCTCAAAGGATCTTCTGCCACGAAAACAGGAAGTCCCGTTTTTCTGTGAAGTCTGTCTGCCAAACCTCTAAGAAGCGCTCCACCACCAGCAAGATAAATACCGGTTTTGTAGATATCCGCAGCCAATTCAGGAGGCGTAAGAGATAAAGTTTCCATTACCGCATCTTCGATTCTGATGATCGATTTGTCAAGTGCTTTAGCGATTTCTTTATAGTTAACCATAATTTCCTTTGGCTTCCCAGTAATCAAATCCCTACCCTGTACAGGAATATCGTCAATCGGAACATCCAATTCTTCTACAGCAGAACCAACTTCAATTTTGATTCTTTCCGCAGTTCTTTCTCCGATGTATAAATTATGATGTGTTCTTAAGTAATAAGCAATATCATTGGTAAAAACGTCACCTGCAATCTTCACAGATTTGTCACAAACGATTCCACCTAATGCAACCACAGCAATTTCCGTTGTTCCACCACCTATATCGATGATCATATTACCTTCTGGTTTCTGAACATCGATTCCAACTCCTATTGCAGCAGCCATTGGTTCATAAATCAAACGAACTTCTTTAGCGTTGACTTTTTGAGCTGAATCTCTTACCGCTCTTTTCTCTACCTCAGTAATTCCTGAAGGGATACAGATAACGATTCTAAGTGCTGGCTGAAAAAACTTCCCTTTGATACCCGGAATTTGTTTGATGAATTCCTTGATCATGTGCTCGGAAGCGTGGAAATCTGCAATTACGCCATCTTTCAATGGTCGGATTGTTTTGATGTCCTCGTGGGTCTTCCCTTGCATATGTTTCGCTTGTTCACCTACAGCAATCGGCTTGCCAGAAGAGCGCTCTATCGCTACGATAGACGGCTGATCCACAACTATTTTGTTGTTGTGTATGATAAGTGTGTTCGCAGTTCCCAAGTCAATCGCAATCTCTTGCGTAAACATATCCATTATACCCATTTTTCTTCAATAATTATTAAGTTTACAAAGATATAAATTTACAGTCATTCTCTGTCTTGAATTGAAAATAATTTGGTTAAAATTTCCTTAAAATTTAAATAATTTCTTTTACTGGAAAATTCTGAATATCAATCGAAAATCAAATATTATTAGTCTCACATCAAAACTTTGAAAATTTTATTACTCTTACACGATTCTCACTTCTGTTTATAGATTTTATCAATTCTACAAAATGATATTCGGAAAGAGTCTTTGTATTAAATATTGTAAATTTGCAAGCTGAAAATGAGCTCAAAAAATAAATTTCACCAGACATCAGACCTTGCCGTCCTTAGCATCAGTTATGAAAAAGCCGATGCAGAAACACGGGGAAGATTTGCGTTTTTTGATGACCATATCAAAGCTTTTGTAAATCAAATCCACGAGCAGGATTACGGTGATGCTTTCGTTGTTTCTACCTGCAACAGGACGGAAATCTATTCAACGACCAAAAATTATCTTCACATTGCGGAGCTTTATTGCAACACAGTTGGAGTCTCTCTTTCCGAGTTTTTGAACTATGTGAATGTGCTTCAAAGAGAAGACGCCTTGTTTCATCTTTTCCGCGTCGCTGCAGGTTTGGAAAGTCAAATCATCGGTGACTTTGAGATTGTTTCTCAAATCAAGAATGCTTATCATCGATTCAAAAAATATAAAGATTTTTCTAATCCGTATTTAGAACGTGCGATTAATTCTTCGATTCAAATTTCGAAGAGAATTAAGAATGAAACGGGAATCAGCACAGGTTCGGCTTCGGTTTCTTACGCCGCGGTTCATTATATTTTAAATAATACGAAACATATTCACGAGAAGAATATTTTGCTTCTCGGCGTTGGTGAAATTGGCCAAAACACGATTGAAAACCTTGTAAAACATATTTATCAGCCTAAAATAAAAATTGCAAACCGCTCTTTTGAAAAAGCTGAGAAAATTGCCGACAAATACAACATTCCTCAAATCGATTTTGAAACGTTCCCAGAAGAATTGAAAAAAACCGATGTTCTAATCGTTGCAACCGGCGCTCAGAAATATATTATTGATGAAACTAATTTTCCTAAAAACAAGGAAATGCTCGTCATCGACCTTTCAATGCCAAATAACGTTCAGAAGGAAATCGGAAAATTGGAAAACGTCACTTTGATAGACGTGGACCAACTTTCGCAAACCATCCAGGAAACGATGGAACAACGCAAGAAGGAAATCCCGAAAGCGGAAGGCATCATCAAGGAAATGGCGAAGGAATTTGCAGATTGGGAAAAGAAAAGAAAACTCGCACCACAAATCAATCATTTCAAAAATTCTCTGAAAAAAATCGAGGAAAACGAAATGCACAATATTCATAAGAAATTCCATTACGCCAAAATCGAGGATATGGAACTGTCCAACAATCTGGTTCAGAAAATTACAAATCGATTTGCGAAATACATAATGGAAAATCCTTCCCGTGCCGACGAAATCACAAAATTGATGGAGGAAATCCTCGACATCCATAAACAGTAAGACAATGAAAACCATACGAATAGGAACCAGAAATAGTCCGCTTGCCCTTTGGCAGGCTCACGAAGTTGAAGCTAAACTTCAGAATCTTGGATTACAAACTGAAATCGTTCCAATCATCAGTTCCGGAGACAAAAACCTGAACCAACCGCTTTACGCCTTGGGAATCACGGGAATTTTCACGAAAGATTTGGACATTGCTTTGCTTAATGACGAGATTGATATTGCCGTCCATTCCTTAAAAGATGTTCCGACGCTTTTGCCTGAAAATGTTCAGATTTCAGCGGTTTTGGAAAGAGATTTTCCGGAAGATGTTTTGGTAAGAAATAAAGATGCGGAAGCTTTGGATTTGAATACTTTGAAAATTGCGACCAGCAGTTTGAGAAGACGCGCTTTTTGGCTGAAGGAATTTCCGGAAACTGAATTTACAGACATCCGAGGAAATGTTCAAACACGATTGAAAAAACTGGATGATGGCGTTGCTGATGCTACAATTTTCTCTTTAGCAGGAATCAAAAGAATGAATCTGGAGGTGGAATATGAGCAGATTCCGTTTATGTTGCAAGCGCCTTCGCAAGGTGTGGTTGCAATTGCGAGCAAAATTGACAATCCAGAATTGAGCGATATTTTAAAATCGATTTCTCATAAGGAAACTGAGATTTGCATTACTATAGAAAGAGAATTCCTGAAAACTTTGGAAGGCGGTTGTACAGCGCCGATTGGTGCAAAAGCTGAATTGATTGGAAATCAAATCCGATTTGTTGGAAGACTTTGTTCGCTTGATGGAAAAGACTGCATCGAGACAGACGAGATTTTTGACTGGAATGATTCTGAGAATTTTGGAGCGAAATTAGCTTTGAAGGTTTTGGAAAATGGCGGGAAGGAATTGATGGATGAGATTCGTAAAAGTATTTAATTAATCTTAATTCTACAGCTAGTTTTAATAATGTCAGTCTGAGGTTCTCAAAGACTTTATAAATATGAAAATCCTTTTTACAAAATCATTGGACCAAGAAAAAGTTGCTGAGAAATTGGGAACTGTCACACTGAGCGGAGTCGAAGTGTTGGTTGATTTTGTGGAGGTCATCAAAACGGAATTTATTAAAACGAAAACTTTCGGTTTGAAGAATTACTCCTTGATTTTCACAAGTGTGAATGGCGTGAAAGCGTTCTTTGAAAATGGTTTTGATGCGAATGAGAATTTTGCTGAGAAGAATTACAATAAAATCTACGCAGTCGGTTCGCAGACGAAAAAGGAATTGAGGAAACATAATTTTGGGACTTTCAAGCTTTGTAAGAATGCGAGTGAATTGTCACAGTTTATTACAGAAAATTCTGTTAATGAGAAGTTTCTGCATTTTTGTGGCGATTTGGCTTTGGATATTTTGGATGAAAAATTGCCTTTGCAAAATATTTCTTACAAGAAAATCCCTGTTTATAAGACCGAATTGCTGTTTCCGAAAATCAATGAGAAATATCAGGCTTTGGTTTTCTTCAGTCCGAGTGGAGTTCGTAGTTTTGCGAAGTTCAATGGTTTGGACGATTTGAAGATTTTTTCGATTGGAAAAACAACGACTTCGGAATTGAAGAAACTCACTGAAAATAAAATAATTACCAGTCATAAAAATACGTTAGCCGATTTGTTGAATTTGATTTCTAAGGAAAGTTCAACCTCCGGGAAAGCTGATTTGGAAGACTAAACGCTAAACTTTGCGAAGCGCGCCCCGACTTGAGTGGAAATCCTTTTTTGTGGCTGAAAAAGCGAAGGCAAAAAGATTGGGAACAGAAGGCGGAGAAAGGCGCCCAAAATAATTTAAGAAAAATGATAAAGAACGACCTATACTTGAAGGCCTTGCGAGGCGAAACCGTGGAAAGACCGCCTGTGTGGATGATGAGACAAGCTGGAAGATACCTGCCGGAATTCATTGCGTTGCGCGACAAATATGACTTTTTCACAAGATGTAAAACGCCGGAATTGGCCTCAGAAATTACGGTTCAGCCGATTAGAAGATTTCCTTTGGACGCGGCGATTTTGTTCTCCGATATTTTGGTTGTTCCGCAGGCAATGGGCATCGATTTCAAAATGAAGGAATCTGTTGGACCTTGGTTAGATGAACCTATCAGAACAACTCAACAAGTTGACGATGTGGTAGTTCCGGACGTAAACGAAACATTGGGTTACGTTTTCGATGCGATAGAAATGACGTTGGAAAAGCTGGACAGTGAGATTCCGTTGATTGGATTTGCCGGAAGTCCTTGGACTATTTTCTGTTATTGTATTGAAGGAAGAGGTTCTAAGGATTTCAATATTGCGAAGTCGTTTTGCTTCTTGCAAACGGAAGCGGCGCACAAATTATTGCAAAAAATAACGGACACGACGATTGCTTATCTGAAACGTAAAGTGGAGAAAGGCGTTTCGGCGGTTCAGGTTTTCGATTCTTGGGGCGGAATGCTTTCGCCAGCTGATTATCAGGAGTTTTCTTGGCAATATATCAATCAAATCGTGGAAGCTTTGGCACCGTTGACACACGTTGTGGTTTTCGGGAAAGGCTGTTGGTTTGCGCTGGCAGATATGACTAAATCTAAAGCGTCTGCTTTGGGCGTTGACTGGACAATCACACCAGAATTAGCGAGAAAATTCACAAATAATTCTGTGACTTTGCAAGGGAATTTCGACCCGTCGAGGTTGCACTCGACGCCGGCAACGATTCGGAAAATGGTTCACGAAATGATTGACCGTTTTGGAAAAGATAAATATATTGTGAATCTCGGACACGGGATTCTGCCAAATATTCCGGTTGAAAATGCGGAAGCTTTTATAAAGGCTGTTGTAGATTGGAAAGCATAAACAAAAACCAGAGCGATTTGCTCTGGTTTTTTTATTCCGTTTGTCCTGGTCTTGGATGTATTTGCGAAGGTTTTGTAGCTTCGTCTGTCAAGCCGTCACCGTGTGGTCCGTCAGGACTGATTATTTTTCCATCTGCTTCTTTTTGTCTTTGCTCAAGATTTGTCGTATCCACCATTTTTGGTGTATTGTTTTGCTGAACAGAAGATTTTGCTTTCATCTCTGTTTTTGTAGTAGACGACTTTATTTCTTTTTTCTTTGTGGTTTGTGCCATCGTCAACATTGTTCCGAAAAGAAGAAATGTTGCGGTTGTGATTATCTTTTTCATATTGCTTTATTTTGATGATATGATTAATCAAGCCAAATATCAAACCAAATTGTAATCACCTAAGATTTATGAATATTTGAAAGTAACATAATCTGAAATTAAATCATAAAAAACCAGAACGATTTGTTCTGGTTTCTATTTGATATGAAAATTATTATCTACTTGGAGTCATTGGGTTTGTTGGGCTCAATGGTTGTTGTGGATTGGTAGAATTGTTTGGAATCGTTGTACTTGGGTTTTGTAGAGTCCCGTTATTTGGCAACGTTGTGTTTGGATTTTGCAAAGTTCCATTATTTGGTAACGTCGTGCTTGGATTTTGTAAAGTTCCGTTGTTTGGCGTCGTTTGATTTTGTTGCAATCTGTTTGGATTGGTCTGCATTTTCGATCTGTTGTTCATAGTCGCTGTGTCCGCCGTTCTGTTCATTCCATTTGGCTGAACTTGCGTTTCCAATTTCATTTCTGTACTGCTGGCAGGTTTGTCGGCCATTCTTACTTTCTTATCGCTTTTCTGAGTGGTTTGAGCAGTGATAAACATTGTCCCAAACATTATAAATGCTGTTGCTGTGATTAACTTTTTCATAATACCTTATTTTTAATGATTTGATAATCAATGCCAAATATCAAACCACAATTTAATAAAATGAAAATTATAGCAAACTTTAACTTATTTAAGAAATTTTAATTCTTTTCCAAAACCTTCTTTAATTTCTCAACAAACACATATGTCGCTGGACAAATTAAAGTATTTTGAATCGTGAGATTATTAATCTGATAAATCTTTTTTCGGTCTGTGTGAGGATATTCGCGACAGGCTTTTGGACGAACATCGTAGATCGAACAAGTGTTGTCTTCATTAAGGAAAAAACAAGGTAGATTTTGAAGAACTTTGTCTTGGTCTTCATCAACCCGAAGAAATTTCGTTTCGAAATCTGCAGGTTTCATTCGGAGATGTTTGGAAATACGTTCGATGTCTTTTTCTACATAAAGTGGACCTGTGGTTTTGCAACAATTGGCGCAACCGAGGCAATCGATTTCCTGAAAAGTTTCCTCGTGCTTTTCCACCACCAAATAATCCAGATTTTTTGGCGGTTTCTTTTTGAGTCCTTCCAGAAATTTTCTGTGGTCTTTTTGTTTCAGTTGGGCTTGCTTTTTATAGAATTCGAGATCCATTTTGCAAAACTAATGGTTTTATTAAGAAAAAACCAAGTAATATAATCCGCACCAAACAACAGAAAATCCTAACACGACAAGAAGCGAGGCTTTGAGGTCTTGCTTATTTTTCTTCACGAAATGCTTGTAAAGTATGAACACCAAAAAACCAAGGATCACCAAAGCCGGTAAAAATGTGAAAATGTACATAATCTTGTTTTTACCAAATATACAAAAACTGACATTAATCCTATTTTTCGTCTTTTGAAAACCCATAACTTTGTGATACTGAAATTGCTAATCACGAGTTAGACCGCAATTTCATCAACCTAAAAAGTCAAATATGAAAGATATTGCCACACGTGAGGACATAGAAATTTTGGTCAATAAGTTCTACGACAAAGTGATAAAGGATGATCTGATTGGATTTTTCTTCACAGATATTGCGAAAATTGACCTTAGTAAACACCTTCCGAAAATGTACAATTTTTGGGAAAGTATTCTTCTGGGAAATCCGGTTTATGAAGGCAATCCGATGCGGGTTCATTTTCCAATCAATGAAGTTTCTGCTTTGGAAGAAAGCCATTTTAACCGTTGGTTACAGATTTGGGAAGAAACAATTCACCAAAATTTTGAAGGCGAAAATACTGAAACGGCAATTGCCAGAGCTTTGAACATTGCCAGAATTATGAATCACAAAATGGCGAACGCAAGAGAAAATTAATTATCACATTATCAACTGATAATCAATCCAATCCGTCAACATATGGAATAACAATCCAACACCAATAATTCTCGGAACGCCTTTGAAAAACAAGAGCAAAACATAAATTCCCATCGCCCAATAAGTATGCAGAAGATGGAAATTGATACTTAGTCGGTCTGGCGCAAAAATCGGTGTACTGAAAAGATGGTCTGCATCGACAATCATAGTTCCCAACATAATGAGATAAGCCTTTCTCCAATCTTTCCTGAAAAAAACGTAGGCAATCACGACAGGAAAAATCAAGTGTAAAAAGTAATGAACTACCGTCCGTAAGGGGAAAAACTCTAAATACTCCATCTAATCTTTTTCATTTTACCATCTTAAAATAAGTGGTAATTTTTCTTTATTAAAGTTAATTTTCAGGTAAAAATAATCACCTTTGTTTCCATAAAAACAATAATCGACATTTGAAATAGTTTTCTTTTCCGAAGCTGAAAACGATTTGATTGAATTAATCAATAAAGGATTATTTTTTATAAAAACATAATTGCCCACAAAACTCTTTCCAAAATCTATTTCTTTCCTTGTTGATTTAATTGAAATATCGCTTCCGTTTTTCTTAATCACATTCGGCTGAAACGGAATTGGCGTGAATTGATTTTGAGCATTAATCCAATTTTTCTTCTGAAAATACAACCAGAGATTCTCCGATTCCCAACTGTGCAAATTGATAGAATAATTAGATTGAAGAATATTCTGATAACTCACTTTCTCCACCTCATTAAAATTATCATCGTAACTATAACTGATGATTTTATCTTTCACCATTTCCAGTTCTGCAAACGCAGAAAGCGAATTTATTTTGATAGAATCACTCAGTTTTTTATTAAATAATTCAGATGCAATTTTAATATTTGTAGAATCCAAATTCATTTTCAAAAAGGACGTTCGTTTGTTCAAATCTGAGATTATCGATGAGAAATGGTCATCCAAACTTTTCGTTTTGATTTCGATATTATCATCATTCAAATAAATCGCAAATCTGTGAATCTTGGATTTTGCGAGATAGGAAATGCTTGCAACTGAGTTATTAATGTAAATATCAGCGTATGATTTTTTGAATTTTGAATTGATGATCTCAGTCGTCGTTTTGTCAAAATTTGAATTTGAAAATCCGACGATACATTTTGAAGTGTCGATTTTGATAGAGAATTGGTCTTTGATGTAAATATTACTTTTAGATAATTTAAAACCTTTTTCATTCAAAAACTTGAAAAATTTATCTTTATTTGAAATTTCAAAAACGCAATACCATTCAGAAAAACTCGTGTCTTTCAAATGGAAAACCTGAATGTAATCCGGAACTTCTACTCCACTATTTTTAAACGAACCTTTTGAAGTTTCAAACCATTTGGACGGATTTTTTATCAAAGTCAAAATATATTGTTCGGACAATTCTTTCGCATCAATCAAAACCAAAACATCGGAATTACTCGGAACAGATTTCAAATCTTTATCTTTCAAAGACCAGAAAAAATAGCTGACAATCGCCAACAGAAAAATGAATGCTACAAAGATAATTGCTCTTTTCATTTACAAAGCTTTCGCGGATTCAGGCTCAGAAATTTTAATCAAATCATTGCAAAAATCGAAGAAATACATCAAACTGTTTTCGGAAGAATTCGGTGTTGTGTAATTGAATTCAGTTTCCAAACTGTCGCCTTTTACATCGGTTTTAAAATAAATATCGCCAACATTTTTCTTAAACAAGTTGAAAGCTTCTTTGTCAGAAATCGTTTTGAATTCCTTCTCTAGACCGCTCATCAATCTCTGCATATTGATGTTTCCAGAAAGTGGGTGTTTCACCGCATCTTTGGACCATTTTTCAGAAACGCCTGATTGCTTTTTCGGAACCAAATTCTCCAAAGAAGTCGTCAGATAAACGATTCCGTCTTTTACCGTGAAATATAATTGATCGATGTAAGTTCCATTTTTCTCGTCTTTCTTTAGATAAAAAATATCGCCATTTTTTGCAAATTTCGCAGACAATTCTTTGTTGGTCGTCAAAACTTCGAAAACCCTTTTCCAATAATCATCGTTCCCCGTAGCAAAAGCAAACGTGAAATCAGGAACCACAACATCTTTGGTTTTTTTGATTTCTTTGTTGTTGAAATTGTCATCAAACTCGTAATCTGTGTATTCTACCTTCTTGGTATTCAGCGAATTCAACACAAAAATTCCATTTCCTAGAGCGATTTTCGAAATGGCTTCTTCGTCCAAAACGATTTTCATAGTTTGCATTATCAGCTCCAATTCCTTTTGATATTTTCCGTTGCCAGACTTACTTTCGAACAGGTTGTACATCAAATCAAAATACTTGTATCCATCGAGGTTCATCGCATAATATCCAATGCTTTTGTCCGGAATCAATGCCATCAATTTCTTATTCTTTTTCCCTTGGTAAAGTGCCGAAATATGTTTCTGAGTTTCGGTATTTTTATGTTGATAATGGTTCACGAGACGGACTTTGCTCTTGTCAAAATACAAGTTGTAAGACGAATTGGAGTTATAAAGATTATCGAGCAAATCACCAAAACTGTACAATTTCATCAAGTCTTTGTATACGCCCGTTCTCACCATCTCTCCATAATTGGAATAAACGAAAACGTCCGAATTCGGATCTTGAAACTTGACCATTTCTTTAGGAACTTCCACTTCTATATTGGAATCAAAATATCTATCAAAATCCTTTTCAGCAAAGGCTTTTACAATTTTAAAATCTGCTAATTTAATAGAATCCATTTCCTTTTGATATTTCAAATCTTCCGCTTCCTCGTCATATTCCTCAGTCGGTTTCGCAGACGCCACTTCATTCGTATTAGTTGTGATTTCCAAATTTTTCTCTTCCGGATATTTGTGGTGCTTTTCCAGATATTTGATGTCTTTTTGGAGACGAACAATTTCCTCTTGGTGTTCCTTGATGTCAGCTTTTTGATACTTGATTTCGTCCTTCAGATATTGGATTTCATCTTTATAATTGAAAGGTTTTTCAGGTTCGTAATAGGCGGAATCGGTTTCAACGTAGGTGCTATCAAGTGTTGTTGCTACAGAATCTATAACTGCAACTGCGCTGTCAACTTCGTAATCTTCCCAATTCATTTTCGGCAATTTTTTCGTGTAACCAATTCCAGAAATCACCGCTCTTTTTCCGTCCCAAGCCACAAAAGTATCGTCATTCAAATTAGTAAAAGAATATTTGTTTTTCTTCGTGATTTCCAATTCTTTCTTTGCGGAAACCTTGATGAATTCGACAAATTTTACTGCATCTTCCAAAATCAAATGAGCCGTGTAACTCTTGATAGAATCATTGAAACTGACGTAATGATATTGCTTCGCATCTTTCGCGATTCCCGTGTCCGAGAAATCTTTCCACGTTGGTTTTTCGAGGTCGTTTTTATTTAAATTCTGTAAAATTGGATTGAGTTTTTCCCAATTGGTTTTTGCATTCAGCTGTTTTCCATTCACTTCCATATAGAAAACGGCGTTGGCTGGAACTTGAATTTTGTTTTGAGAAAATGCAAAACCGCAACAAAATATCAAGAAAAATATCAGTTGTTTTTTGAGTAAAATTGATTTCATAGTTTTAAGATTTTCCTTGGATTAGTTTAATGAGATGGTGTTCTGAATTTGTTTTTTTTGAAGGATGAAATCCAGAATACTCCCATTCAGTTTTATCGCTTTTTTGTTTGGCGAAACGGTGTAAGAATTATTGGTTTGAGATTTTATCACGTTTTCAAATTGTAAAATTGAGGTATAAGTTGCATCGCTGAAAACTTCTTTGTCCGCTTTGCTCAGCTTGTCGTACTCGTTTTTGTAACTTCCGATTTTGTTTCTGATGAAGGTTTTCTCAGCACCATTTTGTTTGTACAATTGTGTTGGAATAGACTTTCCGATGATATCTTTCGCTTTCAATTGTTCCAGACCAGAATTGATATTTTCAATTTTTTTGAAGTTGCAACTCAGTTTAATTATGAAATTATCAAAGTCCAAACTCGTTTTCACATTGCTGATTCCCGCAACACTTTTGAAAACGTTGGAAGCTTGATTCACTTTGCTTTCAATCTCAGATTTTTTAGGCACTTTTTTGCCATTGATAGTTTCCATTTTTGAGATAGATTGAAGGCGGGTTTTGCTTTTGCTCGCATTCAGAATCACAGAATATTCTCCGCTTCCATCGGCTTTCAGACTTATTTTATCAATAATATCGAAGCAACTTGTCAAGCTAAGGAAAATGCAGAAAAGAAATAAATATTTGAAAATTTTCACAGAAATAATAATTGGTTTCTAACAAAGGTAATTTTTTCAAAGTAGAAAAGAGATTTTTGCCTTTTTTATTCAGCTTAATCATTCATTCAATTTTTTCAAATCCATTTCTGCGCCAAGAATTCTGCTGATTTAATTAATCTGATATTTTAATCAAATTCTTCCTTTCAGATAATCCTGTCGCAAATCTTCTTCTAACTTTTCTATCGCATATCGCAGGCAAGTTCTTGGCATTTCTTTGTAATGAAGATTTAGGAAATCCAGTAATTCTTTTTCATTCATTTTTCCCATTTCGCGGAGGAGCCAGCCGTTTGCTTTGTGCATCAAATCGTGTGGATGATGGAGATTTTTGAGCGCAAAAGTTTTCGTTAATTCAAATTCTCCTTTTTTGATGTGATACATTGTTCCGACAATCGCCATTCGCATTTCCCACATATTTTTGGAATCCGACAATTTTTCTAATATTTTAGAATCCTGATTTTCAAAACAATATCGACCTAAAATTTTATAACAAGAAGTATCAACCAAATCCCAATTGTTGATGTGTTTTGTATGCTTCAAATAAAAATCGGCGATTTCTTTTTGCTGAATTTTATCTTTTATTTTTTCGAATTTATAAACCAACATCAACAAAGAAGTCAAACGATGTTCGTGGATTTTCGATGATAATAATTCGCTGATTTCTTCCAAAGAAATTTTATTATAAAATTCCTTCGCAACGCTTCTTTGGTCTGGAACTGTAACGCCAATAAAAATATCGCCTTCGCCGTACTCGCCTTTTCCGGTTTTGAAAAAGCTTTGCATAATTTCTGCTTTTCCGGGAATTAACAAATCGGATAAAGCGTTAGAAATCTTTTTTGCTAAAGACATTATTTCAAATTTAATTCTTTCTGAAACGCTTCCAAATATTTCGCCAAATGAAAACCATCCATCAAACCGTGATGCGCTTCCACAGAAATCGGTAACATTTTTCTTCCGTTTTTCTCAGAGAATTTTCCGAACACAATTTTAGGAATCGATTCTTTTGGGTCGAAATCTGTCGGATGAAGCAAACCTGTAAAATTGGTCCAAGGCATCGTGGAATGTCGGATATGATTTGGTGGAAGTGACTCGTTTTTAATCCTTAAACCAGTCGAATTTTGAACCTCATCAATTTCCTTTTGCAAATTCTGATTGAAGATTTGAAAATCATCAGAATATTCAAAATAAGAGAAACCAAACGTTCCGTCATTTCGTCCAATCGTAGAACCAACATGCACAACATCGAAGGCTATAACTTCATCATTTACAATTCGGTAACCAAATTCTTCAATCGAATTTACAGCTTTCATTGATTTGTGAAGATAATGCGCGAAAAAGGATTCTTTGTTATCTTTAGCCAATTGAAAAGTTTCTGTACAATCCACTTCGGTTACGATTCCGAAATAAGGACTTTTCATTCCAGAAAAGAATTGAAAATGTTCTTTCCTTTTCCAGGTTTCGACATCTATCACTTTCATTATTAATGAATTTCTTCTAATATTTTTTCCTCAACTGCAATCTTCTTCGGATTCGCTACTTTTCCAATCGTAAGTCCTTGAACAACAATTGAAAACACTACTACACAATATGTAATACTAATAATAATTTTATTGTAATCATTCTGAGGAATCGATAAAGCCAACGCGATGGAAACACCACCACGGATTCCGCCCCAAACCAGCACTTTCACAGTTTGCGGACTGAATCGATATCTTAATGACATAAACTTGGTCGGAACAAAAATAGCAACCCAACGTGCCAACAAAACGATTAAAATACAAATTCCACCAGCAACAAGATATTCATTTAAGTCTTTGATTAACAGTAATTCAAAACCGATAAATAAGAATAGAACAGCGTTCATAATTTCATCAATCAATTCCCAAAACTTGATCAAATAATCTTGCGTCTCAGATTTCATTTTGAAACTTTCACTGAAATTTCCCATAAATAATCCCGCTGCAACCATAGCCAGAGGCGCAGAAATATGCATTTCGTGAGCGATCAAATAACCACCCATAACCACTGACAATGTGATTAATACGGAAATAATATAATCATCCACCATTCTCATTGCTCTTGATGCAGACAATCCGAGAAGAACACCTAAAAGCAATCCACCTCCAGCTTCTCGAAGTAACAGTATTCCGATGCTTTCGACATTCAAATCAATTTCTTTTCCGATTGCTAATTGTAAAACGACCGTGAAAACTACAACTGCCATCCCATCATTGAAAAGAGATTCTCCAGCGACTTTGGTTTCCAAGGATTTTGAAACATTGGCTTGCTTCAAAATACTGAGAACCGCCACTGGATCGGTCGGGGAAATCAATGCTCCAAAAACCAAACAGTAAATAAATGGCATCTGGACTCCAGCATACGGCAACAGATAAAAAGCTCCAAAGGCGACGGCAAATGTGGAAATAATGACACCGACTGTAGAAAATATCAGAACGGGACCAAACTGCTCCTTCAAATCCTTGATATTAATATGAATTCCTCCCGCAAAAAGCAGGAAATTAAGCATTGCACCCATCAGAACTTCGGTAAAATCAAAATTGTTGATTAAGTCCGTGAGATGACTGGTTGTTTTTGGTAAAAAGTTGTCGCCAGAAGCAACCAATGTTACGGAAACCACAATTGCAATAACCATAATTCCGATTGCACTGGGCAATTTGAGAACCCTATGATTGATGTAAGCAAACAAAGATGCCAAAACGATAAGTACTGAGAATGAGTAATATAACTCCATTAATATTTTTTATTTTTAAATTCTGATTTGATTAAAAATCATAGATGACTTTGATGTATGTTTTTTTGTTGTTGCTTTCCCAAATGTCGAACATCCCGCCTTTCGCAGGTTTTGAAGACCGTGTCGCTTCCCTTGGGACTTGGATGACATTGATAAGAATATATTCATCACCAACAGAATTGACGAGATAAGCAGACTTTTCACTTTTTCCATCGCCAGAGTCTAACATTGCTCTCGTAAGAATTTGAAATTGACCGAGATAATGAGAAAAATTCTTGATATCTTTTTGACGGTCATAGCACTGCAACATTATCATCAGCAAATCCAGATTTGTTGGATCTACGGAAAGTAAATTCTTAGCTTTAATAACGGTTTCATTGAATTTTTCTTGTTTGAAATCTTCTAACAAATCTTTGAATGAATCGTCACTTGTGGAAATGGTTTTTGGGATAAAATTTCTGCCGTAATAGAGATGAATCGCCTCCAAGCTATCAATCGATTTGGGAATGCCTTGGAACTTGTAAATCATTTTTTCGTAATAATAAATCGATTGTTTGTCATTCACTTCTTTCTTAACATTATCCAAATTGATTTTTGACTTTTGAGAAAACCCAAGAGTCGCAATCATTAAAAAGAAAAATAAAAAACTTCTACTCATTGATTTCTTCTTCTTCCTCAAAATATTCGAATAACAAATCGTTGTATGGGAAACGGGAAATGTGAATCCTGTGAACCTCATCATAAATCATTTTCTTCATTTCGGGGAAATTCTCTTTCGTCAAAGCTGAAATGAAAACGGTTGGGAATTTTGATTTTGCCATCCACGTTTTTTTCCATTCTTCAAGCGAAATATTTTTGTGAGAACCAGGCATCAAATCGTCTTCGTCCTTTTTCTCATAACTGAAATCATCGATTTTGTTGAAAACCATAATCATCGGTTTCTGATGCGCATCGATTTCCTGAAGAATTTCGTTAACCGAATTAATATGGTCTTCGAAACTTTCGTGCGAAATATCTACAACGTGAATCAGCAAATCCGCTTCACGAACCTCATCCAAAGTCGATTTGAAACTTTCTACCAACTGTGTCGGCAACTTTCTAATGAATCCAACCGTGTCCGTCAAAAGGAAAGGAAGATTTCCAATCACAACCTTGCGAACTGTTGTATCAAGCGTTGCAAATAATTTATTTTCAGCGAAAACATCTGATTTCGACAAGGCGTTCATCAAGGTTGATTTTCCAACATTAGTGTAACCAACGAGCGCAGTACGAACCATTTTTCCACGGTTGTTTCTCTGAGTTCCCATTTGTTTGTCAATCACTTTTAGTTTGTCTTTTAATAAAGTGATTCGGTCACGGATAATCCTTCTATCGGTTTCGATTTCCGTTTCCCCAGGTCCACGCATCCCGATTCCTCCTTTTTGTTTATCTAAGTGAGACCACATCCTGCTCAATCTTGGCAAAAGATATTGATACTGAGCTAATTCCACCTGCGTTCTTGCATAAGAAGTTTGCGCTCTTTGGGCAAAAATATCGAGAATCAAATTCGTTCTGTCGAGAACTTTGACTTCCATCTCGCGCTCTAAGTTCTTCAATTGAGACGGCGATAATTCATCATCAAAAATAACCGTTCCGATTTTTTGCTCTTTTATATAATCACGGATTTCCTCCATTTTTCCTTTACCTACGAAGGTTTTGGAATCTGGCTGAGTCAATCTTTGGGTGAAACGTTTATCAACAGTAGCGCCGGCTGTGAAAGCCAGAAACTCCAGTTCGTCCATATATTCTATCAGTTTATCTTCGCTTTGGTTTTGAGTAATTAGACCAACCAAAACCGCTGTTTCATACTGATGTTCTTTATTTTCTATCATTCAATTATATTATTATCTGATTCTGACAAGATACTATTTTTTATCAAAAAAACAAAATACAAAGACTGAGCCGTGCGCAATTAACACTATCGAAAATCATTGTTTTCTATTAATAAAACAAAAAAGACCGCTCAATAAGAACGGCCTTAACATAATTTAAAATTGAATAAATTATTATTTCTTGATGATTTTGAAAGTTTTAATTTCTCCCAAGATTTTTGCATTCACGATGTAATTTCCAGCAGGTAAGCTTGACAAATTAACATCTGCTTCTTTACGATTCAGTTCTTTGGAATAAACTCGTTTTCCTGACATATCGTAAATATCTAAACTCTTGATTTCTTTAGCATAAGAAACTTTCAAGAAGTCTTTTACCGGATTTGGATAGAACGAAATTTGGCTTTTTACAACTTCTGCAGTCGCAAGAATTCCTGTTACATTCACATTGAAAACGCAAGTATCTATCACTACACCATTGTAAACCAAATTGTGAATCACAATTGTATTTCCGATTGGGAAATTTGCACCAGATCCCAAACCTTGAACCAAAACAACTTCCGGAGTTGCAGCCTCACAAAAGTAGCTTACTTTGAAAACACCGTCGAATCCGTCTCTTGCAATCCATTCATTTCCACTTTTTGTAAATGCCGTTGTACCATTGGACAAGGCAGACTTGGTTTCCCAAGATACCAATGGCCCCTCTGCATTTAAAGCCACCCAATATTTTCCAGAGGTAAGTTCCAGCTCAGTTGGTAATTTGATGACCACTTCATACGCAGAACCACTGCTCGTAGAACCGATAACAGTTTGTGATTCTATTTGAAGGCTTGTATAATTGACAATCAATTCACCCGGCTTTCCATTATTATCTCTATAGAATGACAAGGATGCGCCGTACGAAAATCGGATCAGATGAGGAATGATCTTATTGATCTTCAAAGTCTTTCCTTCTGGAACAACGAAATCATTAGCAACCGTATTAAAGTTTGAGGTAGGCATAGCGCTTTCAAAGTTATTTCCCTGATACTCTATCCCACAATATGTATTGCTTGGAGGCGCGCAATTGAAGGCCAAGTTATAATCCACCTTTGCTGTTCCTGCACCTGGAAGTGTATTAGCGGTGATATCTGCCGGACAAGTGAAATCGCATCCCGGATCTGCCACGCCACCTGAAATTTTCAATGTATAATCTTCAACCTGTCCTGTAGTGTAATAAGATCCGCAAGATCCGGTAGGCCAAAACATTGAATAGGTAGTTGCTGATTGTATTTTTAAAATTCTAAGACGTGTGTTTCCATTCAGTACATTCTGAGGAACGGTAAACTGAAACTCTGTAAACTTCCCATCTTCACCATTGGAATTGAAAAGATAGCCTTCCTGAACTTTTTCATTCTCCTCATCCAAGATCCCGTTCTGGTTCCAGTCCATAAACATAGTATAAGTATCTGCGGCGAAGGAAGAACCATTTTTACCTTTGAGTTTCACTGTATAGGTCTGTCCCGCTGTCAGGTCAAAAACCTTATTGGTGAAATTTTCATAATAAGCAGTAGAGTTAGCAGATGAAGTATTTGAATTCACACCCACAATCTCGAAAGATGTTATAGGCGTGGGTGCAAAAAAGTTGGTCTGCTGTTCTATTGTGCAGTAATTGGTCGGCGATGGATTGTCCGGCAAAACTCTGAAATAGACCGAGCCTTTATGTCCATTTGCTCCGAAATCCTGAACATTGATCCTCCACACTCCGGGAGTGTAGGGCATAAATTCCCCCCAAGGATAAGATTGTGTATATTGATTGATTGTCATTTCAAACTCACCATTGGCATCCGCCAGTTTTTCTTCAGCAGGTGTAATTTCTGAACCTGATTCATACGGCGAGAAGATATGGACTTTTACTTTTACAAAAGGTTCGTAACCTTTTACCTTAAGCTTAAATCCCTGTGTCTCAAACTGACTCATTGTCAAAGTACTGCTTGATACAGAGGCTTGCAAGACATCACTTGCATTGGCTACAACATTCAGAGTTGCACTTGCTGTTTTCCCTTGGGCGTCAGTCGCTTTAACTGTATGTGCGCCTTTCACTGAAATGATCATCTTGGCACTTATCTGTACAGAAAATTTACCTTGCGAATCTACGGTTCCCGTAAAGTCTCTCCATCTCTTCCCATTGGGGTCGGTATCATAGACCGTTACTGTAGAATTAGGTGTAAAGCCTGTCCCGAGAACGGGGAAGCCGCCTGACCAATACCAGAATTCTTCAATTGTATTTGCCTCATCAGAAACTAAAGAAGTATCTAATGTAATCTGCTGTGCATTAGTAATGCCGAACATTAATAGAAACAGCCATTTAAAAAGTAATTTCACATTCATTTTGTAAATATTTTATAATTATTGAGACAATATTAGAATATCATCAAAGAATTTAAGTATTTATTGAGATAACAATATAACTACTAACAAAAATGAAGAGGTAACATTATATATACATTTCACATAAAAAATTGAAAATCAGATGATTAAAAAGTATTTTATTTTCAATTTTATTCTTTGTATCTTCGGGTAATATTTCTGAAAATGCGTTGGGCTTTTTGTCTATTTTTTATTTTTAATCTGCTATTAGTCTCCGGTCAAACCAGTCTTTCCAAAGACCCGGACAAGTATGCCTCTACTCTTCTGAAGCAATCAGTAGAATATATGCAGAGCAATAGAACAAAGGCAATGAGCTATCTGCAGGAAGCTCTAAAACTGGAAAACAAATTGGCTGACAGCACAAAAATCAGTCTTTATGTTACTGCAGGAAACACCTACAAAGACCAGGAATCTTACTATCAAGCGCTTAATTATTATTATAAAGGTCTCGAAATCAATAATAAAATTGATGCGCGAGATTCTTATTCAATCCTTAATAATATTGGTGGTTGCTATTATTTTATGGGCAATTATAAAAAAGCCCGTCACTTTTGGGAACAATCTCTTAAAAAATTCGAGAATAGCAAACCTGATGAAAAATCTGTAGAAGGTTCTATTATTTACAACAACCTTGCTGTTCTGGAAAAAGAACAAGGAAATTATGCTCGAGCTTTGGAAATGCTGAAGGAATTTAAAAATCGGAATACGGTTTCAAAAGACACGCTTAATATTATTATGGCTTATGAAAATATTGCCAACGTCAATTTGAAATTGAAAGAGACCGATGTTGCTGTGGAAAACCTAAGGCAGGGCATCACACTAGCCAAAAAAATAAAATCGCCTTATGATATAGCAAGTCTCTACAACATCCTCGGAAAAATAAATCTTGAAAATCTAAACAACAGAGATTCCGCATTATATTATTTGAAAAACGCCTATAATATTGCTGACAAGAGCAGTTTTTCCGACATCAAACTTCTTTCATCGGAAAGTTTGGTAAAGCTTTTTGAAAAAGAAAAAGATTACAAAAATGCCTTGCATTATCTACACACAGCAAAGTCACTATCAGAAGTTTCCATCAATCAGGAAAATGACAAAAAAGTGAACCGACTGGAACTTGAGTTCAATGAAAAAATGACGCAGAATGAGCGTTTAGAATCTCAAACAAAGAGAGAAAGATTTTTCATTTTCGGAATCGCATTACTTTTGTCCTTCTCCGTCATTGTTTTTCTGATGTTCAAATTACAAAAAAGCAAAACAGCAAAAAGAGTAGCAGAAAACGAATTGTTGGAAAAGAAATTAGAAGAAAAGAATAAGGAGCTTACTAATAGTGCCATCCAAATGTTGCAGACTTCCGAAATAATCCAATCTACACAAAAAGAGTTGAGCGAATTAAATTCGGGAACGGAAATATCTGACAACAAGATATTTCACATTATTTCTGAACTCAAAAAAAGCTCTAAAGGTTTTGGAAAAGATGAATTTTACAAAATTTTTATGGAAACCGAAGACCAATTCTATAAAAAACTATTGAATGAATTCCCAGATTTAACTAAAAATGAACTTCGTCTCTGTGCTTTTCTAAAACTTAATCTATCGTCCAAAGAAATCTCTGACATCACGCATCAAAGTCCACACAGCATTGTAGTTGCAAGATCCCGACTTAGAAAAAAGTTAAGGCTCTCCAATTCGGAAAGCCTCAATAATTTTTTGATTAAGTATTAATTGCTTAGCTAACTAAAGTCGCCGTCATTGTTTTTTCAAAGCTGAATGCTACGCTGATTGGGCAAGTTTCTTTTGCTTCTTTTGCAATTTTTTGGAAATCTTCTTCCGAAACTCCAGGTACTTTTGCATTGAGTGTCAATTCTGATAAAGTCACTTTTCCATCTATAAAGCTAATTTTACAATCAGTCTCCAAACTCTCCGGCGTAAATCCCGCTTCTGACAACAAAGCCGAAGTTTTCATCGTGAAACAACCTGCGTGAGCTGCTGCCAACAATTCTTCCGGATTCGTCCCAACGCCATCTTCAAATCTGCTTTTGAATGAGTATTGAGTATCATTAAGCGTTGTACTTTGAGTGGTCAAAACGCCACTTCCGTCTTTTACTGTGCCTTTCCAGACTGCTTTTGCACTTCTTTTCATATTGTAAATATTTAGTTGATTTGTATTAATTAAAATCATTCATCATTTATAATTTATCACTCTTATTCTCAGTCCCAATCCGCGGCAATAAATTTCATTCTGCCACCATTTTCATTTGATAAAGTTAAGAAATGACCTTCAACTTTATACTGATTTAAGGTTGGAAATTCTTTCCCGAACAATTCCTCCAGTTTCATTCTTCCATCGCAATACATCATCGTAGAGCCAACTTCAGAAAATTTCGCTTTTCCTTTGTTGAATTCTGCTGTGAAAAACATTCCGTTACAACCCATTTTTGCGGTGTAGCGATTTTCAGATTCTGGATTTTTTGTCAAATCTACGTTGGCTTCCAATTTTACCACTTCTTCTTTAGTAAAATCTTTGTATTCAACCAACATCCATTTTCTGTGAATATTTTGCATTGGCTCAGACGTGTTTTTAGATGATTTGCAAGAAACCGCAACAAGTAATATTAATGATAAAATACCGATTGATTGTAGAAATTTCATTCTGTAAGGTTTGCTCAATCTATTAGCCAAATTCATACCATTAGATTTAAAATAATGATTAAATTAGCCCCATTAAAATAATTTCTACTTATGAAAAAAATATTATTAGCATTGACCTTAATTTTTGGTTACGCTCAGATAAAAGCAGATGAGGGAATGTGGCTTCTGATGCTTGTGAAACGTCTGAACGGTGTAGATATGCAAAAAGAAGGTTTGCGTTTGACGCCGGAAGAAATTTATTCTGTCAACAACTCCAGTTTGAAAGATGCCATCGTAAGTTTTGGTGGATTCTGTACTGGCGAGATTGTTTCTGATAAAGGATTAATTTTCACAAATCACCACTGCGGTTACGATGCAGTAGCTTCTGCTTCTACGCCAGAAAAAGACTATCTTAAAAACGGATTCTGGGCAATGAAACCAAATGAGGAATTCAATGCGAAAGGACTTTTTGTAAGATTTCTTGTAAGAATGGATGATGTTTCCGAAAGAATCAATTCCAAACTGAACAACAATATGTCTGCAGCAGAAAGAAAAACGGTGATTGATGCAGAATACAAAGCCATTCAATCAGAAAATTCTGAAAACGGAAAATACGTTGTTAATGTAAGAGATTTCTTCAACGGAAATGAGTTCTATTATTTTGTATATCAAGACTATAAAGATATTCGTTTGGTTGGCGCACCGCCTTCTTCTCTTGGGAAATTTGGTGGCGACACAGACAATTGGGAATGGCCAAGACACACAGCAGATTTCGCGGTTTTCCGTGCTTACGGTGATGCTAATGGAAATCCAGCAGAATATTCTGAAACAAACGTTCCTTTGAAACCAAAACACCACTTGCCAGTTTCTCTTAAAGGTTACAAGCCTGGAGATTTCACTATGATTCTTGGTTACCCTGGAAGAACGAACCGTTATTTGACATCTTTCGGGATCGAGCAAATGGTGGACAAAGATTATCCGGCTTGGGTAGAAGCGTCAAAAGTAACAATGGACGTTTTGAAAAAGTATATGGACAAAGACAAAGCGACTCAATTGGATTACGCTTCTCAATACGCAAGTGTTGCCAACTACTGGAAAAACAGAGCTGGAACGATTGATGCCGTGAAGAAAAACGGAACTGTTGCTGAAAAACAAAAATTGGAGCAAACCTATAATCAATGGGCTGCACAATCTCCGAATGAGCAAACATATTACAGTGTTTTACCAGAAATCAAATCTTATTACAATCAGATTTCTGGAAGAAACGTAGAAAGAAATTATGCTTCCATCTTGCAGAGAAATGCTCATTACATCGCAACAGCTTATCAATTAGGAAGTCTTTTCAAAACTTATGCTGACCAAGACGAAGCAGGAAAAGTAGCGATGAAACCAAAAGTTCTTGACGCAATTGAAAAAGCTTACGACGGATTCCACGACAATGTAGAAGGCGATATGTTGGTAGCTCTTACTTCTCTTTATAAAACAAAAGTTAACAAAGAATTTGCTTCTCCAACGATTCTATCTGCAGATGTAAACAACCTTTCAACTTTGGCTTATGCCTCTATTTTTGCTAATAAAAAATCAGCTTTGGCTTTCGTAGAAAATCCAGACCGATTGAAAATTGATGCTGACAAATTGAGACAATTCGCTAATGGAATTGTGGAAGAACAAAGATTAGGCGTTGAGAAATATTCTAAAATCGATGAAAATTTTGCTAAAAACAGCAGACTATTCTTGGATGGACTTAGAAAAGCACAGCCAGAGAAAAAATTCTATCCAGATGCCAACTCTACGATGAGATTGACTTACGGAACGATTGAAACACTTCCTACAAGAGAAGACAGAAACTACAAAGGCATCAAAGAAAACTTCTACACAGATATCAATGGAATGGTTGCCAAATACAAAAAAGGCGACGAGGAATTTGACCTTCCAAAGAAAGTTCTTGACCTTGCTAAGAAAAAAGATTACGGACAATATGCGGACAAAAACGGATATATGCCAATCAACTTCCTTTCAAACAATGACATCACTGGCGGAAACTCTGGTTCTCCAATCATCGATGGAAACGGGCATTTGATTGGTCTTGCTTTTGACGGAAATAGTGAAGCTCTAAGTGGCGATATCGTTTTCGAACCAAACTTGCAAAGAACCATCAATGTAGATG
>RCUH01000435.1_pt1 | contig 43836 bp, 43 predicted proteins | sample 2166191 | NCBI WGS metagenome assembly RCUH01 (sample SAMN09932848, study PRJNA488358) | compost metagenome | feature: garden; material: soil; isolation source: compost soil in an enriched community after 214 h of incubation | place: Germany: Experimental Botanical Garden Goettingen | collected... | reverse complement strand
CTTCTCCCCCCTCTCTCCCACTATAAAGCAGTCCCTTGAACTACCGAAGATAAAGAATGAGTATAACGAAAAAAGCCCCGCTCTTATATAGCGGGACTTATCCTTACCAACTTGATTATTTAAATGGACTCGCACCCTTAGGCAGCAGTTCATTAAATCCGTAATCGTATTCAACCGTGCCTGCAGCATAGGCAGTATATTCATACGGCTGGAAGTAGACCGTCAGGGTGTTCGGCTTCAAATAGAAATTCCGATCTGAAGTTAGACCTTTGAACCCGCCAAGATATCCCGGATTCGCCTTCAGCTTCTTGGTGAGATCAGCATTCAGCTGCTTCTTGTAACCGGGATTACTTTTGAGCAGATCACTGAGTCCAAGCTCCTTGCCGCCTTTCAGCGAGAAGGTGTGGCCCTCCGTTAATGTGAAGCCATGTGCCCCGCCCGTGTAAGAACTTTGAGCCAGAACCAGGCTTAGAACACCCTTCTCGTTAAAAGTAACCACATAGGTGCTGTCATACTCATACTCACGGTCCTGAGCTGAACGCTCCTTCAGATCCTTTTCCGCTTGGGCAACGAAACGGTCCATCGATGCTTGGAGCGCAGCGTTGATCGACTTCTGAGCAGCTTCGTCAGCCAGGCCGCTGACCTGAGGATAGATTAGCTTGGTTGAAGCGCCCTTAAATGTCTTGTTAAAGCTAACATTCTTAATCGTGATCGCATTCTCTGTACGCGAGCCTATAGACAGCTGCTTGGCTTTAGCATCCCAGCTCGACTGGTATCCAAGGTAATCATTAAGTAATTTATAAGGGACATAAATATGGCCCTTTATTAATTTACCGCGATATCCTTCACTTAGATAGTACCCGTTAACACTCGGATCTACCCCGTACTCAGAGACCGCCAGATTCAATTTCCGGTATCCGTCTCCCAGGCTGTAGATATGCGAAGCCGCATCATAAGAAAGCCCCAGTCCTACTACATCACGGAGGAAAGTTACCGGTACATACACCCGTCCGCCGCTGAGTAGTCCCTGCTGTGCCGACAAGGCTCCCTTCCATTTCAGACCTACACGTACCTGGGTTGCCTCTGCCTTCTTGGCTACCGCGCCAGTACTAGCCGCATATCCAGTTCCAGCAGGGAGGGCAGCTCCTCCTAATAACAAGGCTGCGGCCAAGAGACCGGCACTCCATTTCATACCACGATTCATATAAATGCTCCTTTCCAAATTGAGAAAATTCAGGTCAACCATACTTTTCTAATTATAGATATACCCGGAGAGCAAAGGGTAACAAAGCAAATTACACTTTCTTCTCTTTCCGGCGCAGCCTGTAACATTTCCTTAAACACTATGTAATTTTTCAAGCACGTTCTAAACGTATACAGCAGAGCAAGGCATCTTCCACCTTGTTCAGGTATCGGATGCCTTACAATTTGCGGATTCTCATCTCCATTTATAGGGAGCCATATCCCAGCCTGTTCAGCTGCTCTGCCATTATCCTATAGCCCCTCCCATTAGGATGGACTTGATCGATAGAGAGCAGTTCACGGCCATGATCGGCAAAAGCCGGAAAGATATCAGCGAATCCATACACCCGGTTCGAATATTGGACCGCATAACGGTTAAATGAACTCACCCACGAGTTCGCTTCCCTCACCTGAGGATAGGGATTGTAGAGACCCACTACTCTCAGAATATAAGGGCTCCGGCTGCTTTCCTTGATGTCGTAGATCGTACGCACAATACTTCCAAAGTTACTCTTACATTCAGCCAGTGACTGATTCAGGATTTGTGATTCCTGAGCTGGATTCCTCCGAATCTCTTTGGCCGCGTGGATCAGGTCATTCCCCCCGATCGACAAAGTAATCATATCCGCTTCCCTAAGCGACTGCCGGTATATAGAGTGGTATCGCAGCCGCTGTTCAAGCCCTTCGGAATCGAGGCCATTGACACCCAGATTGTGTAGGTAAATCGGTGATCTGAGCCGATCTTCCGCCATTCTCCGGTAGACCGGAACAAAGCCGTTTCCCGGCAAAGCCCCAAATCCCGTCGTCAAGGAATCCCCTATCGCCGTATATATATAGCTCATCCGAATCCCCTCCCATAGATATGCTTCATCTTATGTATCCGGGTCTTAGCGGGCAACGGGGAGATGTCCTTCGGTAACATTCGCGGATATCACAAAAAGGGGCTGTCCCATAAGGCACACGATTCACTGCGCATTCGAATGTTCTTCCGCCCACTGTTGTCCGGGAATTCCTTGAATGGAACTTGTTAAGGTGGGAATCCCCGAACAAAGGCGGCCGCTGGCGCTTCTCCAGAATCATTCGACCTGCTCCGTTTTGGTTTAACCTTCAAATTTTAAAAGCAAAAAGAAACCTCGCCTGGTTAGAATGGAAGTACCACCAACCAATTCTAAATAAAGCGAAGTTTCTTTATGTGCAAAAAATATACCCTGGACCAACTATCATTGCCCATGGATCTGCAGGAAGACATCCCGCAAAATCATCTGTCCGCATCATCAATGATGCTGTTAATCGCTTCTTCCCCTCTATTCACGGCCGCTCTTAAGCTCTGTCCAGTAACGGTCATACACCTGAAGGGTATCTCCTACATCCTTCAGCCATTCCGTCCGCTTCATTTCATCCTCGGACAGGTTGATCATTTTGTCATTCCGGTACTCCTGGCTGTGGAACTCCATGGCCTTCGTGTTCGGATCACTATAGCCAATGGACTCGTAGTTCTTCGCACTGACTTTCGGGTCCATCATATAGTTGATGAACTTCTCAGCCAGCTCCTGATTTTTGGAGTCTTTGGGAATCGCATAGTTATCGGCGAAGATGGTGCCGCCTTCCTTAGGAACCACATAAGCGATATCCTTATTCTCCTTCGCTACAAAGGAAGCGTCGCCTGACCACATGGTCCCAATCCAGCCTTCTTCTTGAATCATCTTCTGCTTGATGGTATCGGTATCGAAGGCAAGCACGCTTGGCAGCAGCTTCTTCAGGTCCTCTACTGCTGTCTTAATCTGTGCTCCGTCTGTTGAACTGTTAGACCACCCGTTCTTCTTGAGTGACATTCCGATCACTTCACGGTTATCATCCAGCAGAAGGACCTTCCCTTTATATTTCGGGTTCCATAGATCGGCCCAGCTGGTTATAGGCTCCTTCACATACTTCTTGTTGTAAGCAATACCGGTAACCCCGGACATATAGGCGATCGAATACTTGTTACCCGGATCAAAGGGAGGGTTCTTCAGCGTCTCGTTAAGGTTCGCGAAATTGGGGATACTCGCCATATTGAGCGGTGCAAGGAGGTTCTCCTTAATCATGGTCGCCACCATGTAATCCGACGGCTGAATCAGATCATATCCGCCCCCGCCTGCCTTAATCTTAGCCAGCAGGTCTTCATTATTGGCGAAATTATCATAGTTAATCTTCACATTATATTTGTCTTCGAAATCTTTGAGCACCTGCGGGTCGAAGTTATCGGCCCAGCTGTAGATGTTAAGCGTTTCTTTCTTGGAACCGCAGCCAGACAGTGATAAAGCGACAAGCATCGCTGTCAGGAGCAGAGTTACCAGCTTCAACTTTTTATTCAATTCATAGGTCTCCTCTCTGGTTCACTTCAAAATTCATTTAGAATGGCAGCATCTTCTGCTTCTTCTGTCCATTGCCTCTGTTCAGCATATACTGGGCGAGGAAGATCAGTGTTACACTTACCAAAATTAAAATCGTACATAGCGCGTTAATTTCCGGGGAAATACCTCTCTTAACCTGTCCATATATATAAATAGGCAGCGTCGTTGAGCTTGGCCCCGATACGAAGAAGCTGACCATGAAATCATCCAGCGACATCGTAAAGGCGATCAATGCACCGGAGATAATACCGGGTGTAATCTGAGGCAGAGTCACGTGACGGAAAGTCTGCCAGGAGCTTGCTCCAAGATCCTGCGCCGCTTCTTCCAGCTGCTTGCCCATTCCCGCGAGCCGCGATGATACAACAACATATACATAGGACATACTGAAAGTAATATGGGCAATAATAATGGTTGTCTTGCCTGTATCGACGTCAAGCAGCCTGAACAGCACAAGAAGGGACAGACCCATAATGATATCTGGAATCACGATCGGTAAATACATCAGCCCGTTCATGCTCAGCTTCAGCCTCCGGGTTACTTTCCGGACAGCAATGGCTGCCAATGTCCCAAGCAGCGTAGCCGCAATTGTAGATATGATGGCCACAATCAAACTGTTCTCCAGAGCATCCATAACATGGTCGTTATCGAATAGCGATACGTACCAGTCCAGCGTGAACCCCCGCCATTCTGCAGACAAACGGGAATCATTAAAGGAGAAAAGAATAATGAACAGGATAGGCACATAGATGAAGATGATCATCAGTAAGGAGTGCAGCCCAAGCCATGGGCTCCGCTTGGTTCTCATACCCGTCCCTCCTTCACTGTCTCATATCTGGAGGTCATAGCCTTATTAAAGAGAGCTATTAGGATTAATGAAGTTATAACAAAAATGACGGATAATGCAGCACCAAACGGCCAATTACGGGCCCCAAGGAACTGGGTCTGAATAATATTGCTGATCATGGATGACTTGGCACCGCCCAGAATATCGGTCACGACAAACATCCCTGTTGTAGAGACATAGACCAGCACCGCACCTGTAGTTATTCCTGACTTGGTCTGCGGCAGGGTAATATGCCAGAAGGAACGCCAAGGTGATGCACCCAGGTCACTGGCTGCCTCCAGCAATCTCCGGTCCATTTGTTCAATAGCTACATAAATAGGCAGTACCATAAAAGGAATGAAGGTATAGACCATACCCAGAAGAACGGCTCCTTTGGTATACAGCATCTGCATGGGTTCCGAAATCCACCCGAGATTCATAAATAAGCTGTTAACCACACCCTGCGTCCGCAGCAGGAGTACCCAGGCATAAGTACGAATCAGGAAATTAATCCAGAAGGGGATTGTGATGAGCGCAAGTCCCCACGTCTGCCTTCTCGGCCCCGACCTGGCGATATAATAAGCCAGAGGATAACTGAGCAGCAGGCAAATGGCAGTGGTAGCCACGGATAACACAATCGTGTCCCAATAAATTCCGAGATACAGCGAATCGAAGAATATCTTGTAGGCGTCTAAGGAGAAGGTGTAGATTAGATTGCCATCCGTATTTCGCTGCATAAAGGAGATGCCGACCACAATAAGCATGGGAATAACCAGAAAGAGACTTAACCACAGTATTACAGGAATTAAAGTGAACCCTGACTTCTTCATGCCCCGATATTCACCTCGTCCTGAGGACCCCAATCCACCCCAAGTCTTTCACCGATCTCCCAAGGACGCTCGTCCGTAAAGTCCAGCGCAATGGTTACTGTCATCGGATCATTATCCAGCTGGACAACTATCTTATGAATGCTGCCCAGATACAGCACATCCTGAACAACCCCTGTCCGCTTCGCTGCACCTGCATCCCGGGTTGCCTTTAACTTCTCCGGACGAACGGCGAACAGCCGCCCATCTTGAGAGAATATGTTGTTCTCTCCCACGAATGTTGCGGCAAACAAGGTAGCAGGAGTTGCATAAATCTCCCTTGGAGTTCCGATCTGTTCTACTTGCCCATTATTCATAATGACGATCCGGTCGGAGAGCATCATCGCTTCCTCCTGATCGTGTGTGACGTATACGAAGGTAATGCCAAGACTGCGCTGGAGCTGCTTCAGCTCGGATTGAAGATTCTTGCGCAGCTGAAGATCAAGAGCCCCCAGCGGTTCATCCAGCAGGAGCACCTTGGGCTTGTTCGCAATCGCACGCGCTATGGCAACCCGCTGCTGCTGACCCCCTGACAGCTGGTGCGGATAACGCTTAATCAGCGGAGTAAGCTGAGTCATCGCTACCGCTTCTTCAATCCGCTGCTTGATCTCGGCCTGCGGCAGCTTTTTCATTTTCAGACCAAAGGCAATATTGTCTTCCACGGTCATATGAGGGAACAGCGCATAATGCTGGAATACGAGATTGAGGTCCCGGCGGTTCGGCGGAAGTGCGGTCAAATCTGCACCATCCAGAACAATTCGCCCCTCAGTAGGCTGTTCAAAACCTGCAATCATACGCAGAATCGTCGTCTTCCCGCAGCCGCTGGGCCCGAGTAAGGTCAGGAATTCACCTTCCTTAATCGTTAGGTTCAGCGGATGCACAACCACCTGTCCGGCAAAATTCTTCTGGACTTCTACTAGCTCAATCATGTGCATCAACTCCTAGATCATCATCAGTGTTTATGTATATTCAACCGTCTTAGCTTCTACAATCTGAAAAAAAAGCCATATCCCAAGGGACGGCTCTTATGACTCAATCATTTTTTGCATATTCAATATACCTTGTTTTACCACCTAGTACAACAACTTTGTAGGGCTTAAAGCCGGAATAGGCATGATCTGTGACAAAATAACGCCTTTCTCCAAACTCTGGAGAAAGGCGCTTGTCTTGTTATATTCTACTTAAGCTCGTATTGTACGCTCAGCGATGTAGTCACTTTAATCTCACCAGGCTCTACCGAGCTTCCAGCCGATTCACTCGCTGCCGATTTATCCATAGCCAGGTAGTTCTGTTCAAATACAGGCGCGCTAGTCACGCCCCCTTGGCTGACACTAAGAACAATACCAATTTGACGTTTCACACCCTTGGCGATAATTCCAGCCTTCAGCTCCGCGTTCGCAAGCGCTTTGTTGATCACTTGCTCTTGAAATTGATCCGGGTTCTCTACGGTGAACCGTACATTGTCAATGCGGTTAGCCCCGTTCTTGGAAGCGTCATCGAGCAATTGACCAACCTTATCAAGCTGGCGGTATTTAACCTGCAGGGCGTGGGATGCATTATAGCCCTTGAGCTTCTGTCCTTCTTTGTCGTTGTAAGTGTAGTTAGGCTGGACATAGAAGCTGGCAGTCTGGATGTCTGCCGCATCAATCTTCCAGGTATTCTTCAGAAGGTTAGTCAACTTGGTAATTTGGGCCGCTGTAGCCTTCTGGGCTTCCTGCGCTGTCGCCGCTTGGGCTTCCACACCAATCGTTAGATAGGCAATATCCGGCTTGATCGAGATCTCCCCGTTTCCAACCACATTAATCACATTACGCTGCACGGTTTCGTCCGCATAGGCATGCGGAGCCTCGGTTAGCAGACCACCTGCAGCAGTCCCTCCAGCAAGCAGTGTTCCTGCGATAAGTACCGAACCTAGTGATTTGACCCAAATTTTCATGTTTAACCCGCCTCCAATAGTTTTTTTGATCTTTAGTTCATTCCATATAAATTGGTAAATTTAACTACTAAACGGAACCGGGGTTCCTAAGGTTGCAGAAGGGGGCGGACAATCTGAAATATATTTTCTCCTATGCAAAAAAGAGAAGGCGATCCGCCTACACAGGCAGACACCCTCTCTCACAATGCTTGTCCTTAAGACAAATTATTGGTTCTCAAGCTCTTCCTTGCTAACCAGACTGACTAAAGCGTTTGCAGCCTGCTCGGCATCCGCACCCTCGGCGCTGATATAAATCTCCGTTCCAGTGCTGATGGCAAGGCTCATGATTCCCATGATGCTCTTCGCGTTAACTTTCTTGTCATCCTTCTCCACGAACAATTCAGACGAGTATTTATTCGCTTCTTGTACAAAAAGCGCTGCAGGTCTGGCGTGAAGACCCGTTTTCAAACGGACGGTTACCGGATGTTTGACCATGAATCCTTACCCCCTATACATAATCAACATGCAGATTTCTGCACATTTTTGATTTTGGATTGAACTAGATACCGAACCTTAGCTCTCAGGTTCATTCCATTGTGGAAATATATTTTAATCAGTATACCATAGGCGCTAGGTCTCACACTAGGTGTACCGGTTCAGACACCCCGAATTTTTTCGGCAAGCTCGTCAATTTTGCGCAGACGATGATTCACGCCTGACTTGCTGACCGTACCTTTAAGCATCTCGCCGACTTCCTTCAGGTTCATATCCGGATGGGCCAGTCGGATCTCGGCCACTTCCCTCAGCTTATCCGGCAGCGACTCCAAGCCGACTTCTCTCTGAAGCAGCTTGATATTATCAATCTGCCGGATGGCTGCGCCTATAGTTTTATTGAGATTCGCCGTTTCGCAATTGACGATTCGATTAACGGAATTGCGCATATCGCGCATAATCCGTACATCCTCGAACTTGAACAAGGCCTGGTGTGCCCCGATAATGCTCAGGAGTTCGATAATCTTCTCGCCTTCTTTGATATAGAAAATGAAGCCCTTCTTGCGTTCAATACAGCGTGCATTCAGGTGAAACTGGTTGGCCAGATCCACCAGTGCCTGACAGTGTTCCTCATACATGGAGGCAATCTCCAGGTGGTAGGAAGAACCTTCGGGATTGTTCACCGACCCTCCAGCCATAAAGGCCCCTCTAAGGTAAGCCCGCTTACAACAGTTTTTCCGGGTCAGATCCGGATTAATCCCCGGCGTGAAAATGAACCCTTCGGATACGATCTTAAGCTTATTCAGAATCTCTTGTACATGTGTGGGAATCCGCACGATGTATACGTTATTCTTCTTCAGACGCATCTTCTTACGCACGAGCAGCTCCGTATGGACGTCGAAATACTTTTTGATCAAAGAATAAATCCGTCTTGCTATCGCGGCGTTTTCGGTGGAAATATCCAAAATAACTTTTTTGTTCGACACCGAGACGGAACCGTTCATCCGGATTAACGCGGATAATTCGGCCTGCTCGCAGCAAGGCTCGGCTTCGATCATGGTCAGTTCTTTTTTGGTTTGTGCCGCAAAGGACAAGGGACTCACCTCTTTCGTATACTCCAGTTTTGCACCAGTTGGTAAATATGATGGCTGAGCTTGTCAGCATCATGGCGCAAATATCTGCGGAACAGCACTAAGGTGTCCGCGATCATTTTGTAGCCTCGGCCCGTTACGACATCCCAGTCGACCTTAACGGGTTTGGCCCCTTTCTCGGCATAGAAATCCTGCACTTGCGTAGGAATCTCGCCATCATTAACAATGACATAATCAAATAAATGATGCCCTACATGTTCATATACAGCCTCAAGATGGTCACTGACGGCATAGCCGTCCGTCTCCCCGGGCTGGGTCATGACGTTGCAGACAAAGATCTTGATTGCCTCATTATTGGCCAGAATGGCTTCAGCCAGCTTGGGAACGAGCAGGTTTGGAATAATACTGGTATACAGACTGCCCGGACCGATTAGAATAGCATCGGCTTCAAGAATGGCCTCCACCGCTTCAGGAAGTGGCTCAACCTCTTCCGGCTCAAGGAAGATCCGTTTGATCTTCCCGCCGGCCTCAGGAATCTTCGATTCCCCGGTGATGATGGTGCCATCTTCCATCTCCGCATGCAGAATGACCGCATGCTGAGCCGCAGGAAGCACCCTACCCCGAACCGCAAATACACGGCTGAGTTCACGAACGGCCGTTACAAAATCGCCTGAAATATCGGTCATTGCCGCAAGAATTAAATTCCCGAGGCTGTGTCCGGCCAATCCAGACCCTGAGGTAAAACGATAATTGAGCATATCGTATAACAGCGGCTCTACGTCGGCAAGTGCAGTCAGCACGTTCCGAATGTCTCCCGGAGGCGGCATCTGAAGCTCACTTCTCAGAATACCTGAGCTGCCTCCGTCGTCGGCTACGGTCACAATCGCTGTTATATCTAGAGGCTTCTCTTTCAGACCGCGGAGCATGACCGACAGGCCGGTTCCCCCGCCCATCACGACGATTCGCGGTACTCTTTCACTTGTAGACCGATCTTTCACTTCTCACTTCACCTCTTAATGCCGATCTCGATCGGAATCCCGGTGGCTGACGCGGACCGTTTCCGTTTCACTCGTACCGAGCATACGGCCCAAATATTCGGCGATGGCTACTGAGCGGTGTTTGCCGCCTGTACAGCCGATGCCGATAATCACCTGGCTCTTCCCTTCCTTATGATACTGCGGCAGCAGGAAATGAAGCATATCCAGCAGCTTAGTCAGAAAGGATTGCGTCTCAGGCCACTTCATTACATATTCATATACGTCGCTATCCTGCCCGGTGTTCGGGCGAAGCTGCTCAATATAATGCGGATTTGGAAGAAAACGTACATCGAATACCAAATCCGCGTCGATCGGAATTCCGTATTTAAATCCAAATGAAGTAATATTTACAGATAAATTGCTGCTTTCCAGATGAGAGAATCCGGCTATAATCTTGTCTTTCAGCACGGAAGGCTTCATGTTGCTGGTATCAATCACCTGAGTGGCCGATGTCTTCAGCTCTTCCAGCATCTTGCGTTCCAGTCTGATGCCATCCAGCGGCATGCCTTCTGGAGCCAGTGGGTGCCTTCGGCGGCTTTCCTTGTAACGCTGTACCAGTACGGAATCGGTGGCGTCAAGGAACAGGATTTCACACTTAATTGTAAAATGATCTTTGATATAATTGAGAGACTCTGATAATGCCGTGAAGAACTCCCGTCCCCGTAAATCAATGACGAGCGCAACCTTAGCTATCTTCCCGTTAGACTGCTCAATAAGCTCGGCAAATTTGGGAATAAGCACCGGTGGTAAGTTATCTACACAGAAAAACCCGAGGTCCTCCAAGCTCCGTACAGCGAGCGACTTCCCCGCACCCGACATGCCTGTAATAATGATCAAGTTCGCAACCGAAGTTTGTTCCTTGTCCGTCATCTGATTTCCCTCCCTCACAATCTTCTCTATATATTAAGTCCTTAAGTAACCGACTTAGTGCAAGAACAGACCTGCAGCCCCAATCATTCCCGCATCATTGCCAAGAATGGCCGGTACAATGTCGACACCCTCTTGAAGAGGCTCTGGTGTTAACTTAGCATATACGCTGCGCACTTCGTTAAACAGAATATCGCCTGCCTTGGACACGCCTCCGCCGATAATAAAGCGCTGCGGGTTAAGCACCGCACTTACTTGAGCAAGCGACTTGCCCAGGTAAAAGGCTGCGCGGCTTACGATGCGGATGGCCGCCTCGTCCCCGGCCTTGGCTGCATCAAACACATCCTTAGCCATAATATTCTCCACTTGGGATAAGGATGTACGATCGCCGCGCTCTACAGCATCCTTCGCCATGCGGATGACGCCGGTAGCTGAAGATACCGTCTCCAGGCAGCCGATCTTGCCGCAGCCGCACTGAATCGCTTCCAAATCAGGAACTACGGACATATGACCCAGCTCGCCGGCCATGCCTGAGAAGCCTTGATATATAGCTCCGTTAATAATAATACCGCCGCCAACGCCCGTACCGAGCGTGTAGCAGACACAGTTCCCTACCCCTTTGCCAGCGCCGGCCCAGGCTTCCCCAAGCGCAGCCACGTTGGCATCGTTATCTATACGGACAGGCTTGCCGAGCCGCTGCTCCAGAATGCTGCGGATATGAACATCCTTCAAACCTATATTTGGTGCCAGAATAATGATCCCGTCACGGACATTCGTAAAGCCGGCAACCCCTGCGCCAACACCCGCCAGCTGATCCCATTCATACGGCGACTGTTCGAGAATAAGACGTACATACCGTTCAATATTGTTAATTACGGCATCCGCACCTTTCTCAACTTCTGTCGGTCCTTCATACGTATGAAGAAGCTGGCCTTCCTCGTTACAGATGCCGACTTTAATTGCTGTTCCGCCCAGATCGACACCAATGTAGATTTGTTCAGACATTTTACAAGCCACCTTTTTCTCTTTAAAATAGTTTGCTCCTACGTACCCACTATAAGCGAACCCACCCCATCGGTCAAGAGACCGCAGAGTTTCTCAAAACCCTTGTCAGCAAGGCTTTTACGGTAAATGATGGCTGTGCGGGGACCCCCTTTTACCTGGAAAAGGACATGCAAAAAACGCTCCTTCTCCCAAGGGGATACACAGAGCGCTCATTCGCATTTATACAAGTAGATGGAATACACTAGAGAGATACATATCTAACAAATTTATGACATAATCCGTTTCTGTCCTTCGAGTGCACGAATCGGTGCGATATTCTGCGTGAATTCCAGTGTTCCAAGATACTGGCCGGTCTCACTTCTCACTGCAAAATAGCGGATGTAGACAAACTTGTCTTTGACCGGAATCCAGAAATCCTCCGCGTCCTTGCGTCCGGCCTTGAAGTCGGCCAGCAGTTCATTAACCACATGTACGCTTTGCGGCGGGTGACAGTTCTGAACGGTACGACCGATGACCGCCTTCGTCCGGGCGAAGATCCGCTCCTTGCCGTGGGAGAAATAACGAACTACATCATTCTCATCGATAAAGGTAAGATCCACAGGGAGATGGTTCATCACAGCCTCCAGCTGTTCGACAGACAGGATGCCTGTCTCAAAGCGGACGAATCCGTCCCGGGTACCGGCGGCCTCCCCTTCTGCATCGCCAGGCTCGGCTGCGCGCTCCGGCTTCCACTCCTGATCGGGAGCCGTCAAGCAAAAGCCAATCTGATCACTCTCGTGGGCGATCTTCACCCACTCGTCCTCGGTCAGCTTCTCAAGTGCCATTGGCAGAAGAATGTTCTCTTCCTTAAAGATCATCTCGTTCACTTCGGAAATAATCCGTTCCAGACTCTCCACAATCAGGGCATTAGCAGGACCTTCGCTGTTCGCACTTAGCATCGCCTTTGTCTCTTTGATCATAAGGCGGATGCCATCATCGACACCCCACATCACTTTGGTCGGACCAAAGATCCCGTACTTCTCAAGGTAAGGGAAGAGCAAGTTCTCCTTCCGGCTGTAATGCTTATCCAGGTCTAGCAGCAGACTGAGGTCTTCGAGCAATTTGAGCGTTATTTCGGGGCTCGCCTCTTTGCGGTAACGATCGGTATGCAGCTGAAGCTTGAAGTTCACCAGCCGTTCAATTTCCCGGTTCTCCAGTTTGAATGTGTGCACGGGATGCCCTGGTTGTTCCTCCGGCTTCGAGGAACGGTGAATTTCTTCTATAGAGCCTTTGAAAATAGCGGTATGCACCGAACACAGCCGCTGAACCTCACTGACGGGAATCCCTTCCTCTTCCATCAGAGCATGCTCCATCGCGGAAATTTCCTCAACGGTTACGTCTCCTACGGCCTCCGCGAACCGGGCCTTGACCTCATCTACGCTCTTCCCCTGGTGCAGCTCCTTGATAATCTCCTTGAGCATATTCTGACGCTTGGACTGCCCTGCAATTTGTGTCTCCCGATTGTTAATAAGCTCGCTCATGATGATTCTCCTCCTCTTTAATATCTATCTAAGACGCAGTTTAAAATGTCCACATTGGGGGAGGGGCGTAACTACGGGAATACTTGGACTTTCGGCCGCTGTTGTTTCCAAATTTCTTGATCAGGACGCAGTGCGTTTGAAATTTGGGCACAAAGAATATGCTTCCGATGTAGCTTTCTTTCAGAAAGCTTGTAGGCGATTGCTTTCGCTCCTCCTACAGTACCAAGCTTCCCCTCCGTTACTCCTCCCTTGCAAGTTATTTTTTAAGTTCGTTTTACCTAGGCTATAACTTCGTATCCTCTATCCTCAAAAGCCTTCACGATCTCCTCAAGTGGGATCTTTCGCATCGCTGCACCTTTGGGGATGGTCATGAATCTTCCTGCACTCTGCAGCATACCGGGCTTGGCAATGTGCCCGAATCCAAGGCTAATCATGATGTCTATAATCTCCGGATCTGCCGTGCATAGATCATATAAGGTGGACTGAAAGTTAACGGTTTTGTTGTTCATAGGAATTGCCTCCATACTGGGAAGCATCAGAAAGCAATCGTCATTGCCCCTTGGCGTCCCCGGACTGAGAACTTTTCTCAATCTAAAAGTAACACGGCCTGCAGAGGTCCATTGTGATTATAATCACAAGTTAAAAATATTTCAGATTTATTAGTAAAGGATGACTCTGGTGACGGTTCTATTTCTTGCAATTTGGCAGTTCATGGTATAATGCACTCAAATTAGGGCTAGGCCGGAAAGGAAATTGATAGTGGCAATCCATATACTTTATATAGAAGATGATTCGGAAATCGGCAGCTGGGTCAGCAAAGACATGAAGGAAAGAGGGCACGAGGTTCTATGGCTTAAGAGCGGCGAGGGCGCAGTCGAAGCGGCAGCTGACTGTCATCTGGTCATTCTGGATGTGATGCTGCCTGGTCTCGACGGATTCACCGTTGGACAGCGTCTGAAGAGGAACCACCCGGACCTGCCCATCCTTATGCTCTCGGCACGTTCCTCCATTGATGACAAGCTGCAGGGGCTGCAGTTCGCCGATGACTATCTGACGAAGCCGTTCCACCCGGATGAGCTTGCGGCGCGAATTGAAGTGTTGGTGCGCCGCAGCGGCTCCTTAGGCGGAAAACCGTTGGAGATTGGACACTTGCGGGTATTCGAGCGGGAGAACCGGCTGGAGAACAAGGAGACGGGCAGCGAGATTATCCTTACTGGCAAACAGTTCCAGATCTTCATGTACTTGATCCGGCATCTGGGCCAAGTGATGACCAAAGAACAAATCTATGAAGCGGTGTGGGGAGATCCCTATCTCGATGGGGATAAGACGCTGATGGTGCATATCCGTTATCTGAGAGAGAAGATTGAGCTTGATCCTGCTGCACCGCAAGTCCTCGAGACGATCCGCGGGATCGGGTACCGGGTGAAGGCATGAAGTTCCAGAGGTTCCCCAAATTCCGGAGTTCATTGCTGTCGCGATATTTGTTAATTGTCCTCGCGGCACTCATGTTCGTTCCGGTGGTGATTCCGTTAAGCTTCCTTGCGTCCTGGCTCGTCAAGAGTGCCGTAGTAAGCGAGAATGAGCCGAAGGAAAATAAGCATTTCATACGGAGGGAGTATCTGACCGATAACTGGCATGCTGCTGCCAAGCAGCTTGCGGATGCTTCTCCTGATCGGATTGATCAGAGCCTAGAGTTATTCAAGCAGAAATATCCCTTCGCCTCCGTCTTCTGGGTCGATCATAGCGGAATGACACGCCTTCAGCTGCCCCCCGGGTCACGCCCGGTCAAATGGTCAAATGAAGATGCCATCCAGTACATGAAGACAAGCACCGGGAGCAGTGAAACCTTCGCTATTTTGGCTTTTATAGGGGATACGCCCACAAAAAAGCAGGGCTTTATGGTCATCGAAATTCCCCAGAGCTATTTCCAGCAAAATGGTATTGCTTCTGATCCAAGCTTATTCGGTATCACGCTGCTCCTTCTGTTCGCCTTCTTCGCCGGGATCTCGTACTTATTCTTCCGGGGGATCCGAACACGGCTGCTTACGCTCGAATCGGCCATGCATGCTCCCGGGGAAGACGGGCTTCCTATGAAGATCCATACCGGCCGGGCTGATGAGATAGGTCTGCTTGAGCAATCGTTCAATTCCATGATCGACCAGCTTGGCCACAGCCGCAAGAGAGAGCAAGAAGAGGAACAGCTGCGCAAGCGTCTGATCAGCAACTTGTCCCATGATCTGAGGACCCCGCTCACAGTCATTGGCAGCCATCTGTATTCGCTGAAGAAGGAGCATCTTACGGATCAAGGGAAGCAGTCTCTTGCCTTAATGCAGGATAAGATGAGTGATCTGGACCACCTGATCGATCATCTGCTCTCTTATAATCTCTTAACCAGCGGCAAATATGCCATTCACCGGAAGCCTCAGGATGTGCTTCGCATCGTCCGGGAAAGTGCGGCTGCCTGGTATCCCTTGTGGGAGAAAGAAGGGCTCTCTCCCGATATCAACCTGGAGGGGGACCCGCTGATCTGGAATGTGGATGAGCATGCCTTACGGCGAGTGCTGGATAACCTCTTCCAGAACACCGTCCGCCATGCCAAATCAGGCGGTTATATCGGCCTGGATACCGAGATGCATCACGGCCGCCCCACTCTGACCATCACTGATCGTGGTCCTGGCATGCTCGCTGACAGCAGCGGCAAAGGGGCAGGACTTGGACTGTCCATCGTTCAGCTGCTGCTTAAGGAAATGGATTTGGGGCTCGAGATCGAGAGCAGCGGCCAAGGCACACTTATGCGGATAAGGCCTTTAAATCCGTAATATATAGACTGATCTGTAACCAGGACGTGCAGCGCGTCCTGGTTTTGTTATTTTTAACCTAATTTTAAACTTCGGCAGGACCCGCATTTAAACTAGCAGGACTATGCTGGTTAACGAGGTGAAGAGAGAAATGAATAATTACGTGATCAAAACTAGCGGTTTAACAAAAAGCTACCGTGGACGCGCCGCCGTAGACGGTCTGAATCTTGAAATTAAAAAAGGGGAAATTTACGGTTTTCTTGGCCCCAATGGTGCCGGTAAGACCACAACCATCCGCATGCTTCTCGGGCTTATCCGCCCTACGAAGGGAACGGTCGAAATTCTTGGAAAGGATCTAAGACGGGACAAAATTAATATTTTGCGCCGGGTCGGATCTCTCGTAGAGTATCCATCCTACTACGGTCATCTGACAGCCGTAGAGAATCTGGAGGCGATCCGCCGTATTCTGAATGTGCCCAAGTCCCGTATTGACGAGGTCCTCGAAATTGTATCCCTGACCAAAGAAGCGAAGCGTGCGGTGAAGGGATACTCCCTAGGCATGAAGCAGCGTCTCGGGATTGCCTCCGCTCTGCTTGGTTCACCTGAGCTGCTCATTCTGGATGAACCTACGAACGGGCTAGACCCGTCAGGGATCCATGAAATCAGGGAGCTGATTAAGCGAATGCCCCAGGAGCATGGCATCACCGTTCTCGTCTCCAGCCACCTGCTTGGCGAGGTGGAGCAGATGGCGGGTACCGTTGGCATCATCCGCGAGGGCCGAATGGTGTTCCAGGACACGATCTCTAACCTGAGGCAGAAGGCCGCAGGGGGTATCAACATCTCCCTGTCCGAGCCGGAATCGGCACTCTGGCTGGCCAAGGATAATGGACTTGCCGGGACGGTGCAGGACGGAAGGCTTTATTTTAACGGGATTAACGATAATCAGGTAGCCGGACTCGTCAAACGGCTTGTGGAGAATGGACACCTGATCTACCGTGTGGAAGAGAAGAACAAATCACTGGAGGACATCTTCATGGAAGTTATCGGGGAGGTGAAGTCCTTATGATTGGCCGCGCATTATCGTCAGACTTCCTCAAGATCCGCGGCAAGGGAATCTGGTTCTTGATCTTCATCGCTCCAATCGGACTTGTTGTGATGCAAGCGCTGAATTTTGGGCTGCGTTATGACTACTTGATCAAGCAGTACCACGGACATCTGTGGGGAGGGCTTATCTCCAACATGATGGCCTTTGTGCCCCTGGCCTTGTTCATGGGAAGCACCCTTGTCAGCTCCATGCTGGCTGGAGTCGAGCATCAGCTCAGCTCTTGGAAGCAGCTGCTTGCCCTGCCTATATCGCGCACGGCCGTGTTCACTTCCAAATTCGTGCTGAGTCTCATTCTTATGGCGGTCGCCTGCCTGCTGCTGTCGGTCGGAACTGCTGTACTCGGCTTATGCCTTGGTTTCGGCTCTCCTCTACCATGGTCGGATCTGGCGAAGATCGGCTTCTTTCCGTTCATAGGCTCACTGCCTTTGCTGGCGCTGCAGCTCTACCTGTCATTAACTTACAAGAATCAGGCTCTTCCGGTTACGCTCGGATTAGCACTTGCGATCTGCTCCTTATTTACAGGTAGTCTATCTGAATTGTTCCCGCTGAACTGGCCTGCATTCGCCTACAAAGCGGACAATCAGCTCCCTTTCCTAGGCGCAGGATTCGCTCTTGGGCTGCTGATTCTAATCTTTGCACTCCTACATTTCAACCGGAAGGACGTGAACTAAATTGAATACATTCCTTAGAGTCCTCTCGTCCGAACGGCTCAAGATGTCGAAATCTCATCTATGGCTGCTGGCTCTGGTCAGCCCTGCACTGGCCCTGCTTGTTGGGATAATGACGAATATTGAACCGGGAATGCCGGCATATCCCTTGCTGCTGACGACGATGTGCCTGTTCCACTCCCTGCTGTTCCTGCCGATTCTAACCGGAGTATTCGCTTCATTTATATGCCGCTATGAGCATGTGGGTGGCGGCTGGAAGTCTCTGTTGTCCCTGCCGGTATCGCGCACCTCTGTATTTATCGCCAAGTTCCTGATCGTGGCTGCCATGCTGGCTTTCACCCAGCTGCTATTCCTGGGCAGCTTCGTAGGTGCGGCCCTTCTCCATGGTGTAACCGATCCCTTCCCTTGGGCGATGATCACTCGCAGCATAGTTGGGGGCTGGGTTGCATGCCTGCCGCTGGCCGCGCTTCAGCTCGGCGTGTCGCTGCGCTGGGTTAGCTTTGCGGCACCGCTGGTCGTTAATGTGATTTTTACCGTGCCTAACATCCTGATTGTTAATTCGGACAAAATCCGTCCCTACTACCCTTGGGCACAGCCTATTCAGGCCATGATGCCAACAAATACGAATTCTGTCGGTTCATTGGCCTTCAATCTTCCTTTTGAAAGCCTGATGATCACTGTAGTTGGCAGCTTTATTGTGTTCCTGGCTGCAGGACTTGTCTATTTCAACAGGCAGGAGATTTAAGGAGTGCACTCTGAATGAAATCCATATTCACAATTGTCTATAGACAGCTGCTACGGCTGCTCATGCTCCTGATGATTATTACAGTGAGCCTGCCGTCCATACCCGTTCATGCCCAGGCAGATCCCAAGGCAGTGGATACGGCCAAGATCGATAAGTTCATGGAGTCGGCTATGAGCCGGCTCCACATTCCCGGGGCTTCCTTAGGCATCGTTAAAGGAACAAAGGCGGTCTACTTGAAAGGCTACGGCGTAGCAGGTCCTGATCAGGGGCCAGTTACCCCGCAGACTTCTTTTGTCCTCGGCTCGACTACGAAATCCATTACCGCCTTAGCCATCATGCAGCTTGCAGAAGCAGGCAGGATTGATCTTAACGCCCCCGTGCAGCAATATCTTCCCTGGTTTCGGTTAGCTGATGCAGATGCCTCGAAATCCGTGCGGGTGAAAGATCTGCTGCATCAGACAAGTGGACTCACAGAGTACGATGGCAGGGTAAGCCTGACAGAGGGAGACAAAACGATCAAAGAGCACCTGCAGGACCTCAGTCGTGTAAGCCCGGTACGTCCGGCTGGCGCTGGATACGAATACTCCAATCTGAATTACAATATTCTCAGCGGGATTATCGAGGCTGTCAGCGGTGAGACATACAGCGAATATGTGAAAGACCACATTTACAAGCCACTCCGTATGAACTCCTCATATACCTCACCACAAGAAGCTAACAAAACTGATCTCGCGACCGGATATCAGTCCCTGTTTGGCTTCATGATCCCTACCCGGCAGCTCGCTCATACAGGTACTGTCGCATCCGGTTATCTGATCTCGAGCGCTGAGGATCTGTCTCATTACATGGTGGCACAGATGAACCAGGGGAGATACGAACAATCTGAGCTCCTATCCGCTAAAGGGATCAAGCAGATGCATGAGCCTGCAGTCTCCATGGGAGGCGGAGCATCTTACGCCATGGGATGGAGTCTAAAGAACGGCGTGACCTTCCATACCGGAGCAACCGAGAATACTTACTCGATTCTCGTTATGAACGGAGAATACGGGATCATTCTTCTCGTTAATGCCATGGATTACCTGGTCTCCTATGACAGTATTGCTGTAGGAATTAGCGATATACTTCAGGGGCAGGAGCCTGTGCATGCAGCCGTTCCCCTGTTCGCCAAGACTTATATGGTTGCCGACCTCCTCCTGCTCATCACGCTTGCTCTAATTATCCGGTCCTTCTACGTCATGTTCAAATGGAGAAGCAGGTATAAATCCTCGGCATTGTGGTTGATCTGGAATACAATCTGCATACTATTGTTCAATCTGCTAATACCCATAGCAGTACTTCTGTACGTGCCTAAGGTGTTCTCCGCTCCTTGGCCTGTTGTACGAGTATTCCTGCCAGGATTAGGTCACGCGCTCTTCTTCATCCCTATTCTCTTACTAGGGCTTGGTGTGTTCAAGGCCGTCCTCATGATCCGAAAGGAGAGTCTCAGAGCAGGAATCAAATAACAACGGGGATCTTAACCTGCGGCACGCACATTAGATTAAATAAGCCAAGGAGGGCTTGAATATGAATTTTTTATCCAGGAAATTTCGTATACAGCTTATAACTCTCATCCTAATGGGGGCTATGCTTATCACGCCAACCAGCACCTTTGCTGCATCACCCAAGAGCCAGACACAGTGGTTCCAGCAAAACACCCACGAGATGAAGTCGCTTACTTCTGAAGACTACCGGGATTTAGCTTTTTTGAAGCCACTGCTTAAGAACAAAACCGTCGTTAGTCTCGGGGAGAATTTCCACCGCGTAGCCGAATATAGCAGTGCCAAGACCCGACTTATCAAGTACCTTCACGAAGAACTGGGATTCGATGTAATCGCATTTGAATCCGGCATGGGGGATGCCGCCGCCGTGTACGAGAATAGAGATAAGCTGAATCCTGAATCTATGATGGCAGCCTCACTTTTTCCAATATGGCATTCCCAAGAGACGCTTGAGCTCTTCAAATATATCAAGGAACAGGGGCAAGGGCCGCACCCTCTCTATCTTGCCGGATTTGACATGCAGTTCAACAGTTACTATTTGACGCAAGTGATTGCGGAAGCCCTGGCCAAGATAGACATGGACAAGGCCAAAGCTTTTGCAAAGATGGATAAGACTGCGATCGATGATCACTACAAGGTTCTGAATAGCTATGGAGCTTTTACTAGCAACAATCCGGCGTTCACCAATGAAATTAAACAGATCTTTGATCAATATGAGCCGCAGTATACAGAAATCCTGACCTTTGTCCAAAAGAACCGGCAGGCTCTAACTTCGATGTACCCGGATAACCCGCATAAGACGGATTTCATAATAAGATCCCTGAAAGACCGGATAAATTTCCTGAAAATGCCCCTGCAAGAGGGAGTAGAAGGTAGCTATTCATTCAGAGACAGGCTCATGCTAGACAACCTGGAATGGCAGATGAAGAATGTCTTCCCTGGTAAGAAAGTTATTCTATGGGCCCATAATGATCATCTGTCCAAGAATACTTCCAAAATCCTCGCGAAAGAGGATGGCAAATGGGTGAACAGCTTCACCAGTATAGGAGAGCTTCTTCATCACAAGCTGAAGGACAAGCTCTACGTAGTTGGACTCTATATGAATCAAGGTGCAGCCAGTACCATTTCTACGAGTAAGCCCTTCACCATCAGCCCCATGCCAAAAGGAAGTCTGGAGAACCTCTTCATGAGCAGCGGGTATAAGAATGCATTCGTAGATCTGTCATCTCAGAAGAAGATGAATAAGTATAATTCCTGGATGTGGAGGCCCATCCTTGCTGCAGAAGATGGGATGACTGCCGAAATCGTCAGACCGAATGCCATGAAGTTCATTCCGAAGGAGCAATACGACGGGATACTTGTCATTAATAAGGTCAAAGCACCCACCCCCATCGACTACTCGTTAGTCTCTTTATTCAATCCATGAAGGATGGCTTGCTGTTCAAGGGGTTAAATCGGCTTGCTTTTAGAAAATAAGCTTAAAATACGCTCTGAGCATATTCACGCAGTAAAAGGACCGTCAGGGAAATACCTGGCGGTCCTTTTAAGTTGTAAGGACACACTTGGAATCCTTCAGCCAAATGTATTACCTGACACTCCGCACCTCGTTTGATAAATCAAGCCAATCCATCTCGTCAGGGGTCAATCGAATACGCGATCCCTCATCACAAGAAATAAGCTCCTCAAGCGACTGGGCACCGATAAGCGCACATGTCGGGAATGGCTGATTGATCACATAAGCAAGTGCGATTTGAACCATGGTCACATTCTTCTCTGCCGCCAGCTCCCCGGCCCGGCGAAGACGTTCCCAGTTGCTGTCATTGTAGAAGACACGCACCATATCCGCATTGTCACGGACAGCTGGACTGAACCGCCCGGTGAAGAAACCTCTGGCTTGTGAAGACCATGATAGTAACGGGAACTGGCTTCTTTCATGCCAGACCAGCGTATCCTCATCGGCTGATACACATCCAGCCCAGAAAGGCTCATTCGGCTTGGCTAGACTGAGATTGGGGCTGTTGAACGTAAACCCGACTAATCCATGTTCATCCGCATATTCATTCGCTTCCTGAAGCCGCTGCCATGTCCAGTTTGAAGCTCCAATTGCACCGATACGGCCAGCCTGGATATGCTCATTCAACCATTCGATAATGTCGCCGACCTTCTGATTCGTATCGTCACGATGAAGGGCATACAGCTCAATATGATCGGTCTGAAGCCGCTGGAGACTGGTCTCCAGATCGCTGGCGATATCCTGTTTCGTCACACGGGGTCCCTTCTCATTGTGATGGGCGCCTTTCGTCAGGATAACGAGCTGATCGCGGTTACCGCGATCCTTCATATAGCGGCCGATAACCTCTTCACTCTCACCGCCGCAGTATATGTTGGCGGTATCAATGGTGTTGCCGCCGATCGCCAGAAAGGCGTCGAGATTTTGGCATACCTTTTCATACACATCATGCTTGAAGTAGTCTGAGCCTTTAATCAATCTGGAAACCGGTCTTCTGCATTGGGGAATCGAAATGTAATCCATGATTCATTCCTCCTTATAGTATGATGCGTTTACGTTCTTTTGCAGATTTCAAACAAGCATCAACAACTTTCATATTGCGAACCGCATCAGAGGAATCGAAGCGTAGCGGCTTTCCGCTTAATATAGCTCGCGCAAATTCATCAGCCTGAATGGCATATTGATTGACTACAGGTACCTCGACCTCCCGTTGTCCTACATTCGTAATCACAGTAAAATTGGCACTTCTATCGGGAAGCGCCACATAAGCAGAAGCAACTTCAATACGGCCTGCTGTTCCGACGATCTCCAGTGTGTTGCGTCCAGCAGCCCACATCCCACAATCGAATGTTAGGGCGACTGATCCAGGGAATTCCAGCAGTCCTGAGGCCATCATATCCACGTGGTCATGCTCGGGGGAGAAGAAGGCATGGACTGTAACCGCTTCCGGATCAGCGCCAAGAATCAACCGTGCCGCGCTGATCGGATACACGCCAACATCATAGATTGATCCGCCCCCCATCCACTTCTTGTAACGAACATTGTTCAGATCTGCCGCATTGTTGAAAGTGAAGGCACCATGAATGCCGCGAATATCACCAATCTCACCGGAAGTGATAATATCCGTGATCATCTTGTATCTTGGGTGAAGCCGGTACATGAACGCTTCGGCTAATTGAACGCCAGCTTTCTGGCAAGCTTCCCTCATCTCTTGGGCTTCATCGCAATTTAAGGCAATCGGCTTCTCACACAGCACGTGCTTGCCCGCTTTCGCTGATTTGATCGTCCATTCCTTATGCAAGTGATTCGGAAGCGGGATATATACCGCGTCAATGGATTCGTCGGCCAGCAGCTCTTCATAGCTGCCATAGGCAACCGGTATATTCAGTTCGCTCGCTGTTTCCTTCGCCTTACTCAAATCACGACTGGCAATCGCGGCTACTACTCCGAGCTCGGATTGCATAATTCCTGGAATGACTGCATGCCTTGCAATTCCGGCGCAGCCGAGAACTCCCCACTTCAGTTGCTTGCCACTCATCTGCCGATCATCTCCTCAACATATGATTTTAATAGGATTATATTGTCATTATAATCGCGATAAAATAAAATGAATATAACAGCATTTTGAACGTACCTAAAACAATATTGTTCATAATTGGAGAGGATAATATGAAGCGGCATTGCCAGTTCCCCACTTTAATCAAGCAGCCCTATTTCTGCTTTCCCGAGTCCGTTGGTATGTACAATCAAGAACTGGATCACAGTGTGTCAAGGGAAGCGGGTACGCTGAATAATTTCAACATACATTTTATTGCCTCGGGAACCGGCTATGTGGAGATTGAAGGCCATACCTATACGCTGCGCCGCGGGGATGCCGTACTTTATTTCCCTCTTCAAGCACAGCGCTACTACACAGATGCCGAGGACCCCTGGGATGTACGCTGGGTGCATTTCTATGGGAACAAACTGCAGGAATATTTTATTGACCGCGATTTCCATAAAAATCACGTTTGGACGCTAAGGCAACCCTCCTCATTCGAGCATGTCCATATGGCTCTGCTGGAGGAGGCCGAAACACATAAGCTTCTGTACCCAGCCACGCTATCTACTCTTACTTATGCAGTGATTGCCGAGTTCTTTAGCCAGGCGGTCCCACAAACAGCGAACAAATCCAGCGATGCGGCCGAACGTATACTTGAACTGCTGCCGCTGATGCAGCAGCATGCCTGTGAGCCGTTCATTCTTGACGAATGGGCGGAACAAGCGGGGGTTAGCAGCTACTATTTCTGTAAGCTGTTCCGCAAATCCGTCAACATGACGCCGATGGACTTCATAACCCTCTGCAGGCTGCAGGTCTCCAAGCAGTGGCTGCTTGAACGGACATCGTCACCGATCCGCCAAATTGCCGAGGAAGCCGGTTATCCCAGTGTCAGCTACTTCAACAAGCGATTTCTGGAACATGAAGGGGTCACTCCCGGCGAATACCGCAGATTGCATAACGAACGTTCCTAACCCCCAAAAAAAAGATCGTTCAATTGCAAAAAGACCCTGTACCAATACGGTACAGGGTCTCTCAATAAAGAAATGCTTATAGATCCAGTGTCTCGCTCCAGTCGTGCACCATTGCACCTTCCAGGAACTTCTCGCAGTCCATCGCAGCCATACAGCCAGAGCCTGCAGCTGTAATTGCCTGGCGGTACTTCGTATCCTGAACATCTCCACAGGCGAACACACCTGGAATGTTGGTCTCCGTCGTTCCCGGCTTAACCACAATGTAGCCATGCTCGTCAGTCTCAATCTGACCGCCAAGGAACTTCGTATTTGGGGTGTGTCCAATCGCAACGAACACGCCATCCGCTTCTACGATTTCTTCCTGACCGGCCTCATTGTTACGAACCTTCAGCCCTTTAACACCCTTCTCGTCCGTGACCACTTCAAGCGGTGTGCGGTTAAGCGCCCATTTAACCTTCTCATTGTCCCGTGCCCGGTCCTGCATGATCTTCGATGCACGAAGCTCATCGCGGCGGTGCACCAGCGTGACATCCGAGGCAAATCGGGTCAGGAAGCTCGCTTCCTCCATGGCGGAATCGCCGCCGCCGACCACGATAATCTTCTTCCCCCGGAAGAAGAAGCCGTCGCAGGTTGCACAGGTGCTCACCCCACGCCCGACATTCTCCTGTTCCCCCGGAATTCCAAGGTATCTCGCAGACGCTCCAGTCGAGATAATGACCGTCTCCGCTTCAAGCGTCTCAGTCTGACCCGCTATCTTAATCGTGAATGGCCGCTTAGAGAAATCCACTTCCTCTACCCAGCCATTCCTGAATTCAGCGCCGAAGCGTTCCGCCTGCTTACGCATGTTGTCCATAAGCTCTGGCCCCAGAATTCCTTGCGGAAATCCTGGAAAGTTCTCTACTTCGGTGGTCGTAGTGAGCTGACCGCCTGGCTCAAGGCCTTCGATGACCAGTGGGTTCAAGTTGGCACGAGCCAAATAGATGGCTGCCGTTAAGCCGGAAGGTCCGGTTCCGATCACGATTGATTTATACATTATGGATAACCTCCTTGGAATTGGTTTCTCCTGCTTCAGATATTCTTATACCCTTTTGCATATATAGCATAAACATAAGACCTTATTCCACATGCCTTTATTCAAATCGTAATTATAAATAAGTTGAATTATTGATCTATACTTGAGGCAGCCGTGTATAACGTATATTTAAACGGATTAGACCGAAGGAAAAATAACATTCATCTTCTCTTTGATGCCGCATACTTCATCAACGCGGCGCGCATACTTACTCGCTGTAGACACCGACACCCCGTAGCGACGAGCAACCTCTTCATAAGTGATCGCCCGGCGGTGCATCTTGGCTGTCAGATATTCAAGCGCCGCAGCCCAGCCTGCTACCGTAGTGATGACCGGTGTCTTCGGATATTGACGAGTCAGGAAATCGACCCACAGAATCTCAAGATCATACCGCTGCAGCAGGTTGTAGCGCTTATCCATATTCTGCGCTGCTATATCAATGACAGCCTGCCACCGATCTTCCCACACCGGGAGCTCGGAGGAGATCACCTGCGGATCCGCCATTCTTGTTCCATCCTGATCACGAACAGGAGTGCTCTCTTTCACACCGAGACTTCGCAGTACGAACAGTGCAATGTTCTTCAGATACTTCTCTTCCCCAGGCTCCATCAGAAAAGCCCGGAGGGCTTCAATGACTTCCACGTCTCCAATACTGCCAAAGGCCTGGATGACCTGAAGCTTGGTTCTGGCATCCCCGTGCCGAAGTGCCCAGAAGAATGACGACCGGATCAGCGGGTCTTCCTTCATCCCTGAAGGTATCCCGGCATCCTGTTTCTCCCACAGCTTGAACTGCTCTTCGAAAGGAAGATGATAGTGATAGCTGGCCTGGAAGTCTTCCCCGCTCTCACGGAGAGCTTCAAGGCGGTTCAGATAGAAGCGGGGAATTTCGGTAGCCGGGTCCAACTTCTGCACCTGCTGCCAATACTTCCCCGCCTCAGCATAGCGGCCGGTATTATAAGAAGCTACCGCGGCATAATGGAACAGGCAGGGATCAAAGTTCAGCTCATCATCCTTGATCAGCCGCTTGAAATGCCCGTAAGCCGATTCATGCTCCCCTAGAATACCCATGGTTGTTGCGAGCTTAAATACATGCTCCTGATGAAAAGGCACAATGTTGCGCAGCTGACTCGTCAGCTCAGCCAGAACCTTCTCATCCCCCTGATGCTGATAGAAGATAGCCAGATTGCACAGACCGTGCAGATTGCCCGGCTCACGCTCTAGCACATCATCGATCGTCCCCTGGGCTTTATTGAATAGACCAAGGTAATAGTACGCCAGAGCCAGATTGTTGCGCGCAGCCAGGAAATCAGGATTCTTGCTCAAGATATCCTCCAGCAGCTTCACAGCCTGGGTAAATTTCCCCTCTTCAAGCAGGGCGCGGGCACTTTCGTGCTCAACCATGCCCTCTCGTGACTTTATGGAACTCAGCTTCATCGGCCGTTCCAGTTCATAATGCAGCAGTTCCATCATTTCTTCTGCCTCAGTCAGGAACTGACCGCTGGCGTCCTGCTCTAAATATGTGACAAGCGCTTCTTCAGCCGCTTCGAATTGCTCCATATTGGCGTAATTGTTCGCCAGATAGAAATAACATTCCGTCATGGTAGGATCGACCTTCTCCAGTATCGAAGAAAGAACGGCATTGGAGCCTTCATAATCCCCCATCTCGGATAATATACCCGCCATATTGCAATGATTCACCGGATTCTCCGGTTCATATTCGACAGCCTTGCGAAAATATTTCAATGCCTTGTCGTAATGATAGCGGTCCAATGAAGAGACGGCTCTCTCAAAGAAAAAGCCTGCATCCATGCGGATTGGCACCACTTTACGGGGTACACCGCCATTATGCTGTTTTTTCTCTTTCAAGCAAGGCACCTCCTTCTTATATCCCTAAAAGTCTCTCAGGTATTATACCATAGAGAGGCCTTTCGTCCCACGTTAAAAGAAAAAGCGGGATATATATTATATCCCGCGATCCTTGAACAAGGTGGCTATGGAACCACCATCGATTATAATTTGAATGGCTTGTGACAGCATAGGGGCAACCGACAGCACTTTAAATACGTCAGCATGCATCTCCGGCAGAGCAATGGAGTCGGTCACGACGACTTCCCGAATATTTGGATGCTCCAGACGCTTCATCCCGTTGTCGGAGAACAGTCCATGGCTCGCACAGATGTACGCATCCTCCGCTCCGCGCTCCTTCAGACCCTCCACCACATTCACAATAGTGGATCCCGTGTCGATCAGATCCTCAATAATGATGGGAGTGTAGCCCTCAACGTCCCCGATGACATGCGTGATGACCGACTGGTTATGAGCGGGTCTCTTCTTGATCATCATTGCAAAAGGTGCATCCAGCCCGCTGGCCAGCTTCTCTGCCATGGAGGCCCGTCCAGCATCCGGGGAGACCACGACAGGATTCGTGATCGATTTGGACTTCAGATAGGAAGTCATAATATCCAGGGTAGTCAGGTGATCCACCGGGATGTTGAAGAATCCTTGAATGGCGGGGGCATGGAGATCGATCGTCACGACACGGGTGGCACCTGCCGTCGTCAGCACATCCGCTACCATTTTGGCCGAAATCGGTTCCCTTGGTGCGGACTTCCGCTCCTGACGGGCATATCCGTAGTAAGGCATAATAATGTTGACCGTCCGGGCAGACGCCCGTTTGGCTGCATCTATCATAACCAGCAGCTCTACGAACAGCTCGTTAATCGGATGGGACAGCGACTGTACAATGAAGACATCCGAATTACGGATGCTCTCCTCATAGTGAACATAGACCTCACCACTTTTGAACCGGGAGAGCTTGATTTTGCCTAATTGTACGCCAAGCCGCTCACAAATCTGTGCCGCCAGCTTCGGATTGGATGATCCGCTAAAAATTTGCAGCCTGGTTTGCATGAGAACCTCCTCTTTAACTTTGCAGCTGTCTAAGATGCCAGTTACGTGTATTCGCTTTCTTCGATAATTATACAATAAAATCGTCACGCACCAAAGCCTCTTTCCGTGTAATTTTAACAGCCAATCACTTCTACAGAAGGGAAATTCATGCTCAAGCTATGCGAAAATAACCTCAAGCCGCAAAGAGCCGGAGGTTATCGCATAGAATACCTTTTGATTTAAGAAGCCTGTTCAATCTTCTATACAAAGTTCCGGGTATCGTTATTCCGTCCAAACTTGTAGCTGGCAATCAGGAAGAACAGTACCGCGAAACCCAGAAGGAGGACCATGTTGAACCAAATACTAGTTATGGCTGCACCGGTTTGAAGCTTCTCGAACGATTCAAGCACCCAGTTCTGAGGCAGGAAGTCCGCGATGCGGCGAACAGCGCTTGGCATAATCTCAAGCGGGATGAAGCAGCCGGAGAGCAGACAGCTCGGGGTCACAATGAAATTCTGAAGTGCCCCAGCCGAGGCGCTGTTCTTGGAGAATGCCACGACCACCAGTGAGATTCCCACCGAGGTCAGAGAGAACAATCCCAGAATGATCAGCAGCGGCCCCATACTCATGCCGGTACTCAGCTTAAATACATACGTCAGGAAGAATAACGCTACGACAATCTGAGCCAGCATGACACACAGATTCACCAGAATATTCGAAATCACATAGGTTCTTGAGCTGATTGGAGAAGACAGTATCCGGAAATAGGTGCGATTCTCGCGATTGATCAGAATGAGTTCCGATAAATTGACCGCTGAGGTCATCATGAACATGATCAGGAAGCCGATGGATTGATAGGACATTCGCTTGGTGCTTGAAGTATCCTCAACCGTGCTGACCGCCAGCTTGAATTGTTTGGACTGAAATGCCCCATACAGCTGGTCGAATTTTGCGGAGTCCGTGCCCGCTACCCTGCTGATCGAAGATATATTATCGATATATTGATTCAGCATAGCTTTGATATAAGCCGTGACCGTGGCACCTTTAACCGACTGAATCGTGATATGATCCGGATTGCCGTCACGTATACTTTTCGAATAACCAGAGCCCAAAATAATTCCGGTATCCAGATCGCTGGCAGCAAGCTTTTTTCGCAGTTCGCCTTCGCTCACCTGCACCACCTTGATATTCTTCAGCCCCTGTACCATTTTGATCGTATCCGCAGCAATTCGCTGCCCGTTGTCTTGATTAACAATCCCCACCCGAAGCACATTCTGTCCTGATCCGCCGTACAGCAGGGTCGAGACCAGAATCCCCGCCACTGGAAGACCGAAGAATATCAGCCAGCTCGACCGTTTGCGGAACGTTCTCTTCAGGGTGCTTAGCATTAGCCACATAATATCTTTCCACATCTTACAATCCCTCCTTGCGCCGCATGAATACCGCTGACAAGGCCAGCAGCAGAGCTGCCAAGCCGATATTAAGACCGATGGCCGGCCACGCGGCCGAGAAGGCCGAACCCTGACCGTAGATCAATTCTGTCAAGGCATGATTAGCCCAGCGGATTGGAGACAAATAGACAAGGTAACTTGTCGGATCGGAACCGGAAGCGTTGACAGGGAAGTAAGCACCCCCGAAAAAGGAAGCCAGCTGTACGAACAGCAGAAGGATGCCGCTTGATGCTTTTCCCTTGAACAAGTAACTCACCCCGAGCCCCAGACTGACGGACATGATAACCTCAGATAACAGGATGATCAGCGCGATACCCAGATGCGCTCCCCAGTATGCTCCAAAGGCGAATTTGCTGAACAGCACAACGACAAGCACGCATAAAAAGTTCTGTACGATGCTCCCTAGCACCTTGCCCGCGAACACCTCACTTCGCCGCACAGGTGAGGCGACCAGACGCGGAGCCGTACCCTGAACAATCTCGCTTCGGATCAGCCGGCCTGCCGACATGGCGCCCCACAGGCCCACCATGACCGACATGGATACAGCATAATAGTCCATGGAACCCGGCTGCCGGTCCGCAGCTACGGAAGTCTCCTTGATGTAGCTTCCGCTCGCGGAAGCGCCGGGGACGAACAGCTGATTGACCTTGGCGGGCTCCACTTTGGCCACCGCAGAGACCGCATTATATTTATCGGTAAAGGCCTTCAGCATGCCTTCAATCACATTGCCCTCTATAGCACTCTGGTTGTTGCCGTAGAGCGATATTCCTGAATCGGTAAGCTCCATATAACCGTCATACCTGTTCTGCCGAATTTCCTCCAGCCCGTTCACACCCTTTTGGATGGTCTCAAAATGGATGTCCGACTTCTTCAGCTCTGCCGTAAAGGACGTGAATGCATCGGCCAAGGGTCCACCGTGACTGGTGTCCTTAACGAGCACCTTCATCTCACCCAGCTGCACATTACTGCTGAAAGCATTGGTAAGCGCTAGCCCCAGAATCAGCATCAGCACAATGGGAAAAGCCAGCATAAACAGCAGTGTACGTCTATCCCGGAAATCATGCTTGATTTCCTTAATCGCAATAGCCACTATATTATTCATTCGATTATCACAGCCTCCTTTCCGCGCCTATTAGTCCCGCAGGTTGCGTCCGGTCAAAGTAAGGAACACGGTCTCCAGGTTCGGCTCCTGCTCTTCAACCGAACGGATCTCTGCCCCGCTTTCAATCAGTACCTTCAGAATCCGGTTCAAATTATCTACAGCCGCATCGCTATGAATTCTAATTACGGGCTCATGCTCATCCAGCCGAACAGTACGGACACCTGGAATCAACCGGAGTTGATCCGCCGGCACATCGCTCAGTGACTTCACTTCAATCCGGATATCCTTCACATCCGTAATGGTCGCGGTAAGCTGCTCCTTGGTCCCCTCGGCAATGATCTTCCCATGATCCACAATGGCAATGCGTGAGCAGATCTCCTCTACTTCCTCCATGTAGTGACTCGTATATATGATTGTGCACCCATCCTCATTGAGCTTACGGACGGAGTTCAAAATATAATTACGGGACTGGGGATCGATACCCACCGTAGGTTCATCCATAATGATCAGCTTGGGCTTATGCGCCAGAGCACAAGCAATATTCAGGCGACGCTTCATACCTCCAGAGAAATCCTTCGGGTAACTCTTGGCTTTATCGGCAAGGCCCACGAACTGCAGCGCTTCTTCCGTTCTGTCCTTCAGCGCTGTCCCTCTAAGTCCATACAACCCGGCAAAGAAGCTTACATTCTCATAGGAGGTCATATCCTCGTAGATCGCCAGATCCTGCGGGACAATCCCCAAATTCATCTTGGCGAACCGGCTTTGCTTCGCAATATCCCGATCCAGAATGAGGATTTCCCCGCTTGAGGGGCGCAGCAGCGAAGAGATCATATTAATCGTCGTGCTTTTCCCTGCTCCATTGGCACCCAGGAAGCCAAAAATCTCCCCTTCCCTGATACTCAGAGAGATATTATCCACCGCGATGAAATTGCCAAACTTCTTGGTAAGTCCACGAATTTCCAATACGTTCATTTCCGTTCACTCCTTAGAATTTGAAGGTGTCTCTTCTGTTCTTCCTGGCTCTATCATAAAGAAAAAGGATGCCCTTATGTCAGTGCATAAGTTCATCCTTTGAGTATGAGAAAGTTCATGTTTTATAGAAGTTGGATTGAGCCGTCTTAAGCATGAGAATTCTCATGTGCCGTGTTGGTTCCTCATGCGCCCAGTCTAGGCTATATAAGTTGAACAATTGATTACACGTAAGGCAGCCGTGTGAAATGTTCTTACGATCGCTGTTGCTCCCAGATTTCTTAATTAAATTTTTATAAGGTAGAAATCCAGTCACAAAGAATATGCTTCCGATGTAGCTTTCTTTCAGAAAGCTTGTAGGCGAACGCTTCGCTTCTCCAGAATCATTTCTCACTCTTGCCTATGGGTAATTCATAAGTTCAACTTATAGAGCAAACTTAGCGCTAATAATCTCATGAACTAACTCATGCTTCCGTATCTCATGAAACAGGACCTGCCTGTTCAAAAGGTATTAACGTGGTTACACTGAACCCTTTGGTGCCGTCGGCAATGATCGTGCCCTGGACGGCGGCTGTCCGCTCCTCCATCCCGATTAGTCCGAGCCCTTTTACAATCTTCGGGTTGCCCCGTCCATTATCCGAGACCACCACTTTAATCAGCCGGTTCAGAACCCGGACCTCAACATGTACCGCTGTAGCCTGGGCGTATTTGGCCGTATTGGTGAGTGCCTCTGTGACATTACCTTGTATAATCCGCCACTGCAGCGGGGTAATCACTCCCATATTCCCCTCATGAACCAGAGAGATATGGAGGTCCGAACGGCTACTAAAGCTCTCGACGGCTGTCTTAAGCCGGCTGAATCCCAGCTGCTCGGTGGGCGGCTTTATATTTTTGAGGGTGAGCCGAATTTCTTCGATCCCTTCCTTGGAAATTCCGATGGCATTCTGTATGAGCTCCTCCGCCTTGTCCGGATCGCAGCGGATCAGCCGCTTGGCCGCCTCCATCTGAATGAGCGCCCCGGTCATGGCATGTCCAATCCCATCGTGGATCGTCTGCGAGAGCCGATTCCTCTCCTCCAGCTTGGTCGTATACTCCGACGTACGGAGGAATTCCTGATTCTCACTTAGCATCCTTGCCAGGCGCTGCCGGTCCGTCCGCTGCAGCTCCGCCTGATCCTCAAGCTGATTCACCAGATTCATATAATAACGGATGCGTATGAAGTTGAAGCAGCTTAGCACAGCGACGAACAAATACAGACCAATTAGGACGTAATCTCTGAGGAATAAGGCCGGGAGCAGGACTACCGGAAGCACGAAGATATTCCGCCGCACATAGAACGAGGCCAGTTCATATACGCTGAAAGGAAGCAGCAGCAGGAAATGCACATCCGCATGCACCGAGTACCAGATTATACCCGCGAGGATCACCAGAATAATTCCCTGCTTAAGCCGCCTGTTCCTGACGGTGTGCAGCAGCAGATTCATAGACAGGTACAGCAAGAAATACAGAATGAGCCAGAGTGAAGGGGCCGGGGCTCCGAAATACGATACATAAATAACAAAGAACAGGACGATCGTCTTGTTGCCGACGGTCCATTGCTCCATCATGAGTCACAACCTTCCCAGCCTAGCGGACCCTGCCCGTCAAGTAATAGATTGCAATTTGGGTTCGATGCTCCAGCGCGGTCTTGTTCAGAATCGAAGTGATATAATTCGCCGTTGTCCCCTCGGAGATGAACAGCTCCTTGGATATCTCCTTATTCGATAGGCCCTGAGCTACCTTGGACATCACATCAAGCTCTCTATCGGTAAAAGGACTTCGATCGAACGGCAGCTCGCCGCCGCCTGCGTGTGATCTTGGTTCAGACGCAGAAGATTGCTGCACTGCCGCGGAAGCGTTTCCCCGGCCCAAGGCTGCCTCATTTCCAGGTGGGAGAGTGCCTTCGGGCTGTTTCCCTGGCCGCAGCAGGTCCATCGACGACTTCAGCTTGTCGAGCACCACATCCTGCAGCACATTATTACCGCTATGCACACTCTTGATCGCATCCCGAATTCGCTCGGGATCATTATTTTTGAGCAGATAACCTCTCGCTCCATAGCGAATGGCATCCAGTATGTATTCATCGTCATCAAATGTAGTCAAGATCAGCGGGCGCGTCTTCGTCCCCTCTGTCAGCTGACGTGTAGCCTCAACCCCATTCATGTTGGGCATTCGGACATCCAGCAGCGCAATATCTACATCATGAGCCTTGCAGTAGTCAACGGCCTCCTGACCATCTCCGACGGTGGCAACTACTTCAAAATCACCGAACGTAGTCAGTATAATCCGCATGCCCTCCCGGATGAACGAATTATCGTCCGCAATCAGCACCTTGATCTTCACCATGAATCCACTCCCTTGTGGGACTATTTTACATGATCATATGCAGAGATTGGAAGAAGGACTTTGCAGCCTATCCAGGATGGCTTGGCTTATCCATCGTATCTGTTCTTGTATGGATTGTGACTTCGGTTAGCGGTCCTACTTGAAATCTTTGATATAATTTTTCTGGTCTTTGGTGAAAATAAATCCCCGGCGCTCATAGAACCTGTGAGCCTGAACCCGGCTTGGATGGGATAACAGCTTGATTCCAGAAGATCCATTGTTTTGCGCCCACTGCTCAAGACACTCCATCAGCATGCTGCCTATCCCTTGATTTCTATTCTTCTCTCTAACCACAAAGCCCAGGACGTTCACTAATGGTTCAGCAAATAGCAATTCATATGGGCTTCCATGAATATATCCAATCACTTCGTTGTTCTCTTCACACACAAAGATGATGTCTTTTGTATTCTTTATAATTTTTTCAATCTTCTCCCTTACGTTCTCCTTGGAAAAAGCAGTTAGATTGGGGTTAAATTCTTGGTTTAACAAATAAACATCATGATAATCGGTTACTCTGATCTCCCTAATAGTTCTTCCTGACATGGTTTAAGACCTCGATTCGCTATATCTAATATTTCGGCAATACAATACATTTTCACCAAAAAAGACCGGGTAGTTGAACAAATCCAGGTTATCTCTGATCCAGCGGAACAAAGCGAATTCGCTCCTTACTAGCACAAAAAAACCGCGCTGGAGCGAAAGGCCCTGTCCCAGGTGTCCCATTCTCTCCAGTGCGGCGTCATGATCTCACTCTTGCTATTCTACTCCCAGCGGAACCATCGTTCTGTGGCGGCCCTCAAAGGTCGCCAACTCACGGAATCCGACTTCATACAGTGTCCTGCGAGCCTGATCCAGATTCTCGCTCAGCTTCTTCGGATCATGGGCATCCGAGCCCACAGTCAGCGGAATTCCCAGTTCATAAGCGTGCTCCAGCATTCGGCGGCTGGGGAACATCTCGGCACAGGCTTTAGCAAGCCCGGAGGCATTAAGCTCCATGGCTACGCCGGATTCACGAACCGCTTCGAGTGCGGCATTCTCCAGCTGAATCACTTCTCCGGTAAGCTCCGGTGCCGGCTTGTAGTCGAAGCGCTTGATCACATCCAGGTGACCCATAATGTCATAGAACCCGGTTCGTGCGGCTTTCTGAACAGCATCATAATACTGTCTGTACACGGACAATATGTCCCTGCCTTCCCAGTTGTGCGTCTGACGGAAGTCTGAAATATCCCATTCCCCAAGAAAATGAACCGAGCCGATTACATAATCCCACGGGTAGGCACTCACAATCCGCTGAATCTCGGCTTCCCAGCCCTCAATATAGTCGCCTTCGAGTCCGACACGCACCTCAATTTGCCCCCGGTACTTCTCCTTAAGAAGGAAGCATTCCTCCACATAACGGGGAAGCTCCTCCATAGCCATGGCCATCTCAGGATAATAATCCGCAGGATTCACATGGAGAAGCGGCATATGGTCGGACAGCCCGATCTGGGACAAGCCGATCTCTATGCCCCGCTGCACATACTCCTCAAGCTCGCCCACGGCATGTCCGCAGCGGACATGATGGGTATGATAATCGATCAGCACGGCGCTTCCCCCTCCGCTCTAGTCGCGGCGTGGACGCTCGTGACGGCGGTCCAGCTCGCTCATGATATCGTCCAGCGAAAGATTCCGCTCCCGCAGCAGCACGAGCAGATGGTAGATCAGATCGCTGACTTCCAGACGAAGCTCATCATTATCGCCGTTCTTGGCGGCAATGATGGATTCGGCGGTCTCTTCGCCAACTTTTTTCAGAATCTTATCGATGCCCTTCTCGAACAAGTACGTGGTATAGGCACCTTCCGGGCGTTCCTCGTAACGCTCCTTGATGATCTGCTCCAATTCACCAAGCACCTCGAAACGGCTGGCGGAAGATGCGGGAGCAGTTACGGAATCAGCACTTTGGACAGCAGCCGCTGAACGATAGAAGCAGTTATCCTCGCCAGTATGGCAAGCCGGTCCGCTGCGCTTCACCAGAACCAGCAGGGTATCTCCGTCACAATCATAGCGAAGGTCCGTAATACGCTGGGTATTGCCCGAAGTTGCGCCCTTGTGCCACAGCTCCTCCCGAGAGCGGCTCCAGAACCAGGTATCTCCGGTGACAATGGACTTCTGCAATGATTCACTATTCATATACGCTACCATTAGCACGTCTTTGCTGTCTGCATCCTGCACTACAGCTGGTACGAGGCCATGGGCGTCCCATTTAATAATTTCCTGCAGCTTCGCAAGAGGAAGCCGCTGTTCTAAAGATTGACTCATCGTATTTCCACCCCTCTGGCTTTCAAATCCTTCTTCAAATCCGGAACAGCAATTTCCTTATAGTGAAAAATCGTAGCCGCAAGCGCAGCATCCGCCTTGCCCTCTGTAAATACATCATAGAAATGCTCTTTGTTCCCGGCTCCGCCTGAGGCAATTACCGGAATTCCGACCAGGCTGCTTACAGCCTTGGTGAGCGGCAGGTCGAATCCATCCTTCGTCCCGTCCGCATCCATACTGGTCAACAGAATTTCGCCAGCTCCGCGCGATTCTGCGTCTTTTACCCATTCCAGAGCCCGGATACCCGTCGGCTTACGTCCGCCATGCGTATACACTTCCCATTCTCCCCAGGCTTCGTTGTATTTGGCATCTACAGCCACAACAATACACTGGGAGCCGAAACGACGTGCCCCCTCCGAGATCAGATCCGGATTCACGATCGCCGCTGTATTAATACCAATCTTGTCCGCGCCAGCGCGAAGGATACGCTTCATGTCATCCACTTGGGAGATTCCGCCGCCCACAGTGAACGGAATGGAGATCTCGCCAGCGGTCTGCCGTACGACTTCAATCATTGTGGCACGGCCTTCATTTGATGCGGAGATGTCCAGAAACACAAGCTCATCGGCCCCTTCACGATCATACAGCGCTGCGAGCTCTACCGGATCTCCAGCATCCCGGAGATTCACAAAATTAACGCCCTTCACAACCCGCCCGTCCTTCACATCCAGACAAGGAATAATCCGCTTTGTAAGCATTACTTCTCTTCCTTTCCTCTGGAGCCTTATAGGACAGGCTCCTTAGGTATCATCATATTTATAAAATTGCTGAATGGCCTGCAGGACCAAGCCAAGCTTTCGCAAAACGATAGGGAAAGACCAGGCTTAACTGAACGATAGGACAGAGTCACCTTTCTGTTGAACAATAAGGCAAGTCCTGCCATTCACTGAGTAATAGGCCCTCTTGTTCCTGCGGCTACTTAATCATCAGCCTGTGCTCCCGTACTACGTCATTCATGCGGTGCATGCGCCGTAATGGTTAAGCTTTAAGTGCCTGAATAGCCTTAGCCAGATCTACACTGCCCGTGTACAAAGCCTTGCCCACAATCGCTCCGCCCACTCCCTGGGCAGCATGTGCAGCCAACTTAATCAAGTCTTCCTGTACAGTGACTCCACCGGAGGCAATCACCGTCCGGCCCGAAGCCTCAGCAAGCGCACGAATTGCTTCCACATTCGGCCCCTGCATCATACCATCACGGGAGATATCGGTGAAAATAAACGTCTCCGCGCCCTTCGCAGCCAGCTCCTTCGCCAGCACTTCTGCCTGGACTTCAGAGGTCTCAAGCCAGCCGCGTGTAGCTACGAAGCCATTACGGGCATCGATCCCGATGGCGACCTTATCGCCATACTGTCCGAGCACCGCTTCCGTGAACTCACGGTCTTCAATCGCCGCGGTTCCGATAATCAGGCGGCTAACGCCAAGTCCAAGCAGGCGCTCCACGTCATTTAGCGTCCGAATACCGCCGCCTACCTGAACGGGCACCTGCACACTGCTGGCAATCTCGCCAATCAGCTTGTCATTAACCGGATGTCCGGCCTTTGCCCCATCAAGGTCCACCAGGTGGATGAATTCCCCACCTTGGGCCTCCCAGGACTTGGCGACTTCCACCGGATTGTCGTTATAGATCGTTTCGCGGGCATAATCCCCCTGCACCAGACGTACACACTTGCCATCCCGGATATCAATCGCCGGATAAATAATAAAAGAAGACATCCATTCTCCCCCTGCTCTATATGGTTAACCATATCTATTTGTCATACCACGCCCGAAATTCCACCGATCACCGTCATGTGACGACGGGCCACCGCTCGCTGTGAGCTTCACGCCATCAAGCCGCAGTTATGCTATCAGCTTATACTACTAGGATTGCTCCCCGGTATTCCGGTTCCAGTACCTTGATTCAGTAAAAGAAAAGCACCTTGCGGTGCATGAAAAGAAATCCTGTGGAGCCATTGAGATACGCCGAGTTCATTGAGACCCTTCGAGGTCCATCGGTGTTCATCAAAGTCTTTCAAGGTTCTTCGATTTTCATCAAAGCCTTCGAGGTTCTTCGAGGTCCCTCGCCATCCTATTCCATCCTCTACCTCAAAGGTCGGAAGGGCTGTACACCCAATGGATTCCGACCATCCAGAAGCAATCCTCTGCACCTTAAGAAGCAAGCCGCCCTGAGGCGGCTGAGCTTGCTTCATCTCCATTTTTGGAAGCCCGTATGCTGCGGGCTTCTCTCAGGACTAAAGCGGCCATGCTGCTCCGTTAGCGATCAGACCCGCTTCGCCCCCTCGGCGAGCTCCATGAAATTGCGGAGCAGCGACATGCCCATCTCCCCGCTCTTCTCCGGGTGGAACTGCATGCCGTACACATTCCCGCGACCCACGATCGCGGTCACCGGCTGCCCATAGTCCGTCACCGCCAGCAGATCCTCCTTGCGCGCGGGAAGGACGTGATAAGAGTGCACGAAGTAGACGTGCCCCTCTTCCAGCCCCTCAAAAATCGGGCTCGACGCATTCGTATACTCGAGCTTGTTCCAGCCCATATGCGGCACTTTATAGGTGCCGCCTTCGAACCGGACTACCCGGCCGGGCAGAATGCCAAGGCCTTGGTGATCGCCGTGCTCCTCGCCCCTGTCGAAGAGGAGCTGCATGCCGAGGCAGATGCCGAGCAGCGGCTTACCGCCGGAAGCCACCTCGCGCACCACAACATCCAGCCCGCTCTCGCGAAGATGGTCCATCGCATCGCCGAAGGCGCCAACGCCCGGCAATAGCACGCCGCTGGCATTCAGGATGACCGAGGGGTCCCCGGTCACCACCGTATCAAAGCCAAGGCGCTCGCAGGCTTTGCTCACACTGTGCAGATTGCCCATTCCATAATCGACAATAGCGATGGTCACGGGTTACAGCACCCCTTTCGTCGACGGTACGCCCGTCACACGTGGATCCAGACTGGTCGCTTCGTCCAGTGCACGACCGAGCGCCTTGAACACCGCTTCAATCATATGGTGCGTATTCTGTCCGTAGTGGACAATCACATGCAGCGTAATCCGCGCCTCCAGCGCTAGCTTCCACAGGAACTCCTGCACTAGCTCTACGCTGAAGCTGCCCACCTGCGCCGAAGGATACTGCGCACGATACTCGAAATGCGGACGGTTGCTGATATCAATGACAACTTGTGCAAGCGCTTCGTCCATCGGAACGAACACGCTGGCATAGCGCTTGATGCCTTTTTTGTCGCCTAAGGCTTCACGAATCGTATGACCCAGACAGATCCCGATGTCTTCCACCGTATGGTGATCGTCAATTTCGATATCGCCCTTCGCATCGACCGCCAGATCGAATTGTCCGTGCTTCGTGAACAGATCAAGCATGTGGTTAAGGAACGGCACATCCGTCTCCAAGCGGGAGTCACCGGTTCCATCCACATTAAAATTAAGTTTAATATCGGTCTCATTCGTCTTCCGGCTGATGCTCGCCTGGCGTGCACCATTTGCTCCGTTAGCTGTTGTCATCGTCTATTCGCCTGCCTTTCTATCTGCCTTGGCTTCCTGCTGAAGCCGGATTTCAATTGCCCGGGCATGGCCTTCGAGCCCTTCCCGTCTTGCAAGCTCCATGATGGTCTCACCATTCTCCAGGAGCGCCTGTTTGCTATAGTAAATCATGCTGGATTTCTTAATGAAATCATCCACATCCACCGGGGAGGAGAATCTCGCTGTGCCGTTGGTCGGGATAATATGATTCGGTCCGGCAAAATAATCCCCTACCGGCTCCGAGCTGTACGGGCCGAGGAAGATTGCCCCGGCATTCTCCACCAGACCGAGGTAAGCCATCGGCTCCTCGATCATCAGCTCCAAATGCTCCGGCGCCAGCCGGTTAATCACCTGGATTCCTTCCTCTATGGAATCCACCACCAGGATCACGCCATAACGGTCAATCGAAGCGGCGGCAATCTCCCGCCGCGGCAGCTCCGCCAACTGGCGCTGCACTTCAGCCGCGCACGCCTCTGCGAAGTCCGCCGAAGTTGTCACGAGAATGGCCGAGGCCATCTCGTCATGCTCGGCTTGGGACAGCAGGTCGGCGGCCACATAGGCCGCGTTCGCGCTGTCATCGGCCAGCACGGCGATTTCGCTCGGCCCGGCGATGCTGTCAATATCGACAGCACCGTACACCTCGCGCTTCGCCAGCGCGACGAAGATGTTGCCCGGGCCGCAGATCTTGTCTACCGGCTCGATCGTATCGGTGCCGTAGGCCAAAGCTGCGATCGCCTGGGCTCCGCCGACCCGGTAGATCTCACTTACGCCGGCTTCCGCAGCGGCGACGAGAATATACGGGTCAATGCCTGCCTTACCGCCGGTAGCCGGCGGCGTGACCATCACGATCTCCGGCACGCCCGCAACCTGGGCAGGGATGACGTTCATGAGTACCGAGGATGGATAAGCGGCCTTACCGCCAGGTACATATACACCTACACGCTTCAGCGGGCGAATAATTTGACCCAGGATGCTGCCGTCCGGCTGCAGATCCATCCAGGAGTTCCGCTTCTCCTTCTGATGGAAAGCGCGGATGTTGGCCGCAGCAGCGGCTATAGCTTCAACGAAAGAGGGTTCCACCTTCTCGTAGGCCGCCTTCAGCTCGTCCTGCGTGACTCGGAGGTCCGCAGACTCAAGCTTCATGCCGTCAAAACGTTCGGTATAACGCAGAAGCGCGGTATCGCCTTCTTTTTTGATATCAGATACAATTTGCTTCACGGCTTCATTCTGCTCAGGTGAACCGTACTCCACTTCACGCCGCAGATCGAATTCCTGTGCCGGTAATATTCTCATCAGCTTATCCTCCTCGTTACTCCTCGCCTACACGCCTATAACTTTTTGCAGGGCATCACATACACGCTGAATTTCTGCGTTCTTCATCCGGTAGCTCACCCGGTTCGCCACAAGGCGACTGGTGATTTCGAAGATGCTCTCCATCTCCACGAGTCCGTTCTCCCGCAGCGTCTGTCCGGTCTCTACCATGTCCACAATCCGGTCCGCTAGTCCGATCAGCGGCGCCAGCTCGATAGAACCGTTCAGCTTGATGACTTCCACCTGCTGACCCTGCTCCCTGAAATATTGGGACGCCACATTCGGATACTTGGTCGCCACACGCTGCTGAATGCCCGGTTTCCAGTCTGGAAGAGCAATCACAGACATCCGGCAGCGGGCAATCCCCAGATCCAGCAGCTCATACACATCCCGCTTCTCTTCCATAAGTACGTCCTTACCGACAATCCCGATGTCAGCTACGCCGTATTCCACGTAGGTCGGAACATCGACCGGCTTCGCAAGGATAAACTCCATACCTACCTCCGGCAGTGGAATAACCAGCTTGCGCGTATCATCTACATCCAGCGGGATATTCAGACCCGCTTCCCGGAATAATGCTGATGCTTTTTTATAAATACGGCCTTTCGGCATCGCTACTTTTATAATTTCAGCCAATTGAGATCAGTCCGCCTCTCTAAAACAATCCTAACCTATTGTTAATTCACAAAACTGACGATATCCGCGTATTCCCCTGCAGTCTCCTCTGCCGTGCGCAATTCGCCTTCCGTACGAATATGCTGAGTCACCACAACCTTACCTTCACTGCGCAGCCGCGCGGCTTCTTGAAGGGCTGACTTCCGTCCCTGTGCATTATACTGCACCAGAACAGGCAGCTTCTGCACAGCCTTAATGCCGTCTACACCGTCAAGAATCCGATTCGTCTTGAGCGCAAAGCCCGTTGCCGGAACAGGACGCCCAAACTGCTGAAGCAGATTGTCATAACGTCCGCCGCTGCATACCGGGAATCCAAGCTCGGCTGCGTATCCTTCGAAGATTAATCCTGTGTAATAAGAAAAGTCCCCGATCATCGTAAGATCAATCAGCACATGCTCAGCAACGCCGTAATCCTCAAGCGCCTCCCATACTTTGCATAGATGATCGATAGAATCTTGAGCCAGCTGGCTTTGGCTAAGCCCGCGCGCCTCACTGCACACCTCTTTGCCGCCGCGAAGGCGCAGAATACCTTTCAGTTCTTCCTTCTGTGCATCGGAGACCGCAAGCTTCGATAAGGTCTCGCGATAACCGACGTAATCCCGCCGAAGAAGCCCCTGCTTCAAGCCCTCGCGGGCTTCTTCATCACCCGGCACCGCTTCTTCCAGCAGCCCATTCAAGAAACCAACATGCCCTAGGGCAATCTTGAAGGTAGTTACGCCAGCCGCCTGCAAGGAAGCCACCGCAAGAGCAACTACCTCGGCATCCGCCTCTGGTGAATCATCACCCACAAGCTCGACACCGGTCTGGAAGAATTCCGACTCCCGTCCAGCTTCTTCTTCGATCGCCCGGTATACGTTAGCATGATAGGACAGGCGAATAGGCAGCGGCTCTTCCTTCAATAAGGAGGACACAACACGCGCAATCGGAGCCGTCATATCGGAACGGAGCACCATTGTGGTTCCCCGGTTATTCAGCAGCTTGAACAGCTTCTGATCCGATGTGGAACTGGCCACACCCACCGTATCGTAATATTCCATAGTAGGAGTCATAATCTGACGATATCCCCAGCCCGACATGCAGTCCAGTACACTGCGCTCTATGGCACGAAGACGCTCTACCGCATACGGCAGATAGTCCCGGACGCCGGCTGGTTTTTCAAATCCTTTCGGTTTAGACAACCTATTCACCTCATATCAACTTTTCATCATTTATGCTTTATCATGGTACAGTGCTACCATGCTACCAAATTAAAGAATATGGGATAGTTTATCATACTGCCCCTTTTTGAGTCAATATGATCTGCCCTCTCTGCTCGCCTTATTTTACCATGATGGTCTAATGGTTTGAAATGTACTCTCAATAAAATAAGAAACCTCCCGGGTCCAGTGAAGTGCACCCCTTATAGTGGACATTGGAAAAACACCCTGTGTTTAAACCGATG
>RCUH01000432.1_pt1 | contig 44017 bp, 45 predicted proteins | sample 2166191 | NCBI WGS metagenome assembly RCUH01 (sample SAMN09932848, study PRJNA488358) | compost metagenome | feature: garden; material: soil; isolation source: compost soil in an enriched community after 214 h of incubation | place: Germany: Experimental Botanical Garden Goettingen | collected... | reverse complement strand
GTCCCGTTACGTTACCTTGGACCCGGCTTATTAGCGGAATTCCGGGCGGATTGTCTATCAACCGGGTCAATGAGTAAAAGGATGTAGCGGAGAAAAACTGGCCCCAATTATAGGCAGGTGTCTCTGATCTGAAGTCAATAAGCAGCAGGCTGTGGAACGTAATTAAATCCACATATTGATGAAGAACGTTCAGCAACACGGTTATATCACTGTAGCCTGTAATTATTTTGGTATTATTCCGGATCACCCCATAATCCAGGTACGGAAGAATTCCAGCTACACCTGTACCGCCTCGGGTAGGAAGAATCATTTTTACCTGAGTATTTTCAAACATCATCATCAAATCCGAGGCTCGCTGCTCGTCGGTTCCGGCAAGAAACCCGTTCTGGGCATATACGTATTGCCCTAATACGATATTGAACCCCATTGCTTTAAGATAATCGATACGTGCATTAATTACTTTGGTATCCAGCGGGCTGCCTAAGGTAACGATTCCAACGGTATCACCTCTCTGGAGTATAGGCGGACGTATTGGCATAAACTTACCTGCCTTCCTTGAGAAATAGTGGCTGCCGGCCAACTGTTCAACATTACATGAATTTTCTATTACATGTACAAAATAGATCTCACTTCACTTTTAGGAAGGGGATTTTATGAAAACATACCTTGTTGGACTTTCTATAATGGCACTTTGCTTATTTAGTGGCAGTTTCCGAGGGGAATTGTTCGTTCAGAATAGGGCAGCTGGCCCTTCTCCTGTTCCGATTCTGCTTTATCATTCGGTATCCGGCGATAAGAGCAATCCGCTCATGATCAAACCAACCCGGTTTGAAGAGCAGATGAACTATTTGAAGAATGAGGGATATCACACCATTACTTTCAAAGAACTGCAGGAAGGATGGTACAACGGACGAGCTTTACCCCCGAAGCCGATTATCATTACTTTTGATGACGGATATGAGGATAACTACACGGCGGCGTACCCCATTTTACTAAAAACAGGTATGAAAGCGACCATATTTGCGGTAACGGGGAGCATCGGCTCACCGGGACGGCTTACATGGAACCAGCTGCACACGATGGAGTCTTCTGGCTTAATAGATACCCAATCGCACACCGTAACACATACTAACTTAACCAAGGTTAGCGATAAGGAGAAGATGAAGGAACTTGTCGATTCCAAGAATGAGATACTACATAAATTAGGGCATTCAGCAGACGTACTCGCATATCCGTATGGATTCTATGATAGGCGTTCTGTCGACGCGGTACAAAAGGCGGGCTATCAGCTTGCTGTTATCACCGAGCCGGGAGCTGCAGAAGTGAAGCAGGGAAGATTCCTGCTGCATCGTATCCTTATCACTGGAGATTTATTGCTTGATCAATTCAAAGCCGCGTTAACTGCGCCATAATTGGCAGATTACTTTTTGCGGTTGACTTTGCCCTTAGGGTAAGGTGTTTAGTAGAAGTGTACAAAGTACGTAATTGGAGGTGAACTATTGTTATCGATTGGAGAATTCTCAAAGATGTGCGGAGTCTCAACCAAGACGCTTCGTTATTATGATGAAATTGGATTAATTAATCCAGAAGAGATCAACCCCGAGAACGGGTATAGGTATTACTCGATCAGGCAGCTAAAAAAGATGCTGTTCATCAATCGGTTGAAATCTTATCATTTCTCACTTGAAGAGTTGAAAGTCATACTGGATTTAGAAGAGGATCAATTCGAAGAGGAGCTTCGCTCTGCCCTTCATCATAAGAGAATGGAGATCCAGGATAAGCTGAAAGCTTATGAATACACCGTCAAGCAAATGAGTGATGATATTTTGAGTCTAGAGAAGGGCGTACCTATGATGTCATACCTTGACAATATCGAAGTACAGCTAGTTGAAACTCCGCCTATGAATATCCTATATATACGGCAGATGATGAGTAGTGATGACTATGCTGCAGGATATGGAACCTATTTTGGCAGGTTATATGAAAAGATTGCTTCAGACAAACTCACCATGCTCGGCACACCCATGACGATTTATCACAGCCCTGATTACAACCCATCCGGTAATGATACAGAGTTTGCGATACCCATTCAGGAGTTTGTAAAGGGCACTAGAGATTTGCCTGGAGGTCTTTGCGCGAAGTCGGTCTTAAAGGGTTCGTATTCGGAATTAACATCGGTATTTGCAAGGCTTAGGCAATGGGTAGAGCAGGAAGGATACGAGCTGGTGAAATCGCCATATGAAGTATATCTGATCGATCCCAATCAAGTCACAGTGCCTGAAGATTTAGTTACTGAAGTATATTTTCCAGTGAAGAAAAGATAACCAAATACGTCTATAGGAGGATACTTATCATGCAAAAAAACGGTTGGCCCACTTCAGAATGGCAGACCGCTGAACCTTCTGCCTTGGGGATCGACTCAGACAAGCTCTCAGGGCTTGAACCTGTAATCAAATCCGAGTACAGCAATATAAATGGAATTGTTGTTATAAGGAATGGATGTATGGCTTATGAAAGGTACTATAATGGCTATTGCCCGGATGATACGCACCACGTGGCATCTGTAACGAAAAGCCTCATCTCCGCTCTTGTTGGGATTGCTATAGATGCGGGATATATTACTCATGAGGACCAGAAGGTGCTGGATTTCTTCCCGGAATATGTACCGGAATCTTCGGACACGCACCTGCAAGAGATCACCCTGAGACATCTGCTTACGATGACGGCCCCCTATGCATTTGAGGATTGGAACGAACCGCTGGATAAGCTGTGTATGCAGCCTGACTGGGTAAAATATACGCTGGATATTTTGGGCCAGAAGGGGAGTATTGGAGCATTTAAGTATTCGACCGCAGGCGCGCACCTGCTGTCGGCCATTATTACACGCAGCACGGGTAGAAGTGCCCGTGAATTTGCGGGCGAGCATCTATTTAAGCCGATCGGGATGAGAGAAATCCCGGATTATGAAATGATATCATTTGGGTTTGAGGATCTGTTCGGACAAAATGTAAGGGGATGGGTTCATGATCCAAACGGAATCTCCACAGGAGGATGGGGAGTAACGCTCACTCCACGTGATATGGCACGTTTTGGCCTTCTATATCTGAATCATGGCAAATGGGATCATCATCAAATTATTTCTGAGAGATGGATTGAGAAATCCATTGCGATGAACTCTAATACATACGGTTATCTATGGTGGTTACGCGAAGAGGATGGGATTTTTGCCTATTCAGCACTAGGTGATGGCGGAAATGTGATCTGCTGTATTCCGTCCCTGAACCTGGTGGTAGCCATTGCATCCGAATTCACAATGAACGCTCGTGATAGGTGGACATTGATTAAGGAATGTATTATCCCGGCTGTAAAAGGGTTCTAAGCTTCAACTAATTGCAGAAATTTAGTGCCGAAAGCCGCAGTTTCCTTTTAGGGAAGCTGCGGCTTAAACACGTCATCCCCAGAAATTGACTTCCAAGTAGAGATATACTAAAATGGCAGAAGGTAAACTCATAGTATACTTTTGTTCACTTAAAGTTTATTGGAGGGGCTTGTTATCGGATCGAAAGAGCGAAAAGAAAAGGAAAAGGAAATTCGGAAAATGGATATCATCGACGCCGCGGAAAGAGTTATTTTCAGCAAGGGATATGATTCAGCAACAATGGACGACATATCCAAAGAGGCGGAATTCAGCAAAAGAACAGTCTACGTTTACTTCACCAGTAAAGAACAAATTTATTTTGAAATCATGACCCGAGGCTACAGACTGCTGGATCAAATGCTGTCCCCTGATCCCCAGATCAGCCACCCGGCAGCATTAGACCGGATGCGGCAGATCGGCACTGTTCTCTATGACTTTAGCAATAAGTACCCCGCTTACTTTAATGCAATCATGCAATATGAGAATGGGGAGATGGACTTTGAGAAGAATATCACCGAAGAATCACGAGAAGAGTGTTATAGGCTGGGAGAACAAATCCTCGGCTATTTAACTGACACTTTAAGAGAAGGTATGAAGCAAGGCGTCATCCGCAGCGATATTGAGCCTGTGAATACGGCGCTCGTCCTATGGGCGTGTACGCTTGGTGTATTTAGTACCGTAAAGACAAAAAACCAATATATCCAACATTATCATCACACAAGTCCGAAGCAGTTTGTATCCGGGGCTTTTGAAATGCTGATCCGGTCAATCGCCCTGTAACCGGAGAGGAAGAGGAGAATGATTAATAAAACGGTGAAAAAGAAAATGATAATGACTTTTTCCCTAATCTTATTCATTACCGGAATAGCCATTATCATTATACTGCTTACAAGCGGAATTTTCTCAAGTTCCCGTTATTTGGAACCATGGAAAAAGAGTTATGTGGAGCAATTTAGAGACCCCAGAATCAAGGTGGCCTCCATCGGAATGCTGGCTGCGAACGGACACAATATGCAGCCATGGAAGGTCAGACTCGATCAGCAAGATGCTTCCACCTTCCGGCTATACGCGGATGCCGACCGATTAACCCCAGAAGTCGATCCATACGCTCGCCAAACGATGATAACCCAGGGGACTTTTCTAGAGTACATAACAATCGCTGGCGAACAGCTTGGTTATAAGACAACCATCACCTTGTTCCCGGATGGGAATTATGATGAACGGGACTTGAAGACAAGCATGAGAATGAGACCTGTCGCTAAGGTTACGTTGACAAAAGCGCTTCCGCATATGAATCCGTTATTTAGATTCATATATTTGCCTGATACAAACCGTGAGCCATACAGCGAAATCGCGTTATCTAACGAGCAAATGAACACGCTGCAAAATATCCAGGGGGAATCAGATGCAGCGCTGCATATTTTTCAGGATGAGATCGATGTGAATCGTCTGGGGCAGTATGCCGTTACCGGGGCGGCAATCGAGGCCGGCGTACACCGAATCAACGAGGAATCAGCCCGATTATTTCGGGCAAATGAACATGAGAAGAATCAATACCGGTACGGTTTCTCACTGGAGGGGCAGGGGACAACAGGTTTCAAGTTGCATATGATGCAGGGGTTAATCTCGATTTTTCCATTTATTAATAATGAAAAGGCAGGTTCAGAGCTACTCGTGAACTCCACACGGACGGCCATCGAACATACACCCGCCTTTGCCATGATCATTACAAAAGATAACAGCCGAATCCAGCAGGTTCAGGCCGGCATGCTGTACAGCAGATTGATTCTTACTGCGCACAGCCTGGGTCTTGTTATGCAGCCAGTCAGTCAAGTGCTTGAGGAGTACCCGGAGATGGAAGAACAGTATGCGGGTATCCACCGGGAATACACGGCGCATTCAGGAACGATCCAAATGTTTGTGCGATTAGGTGCACCGACCAAGTCAGCGCCTTTCACCATGCGCCGTGATGTTTCGGATATTCTTACAAATTAGCTTCATGTTCAACTATACAAAGCAAGGTCCTTTCCGGCAGCGGCTGAAAGAGGACCTTGCTTCTGTTTTTCAATTTTTATGCTTAAGTTAGCTTGTTAGTCTTGAGAATCCATTGATGATCAAGTAAATACCTGCGACCCGGAGCGGAGTGCGCGGGCCGGTACCATCTTTCTTAAAAAGGATTTTGGCCAGATGACCAATGTAGATGTTGATTAGTATTCCGGCAATTATTTCGACAGTACCCACCAAAATCTTTGAATTCATAAGAAAACTCCTTTCAGATCAACTAGCATTTATCCATTTTGCAGTTGCTTTCGTATTTTGTATTTGATGAGCAGGAAAGAAAGACATAGACTCAAAATTCCGACACTACATAGGCCGCCGGTAATTTCCAGCATTGCTGTGGCAGAGTTGCCATACTGATCTGCACCGTTCAAACCTTTTGCAGCCCACGTTCCGGGAACGGCTTTGGAGAGTATACGAAACCATTCTGGGAAATGGTCTTCAATGGTGAAGAAGGACCCTCCAAAAATGCCTGCTACAGCCATAATGACAGATCCGCTGACCGTAAAATTTTGATGAGATTTGACCCAGGGAACAAGCAGCATAACCAGACCTGTTAGAGCGAATAAATAGGCGGCCCAGATCGTGGCTTTAACTCCCAAGCCCTCAAGCAGAGGAATATTCAACATCCAATTTCCAGCAATAAGAACCATCGCGATTATCGTGAGTCCGAACAGATAGGCTGCAATGATTTTGGACCAGAGATATCTAATAAAAGATAAGGGCATCGTAAGAAGCCTCCGCTCTAGGCCATTCTCCTGTTCATCGATCAGGGTGCGGAAGCCTTGAATGACAACAAACCATAGGAACATCAGCATAAATCCGTTCAGACGTATACTAGCAAGCTCACGTGGAGCTGCATTCCGATCAGCAAGATTCGGCTGTGTAGACATTACATGACTAAGAGGGCTGTCTATATTAAGAGAGAGAAATGTACTTAGCTTCTTATACACAGCTTGCTCAGACTCTTGGTCAGCATCATTCCGGTTCAGAACCATTTTGATATGAAGAGGATGCTTTGGTTTTCCCGCGTTTGCTCCAAATCCAGAATCAATAACAATTCCTGTAGAAGTGTCTTGTTCCTTAATATGCTGGGTCATATCTGTCTCCGAGAGCAATAAGACATGCATGCTCTTATCGTTCTGGAGATATTGTGTCAACTGTCTGGAATAGGAGCTAAGGTCCTTATCAACAACATAGACGGTTGTTCCTGTATCATGGGAGAACGTAAAAAAATAGGTGAGCAGTAAAGGCGAGGCAATAATGGCTAGGAATGCGAGTCTGTTGTTAAGCATCAGCTTTAACTGCTTGGATATGATGGCAATTAACTGCATATCTCTCATCCCACCTCTCTTTTGCTTGCCAACCTGAGTGCTAGGGCAAAGAACAGCACGGCCACAACCGAGAGACACATCATGTCCCAAACGAGGGTAGATAAGCTGTCCCCCTGAAAAATATGCAGGTAAGCGTTAATAGCTTTCCCGTTCGGTGTCCATTCCTGAATTTTCTTTAATACGAGGGGGAATCCATCTGTGTTAAAGAAGCTGCCTCCCAAAAAGCCGAGTCCGTATAATACAGGTGCGGCAAAGCTCGATATAGCTGCGTGATCTTTGGCCAAGAAACCGCAGCACAGTACAAGAGAGCCAATAGCAAGGCCATATATAAATGTAACCCCAAGCACAGCTGGAATATGACCCCAGCTCACTCTGAACAACAGCCAACTGCACAGTATAACAATGGTCATTTGAACAACAATGGCCAGAGTAATTCCGAGAAGCTTGCCGACCAAATATTGCAGTATTTGTGTAGGCGCCCATCGAATTCTATCCAAGGTGTTATTGAGCTTGTCTCGCACCAGACTATGAGCAAGCTCGAATGAGGTTAAGAAAGAGAAGAGGACCGTCATGGCGGCGGCCTCATATTGCATGGGACTGACGGATTGCTTCTCATACATAACCCATTCAATAGGAATAGCCATGCCGTTATCCATTCCGAGATTTACCTGGTACGCGGTATCTCCAGAGTTAGAAGTGGGGGACGACGATGAAGGCCCAAAGATCGTACCCAAAATAAAAATCAGAGCTATTGGAAGTAAAATCAGCTTATAGTAGAACACTTTATCTCGGGCTAAAAGCCTGATATCGAGCATCATAAAGCGAATCCATAGGTTCATAGAAGGCCCCTCCTTTAATCCCTGAGCGATTTGCCAGTCAACTGAAGGAACACGTGCTCCAGATTGACTTCTTCATATTGAAAAGAGGACAGGTGGATTCCCAGATTTCGAAGCTGGTCCAAAATTTCTATTACGTTGTCTTCCTTGGGATCAACCAGCAGGGTCATCTCATTCTTGTCCATCGTTATTCTTGCGATACCGGGTATCTGGCCCACAACTTCCGCATTCTCCTGACCGGTTGGTTGAAAAGTAAAAGTGAGGGTGTCCAAGGCTCCGGAACTTTGCTGCAGTTCTTCCTTAGTTCCATAGGCAATGAGCCTGCCATGATCCATAATGGCTGCCCGGTCACATAAGTATTCGACTTCTTCCATGTAATGAGTGGTATAAATTACAGTTGTTCCGTTGTCCCGCTTCAGGCCCAGGACGGTCTCCAAGATATGATTTCTGGATTGGGGATCGATGCCAACTGTAGGCTCATCCAGGATTAGCAGCTTTGGATTATGCATCAAGGCAATACCTATATTTATCCTTCTTTTCATTCCTCCAGAGAACTCCTGAATGCTTTGATGGCGCTTGTCATACAGGCCCATGAGTTCCAGAACCTCCTTCGCCCTGTCTTTTAACACATTTCCGGACATACCATACAGAGAACCGAAGAATTCCAGATTATCCTGCGCACTCAGTGCTTCGTATAAAGCCAGATCTTGTGGCACAATGCCCATGATTTTTCGGATCTCGGCTGAAGAGTGCACTAGTGATTGTTGATCCACCCATATCTCGCCGCTGTCGGGTGCCAATATCGTCGATATCATGGAGACCGTTGTGGACTTTCCGGCTCCATTGGGACCGAGCAGACCTACGATTTCTCCTTGGTTCACCCTTAGAGAGAGGTTATCGACTACTGTCTGGTCGCCGTACTTTTTGGTCAAATGTTTGAGCTCTAGCATTGTTTTATCCTCCACATGTAATCGTTGTGAATTGCACACTTATTGTATTAAGTGAGCTCATTTGCGCCAATTCACGAAAGTACTCAATCAGATACATGACTTCGGGATATGTTACCGATGACTTTCGTTATCTATGTCGGCTAGGCATACCATGGTAAAATAGAAGAACTGTCTATTTACCTGTAAGGCGAGGGGATTCTATGCTGAGGTTATTTGCATCTGTTAAGAATCGGGTGTGCGTTTTTTTAACTTTTAAAGGATTACTGTATTTGTATGTACTGAGCGATATGACGAACCAGACGCATACCATTTCGGGGCAAGCATGGCTTCTTGTGATCCTGCTTGGCTTGAACGACTTGGTTCGTGCCCGCTACTGGCTGATATCCCCGCAACGGCACCGCCAATTTCTTTATTCCTTGGCTATCAGCATCCTCCTATTGGCTGGCTTTCATTTTAGGTTTCCTTTTGGAAGCCTGCTTACAATGATTCAACTTACATTAATCGAGCTTTTGATTTTCAGTGAACGTCTGTCCTATCTACTGGTTGGTCTAAGCTTGGCTGCTTATGTACTTTCGAATATGTCAACGGGTTTCTCCTACGTTCGAATGGGTAATGATTTCATTAATTTTGCAGGCTTCTTGATTGTGGGAATGTTGTTTAGAACGATGATTTTGGAAAGGGATAAAACAGAAAGTCTATATAAGGAACTTCAAAATGCCAACAGCAAGTTGAAGTCATACTCAACCACACTCGAAGAGCTGACGATTACCAAGGAACGAACAAGAATAGCTCAGGAACTGCATGACTCCATCGGTCATTCCTTTGTTGCTTTGAGCATGAACCTGGAATTCGCCCATCAGACCATTGATTTGTATCCTGACAAAACCAAGGAAGTGCTTGGCAAAGCACTGGCCCTCTCTAAGGATGGGATGGATCAGCTAAGGAAAGCCGTCGACACATTAAATCAAACACTACAAGTGGAAAATCTAAGAGGCTCATTTAGGGAGTTATTTGCTAATTTTGAGCAAACCACAAAGGTTCAATTTCATTTGGAACTTGATAATTCGATTGAAGGTGAACATCCTGGTTTGAAGGAGTGTCTTCTCAAAACTGTACGAGAGGCAGTAACTAATGGAATCAGGCATGGCGGAGCAACTCTATTCACGATTAAGGTGCGAAAGTGCGTGGACGGAGTCAGCATGGAGATCCATAATAACGGAAGAACCAGCAGCCCTGTGGTGAAATCTCATGGCTTATTGGGGATGGAGAGCAGGATTACAGCGCTTGGGGGCCATTTCGAATTTTCTTCAGATGAAGGGTTCTCCATTCTTGTACATTTGCCCTCTATTAATTCAAATCCTGATAGTTTGAAGGCTGAGAATAAGAATAAAGGAGGGCGGTACTATGATTAAGGTGGTTATTGTGGATGATCAGGAAATTGTCAGAGAAGGATTGAAAATGATTCTAAGTCTGCACAAGGAAATCCGAATTATCGGGGAGGCGTCAAATGGCCAAGATCTACTAGATTGCCTGGCCGATCTGAGTCCTGAGGTGATCCTGATGGATATCCGGATGCCCGTCATGGATGGAATTACAGCCGCAAAGCTGGTTAAGAAGCATTGCCCGGATACCAAAGTCATTATTTTAACTACTTTCAATGAATATGATTATATTGTCAGGGGATTAAGGAGTGGGGTGGATGGCTATCTATTAAAAGATTCCGGTTCATTAGAGATCCTTAACGCCATCAAAGCGGTTATGACGGGCAGCGTGCTTCTGACCTCACGTGTAACGGAGACCATGATTGAATCCATACCCTCGTCTTCATTAGATGAAAATCCCACTGAAGATGGATATCCATCCGAGCTTGATAAGACCAAACTGGCTCAGCTTACACCCCGAGAACTGGATGTTGCAAGGCACATCCTTTCCGGCAGCAGCAATAAAGGCATTGCACAATCGTTATTTGTGACCGAGGGAACTATCAAAAATTATGTGTCCCGAATTTTAGAAAAGCTGGACTGCAAGAACAGAACGGAACTCGTTCTACGCTTAGGACGACTGGGGCCATTTTAGAAGATGAGTTTCGCATCCTTCCGCCACGAACGTACTATTCGCGGACATTCACGAATTTACAGCTGGGCACATACACTGTGCTAGTGGAATGGAGCCATACATGCAGGAAACGAAATAAGCATAAATTTTTGTCTATTTCTAGTACCTTTTGACGAAGTTCTTACTTTTTTACCTGCTTTAAATAGTTTATAATTATCAGATAATCGTAGATATGTTAATCTTAAAAATAAATATATTACACTACTAGCCTATAAGGATGGTTAAAATGAGCCACAGCGAAACTAAAACAGACGTCATCTTGATTGGTGCCGGAATCATGAGTGCCACTCTGGGGACACTCTTGAAAGAATTAGTGCCGGACTGGAATATTAAAGTGTTTGAGAAGCTCGAAAAAGCAGGTGAAGAAAGCTCGAACGAATGGAATAATGCAGGAACAGGGCATGCTGCACTCTGCGAGCTTAACTACACTACCCAGAAACCGGACGGATCGATTGATATTAGCAAAGCGATTAATATTAATGAGCAGTTCCAGGTTTCTATGCAGTTTTGGTCTTATCTTGTAAATAAAAAGCTGATCGATAATCCGCTCGACTTTATCATGCCGCTGCCTCATATGAGTATGGTACAAGGACAAGAAGATGTGGCCTTTCTGAAGAAAAGATTTGAAGCGCTGTCAAACAATCCCCTATTCCAAGGGATGGAGTTCTCCGATGACCCAGCTAAGCTTAAGGAATGGATTCCGCTTATCATGCAGAACCGTCCAACTAATGAAGTGATAGCGGCTACCAAAATAGACACTGGAACGGATGTTAACTTTGGCGCTTTAACGCGAATGCTATTTAACCACTTAAAGACTAAAAACGTAGATATCCATTATAAACATAGTGTTGATAATATCAAACGCACCAGCGATGGTTTGTGGGAACTCAAAGTGCGTAATTTAGACAGCGGCAGTGCTGAGCGCCATACGGCTAAATTTGTGTTTATTGGAGGCGGAGGCGGAAGCCTGCATTTACTGCAAAAAACCGGTATTCCTGAAGGAAAACATATTGGCGGGTTCCCCGTGAGCGGAATTTTCATGGTATGTAACAATCCTGAAGTTATAGAGCAGCATCATGCAAAAGTATATGGCAAAGCAAAGGTTGGAGCTCCACCTATGTCTGTTCCACATCTTGACACAAGGTATATTGATAATAAAAAATCGTTGTTATTCGGACCATTTGCCGGATTCTCACCAAGGTTCCTAAAAACGGGCTCATTGTTTGATCTAATTACTTCTGTGAAACCGAATAATGTCTTAACGATGTTAGCGGCAGGCGCAAAAGAGATGTCATTAACCAAATACCTAATCCAGCAAGTGATGTTATCGAAAGAACAGCGCATGGAGGAGCTTCGTGAGTTTATTCCAACCGCGAAAAGCGAGGATTGGGATTTGGTAGTAGCAGGCCAGCGTGTACAAGTTATCAAAGATACAGAAGCAGGGGGTAAAGGAACGCTTCAATTTGGTACAGAAGTCATTACTGCTGCAGATGGCTCGATTGCTGCATTACTAGGTGCTTCACCGGGTGCTTCTACGGCCGTACACGTTATGCTTGAAGTCATTAACAAATGCTTCCCAGAACAAATGAAAGAGTGGGAAGCCAAAATCAAGGAAATGATTCCGTCGTATGGCAAGTCACTCATGAATAACCCGGAGCTACTGCACGAAATTCATACTGCAACAGCAGAATCGCTTGGCCTGAGCAAAAAAGAGCCTGTGTTTAGCTAAGCCTTACCACGTAAATAAAAGTTCATACAGAATGGCCCGAGCCGCATATTGGTTCGGGCTTTTTGGCATCCGTCCGAAGAGATCATTGAACGAAGGGCATTTGTTTAAAATTAGCAGGATATGGTTATAAAATGAATGAATTTGTAAATGATTGGAGGGTTGTGTATTGACTCCCAGAATCCAGCTTTCTTTGCAAACTAGCAGTCTTGTCGCCTCCTTTATGTGCTGGGTGCTTATTTCATCTCTCATGGTCTATATCAAAGATGACATTGCCCTCACCTCGGGTCAAGCGGCCTGGGTCACTGCGATCCCGGTTATTCTGGGCTCCATCCTAAGGATTCCGGCGGGATTCCTGGCGAATCGCTATGGAGCGAGGATTATGTTCGTCATAAGTTTCGCGGCTCTCCTACTTCCTATCGGATATCTGGGATATGCACACTCGTTCATCGATCTAATGATAAGTGGATTTTTTCTCGGAATTGGAGGCGCTACCTTCTCAATCGGAGTTACTTCTCTGCCTAAGTATTACCCTAGGGAAAAGCATGGAACCATAAACGGAATATATGGAATCGGAAATATGGGAACAGCATTTACCACTTTTGGGGCGCCGATCCTGGCGAACGCACTAGGGTGGAGAAATGCGGTGTACGTCTATTTATTTCTCGTAGCAGGCTTCGCGCTAATTAATTTTGTTCTTGGTGACCGGCAGGAGAACAAGGTGAACAGCTCTATGAGGGGACAGTTCCACCAAGTCTATCGAAATGAAAAACTGTGGTTTTTGAGTATGTTCTACTTTATTACCTTCGGTTCTTTCGTCGCGTTTACGATTTATTTACCCAATTTCTTTGTAAGTCAGTTTGCTCTGGATAAAGTGGATGCGGGAATCCGGACAGCCGGATTTATTGTGCTCGCAACCTTGCTGAGACCAGTAGGCGGGATTCTGTCGGACAAGCTTAATCCTTATGTGGTTCTAATGTTTGTATTCGGCGGTCTGACCCTGTCAGGTATTCTGCTTTCATTTACTCTATCCATGCCGCTGTTTACCGTCGGCTGCCTGGCAGTAGCGGTCTGCAGCGGGATCGGGAACGGCGCTATATTCAAGCTCGTCCCTCTTTTTTTCGCCAAGCAAAGCGGCATTGCGAACGGGATTGTATCTGCGGCAGGCGGGATCGGCGGATTCTTTCCACCATTGATGCTTACTCTGCTCTATGGAATGACAGGTCATTATTCGATCGGCTTTATGGCCTTGTCAGAAGCGGCACTAGCCAGCTTGGTACTTGTATTCTGGATGTCCTTCCAGTCCAGGATTCAGCTGTATGCCGATATTGTCAATTCCACTGCGGATGCGGTTATGGTCACCGATGATCAGAGTACGATCATAACAGTCAATCATGCTTTTACCCAAGTCACAGGTTATTCGAAACAAGAGGTGATCGGAGGCAAGCCTTCCGTATTAAGTTCGGGGAAGCATGACCGTGAGTTCTATGATAATTTCTGGAAGTCTCTTGTTGAAAAGGGCCATTGGCAAGGAGAGATCATCAACAAACGTGCGGATGGTACCTTGTACCGCGAATGGCTGACTGTGAGTGCCATTAAGGATGAGCAGGATAGAGTGAAGAATTATGTGGCTATTTTTAGTGATATAACCAATCAAAAGGAGAGATAACCATGTCAGGACCTGCACTTAAAAATGTGGACAGCCATTCATCTATTCATGAGGCTGCGCTGGAAGAAGCCAGGGAAATTACCGGTGTATTGGAACAGTGCCTTCAGCGCGGTGATTTGCTTAAGGCACTGGAAGTAGCCTATGTGGCTCTGGAGCACTGGGAGAGCAGAACATTGCAGCATGCAGCAAGTGAAGAAGAAGGACTGTATCTGGAAGTGCTTGAGCAGCGGCCTGATCTGCTAGGAACTATCACCTCCCTAATTCGCGATCATCAGCTAATGCGTATTGTTGCCGGGGAAATTAGGGGACTGCTTGCCGCTCAGGAGGCGACTCAGAAGCATTCCATGGAGCAGGTTCTTCATCGTTTTCATGCTCTTATTTTGATTGATCATCTTCATAATCAAGACGAGGAAAGGATGATTGGTCATGAGCTGGGGGGACACGTCCATGTGGATGAAGAAGCCGTGTGAGGAGGAGCAGGTAAGGCTGGCCAGACCCCTTGAGCTTGTATCTTCAGAGTTGTACCGGATGTTACTTCACGAGCTCGCCCGTAATCATATCCATCCATATGATGTGAAGGCGAGTGGTACCAGGGATGGTGGAGGCATCCAGATCGAACTTCGTTATGGAGAGCGGTTCAATCAGCTGCAGACCGCTTGTTTCAAGCGGGAAGTGATTGAGGAGAAGCCGGAGGAGGCTGCCAATTTTTTTCGGGATGTGGGTGATGAGATCAAGAAGGCGATGATTTCGGACTATTTTAAAATGATGAAGCCGTAAGGAGGGATCTCATGTCACTGGGGGAAGAAGAAATGTTCCTTAGACAGGATAGAGAGGATCTGCGCGAAATTTTGACCATGCGATTCGGAGATATTCCAGAAGGTGTGAATACACAGATTGAGCATCTCACAGATTTGAACCAGCTTCAGCGGCTGATTCTTGTGGCCTGCAACTCGCCAGACCTCAGGGTGTTCACGGAAGAGCTGGGCGAACCGGATCAGTCATTCAAGCTGACGGGTGAAAGATTTAATCCACTGGGCTAGGAACTAAATCGATGAAAGGCAGGGTGATCGTGTGGGCGGTAGACGGAACAAGCTGTTGGAATCACTGAAGCATTTAAAGCGCGGCGAGCGAATTAATGACGGATGGACAGAAGAGAGCCCGAAGACGCGGGACTGGGAAGATCTGTACCGGGGCCGATGGCAGCATGACAAGGTTGTCCGCTCCACACATGGAGTGAACTGTACCGGGTCTTGCAGCTGGAAAGTTTATGTCAAGGACGGCATTATTACATGGGAAACCCAGCAGACCGACTATCCGACTACAGGAGCGAATTTCCCCGAATATGAACCACGGGGCTGTCCCAGAGGAGCAAGCTTCTCCTGGTATACATACAGTCCTGCACGGGTGAAATATCCTTACATTCGAGGGGACCTGCTCGAGCTCTGGCGGGCTGAGCTTGCACTGGGGAATGATCCGGTTACCGCCTGGTCGAATATTGTATCGAACCCGCAGAAACGTGAGCAATATGTGAAAGCCCGGGGAAAAGGCGGGCTGGTACGTGCAAGTTGGAGCGAGGCCTGCCAGATCATTGCCGCAGCCAGCATTCATACAATTAAGACATATGGGCCAGACCGAGTTGTCGGCTTCAGCCCGATTCCAGCGATGTCCATGGTTAGCTATGCGGCAGGAACCCGATTTCTGTCACTTATAGGTGGGACAATTCTCAGCTTCTATGACTGGTATGCAGATCTTCCGCCCGCATCCCCTCAGATCTGGGGTGACCAGACCGACGTGCCGGAAAGTGGAGATTGGTACAATGCGAAGTATTTCATAATCTGGGGAACGAACCTGCCGCAGACCCGAACTCCGGATGCCCATTTCATGGTCGAAGCAAGGTATAACGGGACGAAAGTAGTCGGTGTCAGTCCGGATTATGCGGAATATGAGAAATTCGCGGACTTATGGCTTCCTGCTCGGGTTGGTACAGACGGCGCTCTGGCGATGGCAATGACCCATGTGATTCTAAAAGAATTCTATGTGGACCAAGAGATTCCGTATTTTCAAAGTTATGTTAAGAAATTTACGGACCTGCCATTTCTGGTCATGCTCCAGCAGGAGGAGACAGGGAACCGTTCTGACCGTTTCCTGCGAGCGTCCGATCTTCAGGACAGCCAAGAGCTGGCGGAGTGGAAGACGTTGGTATGGGATGCAGTGACCGACTCGCCATATGTTCCTAATGGAAGTCAGGGGTTCAGATGGGACCAAGATAGCAAATGGAACCTTGACCTTGAAAGGCCAGATGGTACGGCCATTGACCCCAAGCTTTCCTTCTTGGATTCCAGTGATGAGATCATGTTGGTGGACTTCCCCTATTTCGCTGAAAGGGAAGGTGAGCTGGTCCGCCGCGGCGTTCCGGTCAAGCATCTGAAGACAGAAGACGGGATTACACTTAAGGTAGCGACCGTCTTTGACCTCATGATGGCACATGTGGGCATAGGCCGGAACCTCCCAGGAGATTATCCAGCGGATTATAACGATCCGAAGCCGTACACACCGGCTTGGCAGGAAGCGATTACAGGTGTGAAGAAATCCCACGTCATCCAGGTGGCTCGGGAGTTCGCTAACAATGCCGCCAGAACTGGGGGCAAATCCATGATTGCCATGGGCGGCGGGACGAATCACTGGTATCACAGTGACCAGATCTACCGCTCCATTCTGAACCTTGTGCTTCTGACAGGATCGCAAGGTGTTAATGGCGGCGGCTGGGCTCACTATGTTGGACAGGAGAAGGTCCGGCCTCTGGAGGGCTGGCAGCAGGTTGCATTTGCTGGGGATTGGACTAGGCCGTCACGCCTGCAGAATGGGACCTCTTTCTTCTATTTCGCAACAGAGCAATTCCGATATGAGTCGCGTGTGAATGAGGAGGAGACGACTCCTTGGGGCGGTCGCTATAACAAAATGCACCCCGCTGACGTGAACGCCATGGCTGCGCGTCTCGGCTGGCTTCCTTCCTTCCCGCAATTCTCGCAGAACTCGATTGATCTGGTGAAAGAGGCCCGGGAAAGCGGTGCCAAGACGGACCAGGAGGCGGCAGATCACATTGCCTCACGCGCCGCGAAGGATGAAATTCAGTGGGCGATTGAACATCCCAATGATCCCCGCAACTTCCCGCGTGTATTCTTTAACTGGCGATCTAACCTGCTGGGTGACAGCGGGAAGGGACACGAGTATTTCGCCAAGCACCTGATTGGTGCTGACAACCAGGTGCTGACCGATACGGCTCATTCCTGGCGGCCAACTGACATTCAGACCGACGAGGTACCGCCTGAAGGCAAGACAGATCTGTTCATCGCGATGGACTTCAGAATGACGAGCTCAGGGCTGTTCTCGGATATCGTACTGCCAGCGGCGACCTGGTACGAGAAGCACGACCTGAGCAGTACGGATATGCACCCGTTCGTTCATCCATTCAATCCGGCGATCTCCCCACCTTGGCAGGCCAAAAGCGACTGGGACGCATTCCGGGAAATCGCGAAGGTTTTCTCGGAGCTAGCGGCACAGCATCTGCCCAAGACTGAGGATGTGGTTATGTCACCACTCGCTCATGACACGCCAAATGAGATGGCCCAGGTCCATGGGAAGATTTTGGATTGGCGCAAGGGAGAAGTTCCAGCTATTCCAGGCAAGACTATGCCCGTGTTCCAGATTGTGGAGCGTGATTATCCGAACGTCTATCAGAAGATGATCACCATCGGCCCGAATATCAAGAACGGCTATGGCTCCAAGGGGGTCAAGATACCAGGGGAAAAAGTATACCGCGAACTGGAAGAACGCCTCGGGATTTCCAAAAGGGAAGGCATCGGTAAGGGGAATCCCGATCTGTACAGTGACAAGCAGGCGATCGAGGCGATTCTGCTCATGTCCGGAGCGACGAACGGACAGCGCGCAGTTGAAGGCTGGAGGTCCATGGAGGCGAAGACTGGTAAGAAGCTGGCTGAAATTGCAGAGCCCAGGGAAGAGGATGCATACACTCTTGCGGATATTACGGCCCAGCCTAGGCAGGCCATCTCCGCCCCGGTATGGAGCGGACTTGAGAAGGACAACCGGCGCTACTCTCCGTTTACGTTGAACACGGAATACAGCATTCCTTGGCGGACGGTAACTGGCCGGCAGAGCTTCTATCTTGACCACGAGATGATCCTCGACTTCGGCGAGGCACTGCCACTGTATCTGCCTCCACTCTCTCATGTTCCTTTCCTGAAGGGGGAGAAGGAAGTTGAGAACCCCGGCAAGTCTCTGACCATCCGGTACCTGACTCCCCATCAGAAGTGGGGTATCCATACGATGTTTACAGAGACGAACCAAATGGCTACCCTATTTCGGGGCTGGCAGGTTGTCTGGATGAACGAGAACGACGCGGCCTCTATCGGTGTGAAGGATAACGACTGGATTGAGGTATACAACCGAAACGGGGTAGTTGTGGCAAGAGCGGTAACAACGTACCGGATACCGGAAGGTATCGCGTATATGTATCATGCTCAAGACCGGACCATGGGGGTACCTGGTACGAGTATTAATAAGAAACGGGGCGGCACCCACAACAGTGTAACCCGGATCACACTGAAGCCCACGCATATGATTGGAGGCTATTCTCAGCTCAGTTATGGGTTCAATTATTATGGACCGACTGGCAGCCAGAGAGATACCATCACGATCATCAGACCGCTTAAGGAGGTGGATTGGCTTGAGGATTAAAGCACAAGTCGCCATGGTGATGAATCTTGACAAATGTATCGGGTGCCACACGTGCTCGGTCACCTGCAAGAACACTTGGACGAACCGTCCGGGAGCGGAATATATGTGGTTCAACAACGTGGAGACTCGGCCCGGTCCAGGTTATCCGAAGTCTTGGGAAGATACCGGGAAATACAAGGGAGGCTGGGTGCTTCGTAATGGGCGTTTGTCACTGCGTGCAGGCGGGCCAATCACCAAACTCGCCAATATTTTCTATAATCCTGATATGGCCAAGCTGGACGATTTCTATGAACCTTGGACCTATGATTACGACAATCTGATCCATAGTCCGAAGCGTAAATCTCTACCCGTGGCCAGACCGATGTCCATGATTACTGGAGAGTATATCGACAAGCCGGAATGGGGACCGAACTGGGATGATGACCTGGCGGGAGGCAGCGAAGTGGTCCCGCTGGATCCTAACGTACAGAAGCTGCAGGAGCATATTGCCATGGAATATGAGAAGACGTTCATGATGTACCTGCCGCGGATTTGTGAGCATTGTCTGAATCCATCCTGTGTGGCTTCGTGTCCGTCGGGCGCACTGTACAAGCGGGATGAAGACGGTATTGTCTTGGTGGATCAAGAGGCATGCCGGGGCTGGCGGTTCTGCATGAACGGGTGTCCCTATCATAAAGTATATTACAACTGGAATACACACAAGGCGGAGAAATGCAATTTCTGTTATCCCCGGACTGAGGCGGGCCTTGCCACCATCTGCTCGGAGGCCTGCGTAGGCCGAATAAGGTATATTGGTGTGGTCCTATACGATGCAGATAAGGTGAAAGAAGCAGCCTCCGTGGAGAATCCACAGGATTTATATGAATCCCAGCTATCTGTCTTTAAGAATCCTTTCGATCCCGAGGTGATCGAAGCGGCTCGCCTGGCAGGGATCAATGATGCATGGATCGACGCCGCACAGCAGTCCCCGGTCTATAAGCTGGCGATGAAGTGGAAGGTTGCCCTGCCGCTGCATCCGGAGTACCGGACACTGCCGATGGTGTGGTACGTGCCCCCGCTCAGTCCGATCATGAATCATATTGAAGAAGAAGAGCTTCAGACTGATCACTACATTCCTGCAGTGGATCAGATGCGGATTCCGATGGAATATCTCGCTTCGCTTCTCACGGCCGGAGATACAAGTGTAATCCGCAGGGTTCTGCTGAAGATGACGTCGATGCGTGTGCATATGCGCAATAAGAGCGTTGGAGGCATGGATGAGCTGAAGCACAGCCAGCTGCTTGAAGAAGCGGGAATGACGGAGGAAGAGATCGAGGAGATGGCCAGGCTGTTCGCCGTGGCGAAATATAGTGAGCGGTTCGTGATTCCAACCGGACGTCGTGAGATGGATGACCATCTTCATTACAAGCAAGGAGCTTGCAGTATTGAGGACATTGCGCCGCCGGAAGGCATGTTTCACTATCCTGCCCGAGAGGAGAATAGCATGTGAATGAAGCACAGCGTTTCATCTTAGCCGTGGTGTCGAGAGTGATCAGTTATCCGGAGGATTCTTTCCCAGAAGAGCTGCGTGAATTGATTCAAGCCGTGACAGAAGAGTCGGAAGAAAGCGGAGAAAGCCTACAACTTCTTGACGCATTGAATAAGCTGCAGGATCAGCCTCTACGAGAACTCAGAGAAATCTATGCAACCACATTCGATTGGACGGAAGCAACCGGTCTGTATCTGACTGCCCATGAGCTGGGTGACAGCCGGGACCGCGGCCCGGCACTTATCCTGCTCCAGCACATTATCTTGGATGCAGGTTATGAGCTTGAGGGCGGCGAACTGGCCGATTATTTACCTGCTCTGTACGAGCTGGTTGCCGCTGCACCTGATAATGTGCACCTGAAGGCGCTCCGGCGGCGTCTGGCGGTCACAACCAAACGGATTGCGCGCCTGATGCCTACAGAGAATATTTATGCGCCATTCTTCGAACTGCTCGTAAGTGAAGTGTTCGGCGAACCATCGGCCGAGGATATCCAGAAGCTGGAGCTGGCCAGGGAGCAGGCCGATCTGGACGATATGCCTTATCCGATTTTGTATGGTATGGATGGGATGGCAGCTTCGGATAGGCCATTAATGGACATGAAAATGTGCAAATGAATGGAGGATTAATATGACCGGGACCTTTTGGTGGGTCATCTTCCCATATATCACACTTACAATCATGGTAGTAGGGCTGCCCTATCGGTTTGCTTTCCGTCAGACCACCTGGGCAGCACCTTCCACGGAAATATTCGAGAAGAAATGGCTCAGGGTAGGTTCCACGATATTTCACTGGGGAATTATCTTCGCTTTCATAGGCCATATCATGGGTGTACTGATACCCCGGCGGGTCTACGAGGCAATGGGCGTGTCGGATGAACTTTACCATATCTTCGCAATTGCGGGTGGCGGTCTGGCGGGGCTTATGGTCGTGCTCGGGTTGATTTTTCTACTGATTAGAAAAATCGTTAACAACCGCGTTCGCGCTCATGCTTCCTTTGCGGACTATTTCGCTGTGATCCTGCTTCTGATTGTCGCTGGGATGGGAACCTATATGACTCTGGTGTACAATCTCACCGTGGTTACTTATGAGTACCGGACTTCAATCGGCCCCTGGTTCAGAAGCCTCTTCGTATTCCAGCCGGAGTATCAGCTGATGCGAGATGTGCCGCTTTTGTTCCAGATTCATATTCTTGCGGCGTTTGTCCTGTTCGCATCGATCCCGTTCACCAAGCTCGTGCATATGTTCTCCCTTCCTGTACGGTATCCTGCGAGAGCGCCCCAGCAGTACCGCTCACGCAGCGGATTCAAACGTAAATCCAAAATATGATAGGTACAGCGAGAAGCAGCCCTAATGGGCTAAGAACAAACCCGTATATACGCTGAGCGTTACATCACTAAGCCGTTGAATTCAAATCAACGGTTTTTGCTTATGTCATCTTAAATAGATCTGAATGGAAAAATAAACATAGTATGCAGTGGTGTAAAACTATAATTCAATATATCATGATTGATATGAATTCATAGAATGGGGCGTTCATTTAATTATGTGGACTTATGTGAGCAGAAGTTATTTTTGTGTGAGTATCAATATATGAATATTCCAATTCTATCCACCAAACTATATGTCCCAGTACAACGGACTAAAGTTGTCGCTCGGCCGCGCTTGATCGAGCGGCTGAATGAGGGTCTAGACCGCAAGCTGACGCTCATCTCTGCCTCCGCCGGCTTTGGAAAGACTACGCTTGTGAGCGAATGGGTTGCAACAAGCTGCGGTCGACCTGTCGCATGGCTGTCACTGGACGAAGGGGATAACGACGCAACACGCTTCCTGACTCACTTTGTCGCAGCTTTGCAGACGATTGCGGAGAATTTTGGAGGAGGCGTGGTCCGTGAGCTCTCATCTTCACAGTCACCGTCAATCGAATCGATTCTTACGATTATGCTCAATGAAATCTCAGCCCTCCCGTTCAGAATCATCTTTGTCCTGGATGATTACCATGTTATTGGTGCCAAACAGATCGATGATGTCCTCATCTTCCTGCTCGAGCATCTCCCGCCACAGCTGCACCTGGTTATCACCACCCGTGAGAATCCTCAGCTTCCCCTGGGCAGGTTACGCGCCCGCGGTGATTTAACTGAATTGCGTGCGGCCGATCTGCGGTTTGCTCCCGCAGAAGTAGCCACGTTCCTCAACCAAGTGATGGGTCTGAGTCTCAAGGCAGACGAAGTAACTGCGCTTGAGACCCGTACCGAAGGCTGGATTGCAGGGCTTCAGCTAGCGGCACTTTCGATGCAGGATCGCAAGGATATTCCTGCATTCATTCGGGCATTCGCTGGAGACAATCGGTACATTGTTGACTACCTGGTCGAAGAGGTCCTACAGTGTCAGCCGGATCATGTCCGGAGCTTCTTGCTTCAGACCTCAATTCTGGGCCGATTGCACGGCCCGCTGTGCGATGCTGTCACTGGCCAGGAGAATGGCAGTGCGCGGCTCCAATCCTTGGAGCGAGGCAATTTCTTTGTCGTTCCCCTGGATGACAGGCGCGAGTGGTATCGCTATCATCACCTCTTCGCTGAGGTTCTCACTGTGCATTTAAGAGAGGATCAGCCCGATCAGATAGCTACGCTGCATCGGCGAGCAAGCATGTGGTATGAGCAGAATGGCTCGACCGCCGATGCTATCCGCCACGCGCTGGCCGCCGAGGATTTCGCACGAGCGGCCGATCTGGTAGAGCGGGCATGGCCAGACATGCGCAGGAGCAGACAGGAGGCTGCGGTGCTGGGCTGGCTGAAGGCCCTCCCGGGCGAACTGATCCGCTGCCGGCCAGTGCTGAGTGTTGAGTATGCTTGGGCACTACTCGCTTGCGGTGAGTTAGAAGCCGCCCAGGACCGGCTGCGAGATGCTGAACAGTGGTTAGCGACGGCGGCAGACATGCAGGAGCGACCAGCAGCGTCAACGACTGAGATGATCGTCGTGGATGAAGAGGAATATCGCCGTCTCCCGGGTACGATCGCAGGCTACCGTGCTGCATATGCTCAGGCTCTCGGTGATGTACCCTCTGCTGTGAGATACGCCCGGCAGGTGCTAGACCTCGTACCAGAGGACGACCATCTCCGGCGCGGCGCAGCAACTGCACTTTTGGGACTGGTATCCTGGACGACAGGGGATCTCAAGACAGCACACCGGATGTTTGCCGATGGTATGGCTAGTGTACAAATGGCAGGGAACATCTCTGACACCATCGGGGGTGCAATCGCACTGGCAGAAATACGGATTGCGCAAGGTCGGCTTCGCCAGGCTATGCGAACCTATGAGCAGGGATTGCATCTTGCGACAGAGCAGGGTGAGCCTGTATTACGCGGGACTGCTGACATGTACGTTGGGATGAGTGAGCTCTCCCGTGAACATAACGACCTTCGTTCGGCCACGCAGCACCTGCTGAGAAGCAAGGAATTGGGTGAGCACATTGGGTTCCCACAATTCCGGTATCGATGGCGTGTTGCAATGGCTAGAATACAAGAGGCGCAAGGAGATTTGGAAGGTGCGCTCGACTTGCTCCGCGAGGCTGAGCACCATTTTGTGAGTGACTTTTTCCCAAATGTACGTCCTTTAGCAGCAATGAAGACACGACTGTGGGCGAGGCAGGGAAGGTTGGATGAAGTCTTCGACTGGGCAAGGGAGCAGGGTCTGTCTGCTCTGGATGATCTTTCCTACTTGCGTGAATTCGAGCATATCACCTTGGCCAGGGTACTCCTGGCCAAGTATAAGAGCGACCGTTCAGACAACTCCATGCTGGAGGCAATCGGACTCCTGAAGCGCCTCCTCCAAGCAGCAGAAGAAGGCGAGAGGACGGGAAGCGCAATCGAGATCCTGATTATGCTGGCACTTGCTCACCAAATGCAAGGCGACATCCCTGCTGCGCTTGTACCGCTGGAACGTGTCTTGACCCTCGCTGAGCCAGAGGGGTACTTCCGCATCTTTGTGGATGAAGGGCAACCCATGGCAGCCCTGCTGGAATCGGCCTTGAAACAGGGGATCGCCCAAAACTATGTCCGTCATCTCCTGTTAGCCTATGGCAGGACTCAGAGCAGCCCGCCTGCCAATCAAGTTATGAACGAGCCGCTTAGCGAACGAGAACGTGAGGTGCTTCAGCAGCTCAGAACCGATTTGAGTGGGCCGGACATTGCACGGGAACTCAGCGTGTCTCTGAATACGCTGCGGACCCACACCAAGAACATTTATGACAAGCTTGAGGTGAACAACCGCCGGGCCGCGGTCCGGCGGGCTGAGGAACTCGGCCTATTCTAGCTAACCCACAACTAATTACCAACCCCAGCCTTGGCAGATTGCCAGTGCGGGGGTTTTTTGTCCTGAGGAGCCTTAATAAATCACCACAACAATCACCACATGTGGTGATGTCTTATCATCACATGAACGTGTATCTTTAGTGCTAGAAAGGAAAGCAGACAACGAGTCGGGATGTATCCAAAAGAAGAACATGAAGGAGGCACAGAATGAGTGAGATAGTTGTATCATCAGAGGACAATTACGAGTCTGAACTGTACGAAATTCGTCTCAAGGGACATCTTGATGCCCGGTGGGCCAACTGGTTTGAGGGGCTGATCTTCACCTGCAATAAGGACGGAACAACCGTGCTCACCGGCCCCGTGGTTGATCAGGCAGCACTACATGGATTGCTGAGGAAAGTGCGGGATCTCGGCCTGCCCTTGATATCAGTCATTCAGATTGATGTCAATCAGGCCGAATGTCAACGTGAAGACTGAACATTTATTCGCTCATAAAAGGAGACAAACATATGAACCCAAATCGCCAGACCGTAATCAATAAAGGAAGCAATCCGATTAAGGAGAACAAAATGAAGATAACGGCTACCCATCTCATCCGCTCGGCAGGCTTAGCTGCTGTGTTGGCCGGGATACTGTTCATAGTCATTCAGACGATCCATCCACCAGAAAAGCTTTCGTCAGTCACTTCCAGCGCTTGGGCAAGCGTTCACTACTTGACCATGGCGATGTCCCTTTTTGGCTTGCTCGGTATTACGGGGATCTACGCCAGGCAAGTGAAAGAGACCGGTTGGCTTGGTCTGGCCGGCTTTCTCCTGTTCAGCCTCTTCTGGGTAGCCACGACAGCCTTTACATTCGTCGAAGCCTTTATATTGCCCCTCTTAGCGACCGACGCACCAAAGTTTGTGGAGGGATACTTGGGAATCTTCAGTGGTTCAGCCAGCGAGTTTAACCTCGGCCCCCTCTCGGCGGTAGCGCCTGTAGGAGGAGGATTGTATATTCTTGGTGGACTACTATTTGGCATCACTACCTTTCGCGCCGGTATCCTACCGCGCTGGGCCGCTGGGCTGCTTGCATTCGGTGCTGTGTCGACTCTCGCATCTTCGCTGCTCTCGCACCCACTTGATCGGATCCTTGCGGTGCCGATGGGAGTATCTTTGGCTGGTCTTGGATATGCCCTTTGGACTGAACGGAGGAAAAAGGGATGAAAGCGAGCGTATACAAGAGGTACGGGCCGCCGAATGTACTTCAGTTACGGGACGGTGTGAAGCCGGAGCCTAAAGACGACGAGATATTAATTAAGGTCTATGCTTCAACCGTTGCAGCTGGAGATTGGCGCTTACGCAAGGCACATCCTTTCCTTACGCGCCTGTTCAACGGTGCAATTCTGGTTGTAGCAGTCATACTGGAAGAAAGAATTAATTTGTTATAGAGTAGTAGTACAATTATTATTGAGCATGCAGGAGGGATTGGGTGGAATACAAAATTGTTTTTAGTGACATTGATGGAACCTTATTAAATTCAAATCATCAAATTAGTAGGGGAACGCTAGATTCCGTTCTGGCGCTAAAACAAATCGGAGTTCCATTCATTTTAGTGTCTGCACGGATGCCCAATGGAATTCTTCCCCTGCAAAAGGAATTAAGAATCAATGAGCCCATTATATGTTTCAGCGGAGCACTTGTATTGGGAGCCGTCCAAGCCGATGGGACAAGGAAGGTCTTACTCAATAAAACCTTGAATCCAAGTGATGTAAGGGATGTATACACTCTGATCACAGATCGATTTCCGCTGATTAGTTTCAGTGCCTATAACAAAGAAAACTGGTTTGTTACATCTCTAAATGATGAATGGGTTATACAAGAGCAAAAGATAGCGGGTACACCACCCCAACTATTCAATTTTGCTGGTAACAATCATCCGACTATGAATAAATTATTGTGTATGGGTCCACCACAAGCTATTGATTCTCTTGAAACGGAATTGAAGAGGTATCATCCTGAAATAACTATTTATAAATCCAAGCCAACCTATCTTGAAATCATGGCACGAGATGTGCAAAAATCTTCTGCAATTATGACTTTGCTGGAATCTTATCATGTTACAAAGCAAGAAATTATCGCTATCGGCGATAACTATAATGATATTGATATGATTCGCTTTGCTGGATTAGGAGTAGCGATGGGGAATTCTCCAGATGAAGTAAAAGCATCTGCACATATAATAACGTTAGCGAATGATGAAGATGGAGTGAAAGATGTTATAGAAAGGTACTGTTTACAATTAAAATGAGATAAATTGCGCCTTATGGGATTTCTTGTTATACTTTGCGCATGATATGTGACAGGGGGTTTTGTTGATGGCAATGCTGGGTTGCTCATTAGCTAGGAAGTCCTCATGCAAAGCCTAACCTAGGGCGATACTTTGCGTGGGGTGCGATAGAATGGATTCGATCGCCCAAACTTGAACTTTATCGTTTCTAATAACGGGCTTTGCACCTTATGATCAATCCATACAAATAAGGGGCTAAAGAGCTATGAATACACCATTTATTAGAAACCATCAATATAACGTGATTAAGAAACAATCGGAATTTCTTCAGAATACACTGCGAACCGTTGCGGATCGGAGCGTCTTGGAGACTGTAAGATATCGTGCTGCAACGAACATTGTTGAAGCTTTCCCGTACCTAACAGAGGCTCAACAGCTGATGTTGGAACAGATATCGACTCTCGAGAATGCATATGATTTCCAGAGGTATCTTAGCGACTTGGAACCATATCTAGAGCCATATCCGTCTATTACGATGAAGCAGATTCAGAAGCTGTTTCCTAAGAATAAGAAACTGAAACTGCCTGATTTACAGTCCATCGACTTTCGATATATGACTTATCTGAGCTGGGTAGATATCGCGACCAATAAATTATTCATTGTTTATCCGTTAGAAGGACAGTTCGTCGGTATAGAAGGAAGAATCACACCCACTCACAAAAAAGGGTACTGCCTGTTCTGCAATCGGCATCAAGAACTGGCATTCTTCACAGTCAGGACCAAACCTGCGAACGCTTCGCCTGATAATATTTCTGCTATAGGTCAATACGTATGTATGGAGAACCAAGGATGTAATCAGTGCATTACGGATACAGGAGCGCTGGAGAAGTTCATTTACACCGTTCGCAAATAAGCGACCTGGAAAATGGTACAAAACGTTTTAAGTGTAAACTTTCCATCCTGTATGTGTTGATGTGTAAGCTTCGGGTATGATACGATGCCTTTACCTTAACAAAAGGAGTTGAAAAGGATAATGTAATCTTTTCTCGCTGATCATGAACATAATAAAACCTGAACCAGCGGTCTGCCGCAAGCAGCAATCGCCTTGTTTTATTATGGATTAGCAAGATTAAAGTTACTTATTCTTTTCCACTCAAACGAATAGGCACAATAAAGCTCATCTGGAGCCTGAATTTGCCGTATATTTATTTGAGCTACAAGAAAAGTAACTTTCTTGTAGCTTTTTTATTTGTAAAGGAGGATTGCTCTATGTCTTTGGTCCAGGTCAACCATTTAACATTCGCTTATGACGGCAGCTACGACAACATTTTTGAAGACGTAAGCTTCAACATTGATACGGACTGGAAGCTTGGGTTTACGGGGAGGAACGGACGGGGGAAGACGACGCTTTTGAATTTATTGATGGGGAAATATGAGTATCAGGGAACGATATCTGCCCAGGTGCAGTTTGAATACTTTCCTTTCACTGTCCAGAATAAGGAACAGAACACGCTGGATGTGGTCGAGGAGATTTACCCGGACTATGTCCATTGGGAGCTCATGAGGGAGCTGAACTTGCTCCAGGTTCCCGAAGACGCCTTATACCGACCTTTTGATTCCTTATCCCAAGGGGAGCAGACGAAGGTAATGCTGGCAGCACTCTTCCTTAAAGAGAACCAGTTTCTATTAATTGACGAACCAACCAACCACCTGGATATGGAAGCAAGGGACCTGGTGAGTCAGTATCTGAATATGAAGAGCGGATTTATTCTGGTATCACACGACCGGGCGTTCCTGGACAATTGCGTGGACCATGTTCTGTCAATTAACAAAACGGACATTGAAATACAGAAGGGGAACTTCTCAGAATGGTGGGAACGGAAAGAGAGACAGGATAATTACGAGCTCGCGGAAAACGAAAAGCTGAAAAAAGATATCAAGCGCCTGTCTCAAGCTGCAGAGCGTACGAGCACCTGGTCTCATGAGGTGGAGAAGACCAAGAACGGCACGCGCAATTCTGGATCTAAGGTAGACAAAGGATATGTCGGCCACAAGGCAGCCAAGATGATGAAACGGTCAAAAAATCTTGAGAATCGGCAGCAAGCTGCGATTGAGGAAAAGTCGTCACTTTTGAAAAACCTTGAAAACTCCGATAGCCTTAAACTATCCCAGCTCTCGTATCATAAAAGCCAGATCGCAGAGCTAGGCCATGTGTCGGTCTTTTATGGGGACAAAATGGTTTGCTCGGATGTGAGCTTTACGATAGAAAAAGGCGATCGAATCGCACTTTCCGGCAAGAACGGCTCAGGCAAATCGAGCATTCTAAAGCTGATTATCGGTGAGGATATTGCCTTTACGGGAACATTTCGGATGGGCAATCAGCTGAAAATATCCTATGTATCCCAGGATACCTCGCATTTACAGGGAACGTTAACGGATTACGCGAGAGAGCAGGGAATAGATGAAAGTCTATTCAAAGCGATACTTCGTAAGCTCGACTTCTCCCGTATCCAATTTGAAAAAGACATTTCATTCTTCAGCGGTGGTCAAAAGAAGAAAGTGCTCATTGCCAAAAGCTTGTGCGAGGAAGCTCATCTGCATATCTGGGATGAGCCACTCAACTTTATTGATGTCATCTCTCGTATGCAAATTGAACAGCTGCTCATGGAACACAATTCTACGATGGTGTTTGTCGAACATGACCGTGAATTTTGCAACCATATTGCAACGAAGATTGTGAAACTGTAATCCATTCCTAAGCCGGAGAAGAAGATAAATTTTATGACCCCAGGTTAATTTTATAGTAAAATGAAATCCGTGGAATTTAATATAGAATAGAGTCAAATACTCTAGCGGATGAGGAGTTACCCGACAAGTGAAAAAGTTATATTCGGCTTGGTTTGGAAGCTATTGGAGCCCCTATCTGGTTATGGTTATAGCGGGTATTCTCAGCGCGGTCTACTTCGGAATCACGAATACGGTATGGGCCGTAACCGGTGAGTTTACACGTCTGGGAGGTCACATTCTGGAGTTCTTCGGCGTTGATGTATCAGATTGGGCCTATTTCGGCCTCGTCCATATGAACGGAACGACCTGGACGCGGACCGACGGCTGGATCGTATGGGGCATGTTTATCGGAGCCCTGATTACGATTCTGCTAAGCAGTAATTTTAAGATTCGATTCCCGAGACAGAAACGGCGGTATTTACAGGCATTTGCCGGGGGAATCATTGCTGGCTTCGGAGCTCGTCTGGCTCTGGGCTGCAATCTTGCAGCCTTTTTTACCGGAGTGCCGCAGTTCTCCCTTCATTCCTGGATCTTCATCGTTGCTACTGCCGGGGGTACATTCCTGGGTGCCAAGCTGGTCAACACAAGATGGTGGAAAGGAAGGCCTGTTCTGCATAAGGGGGGGACTGTACCGTCTGTTGGACCGCGCAAAACCCGGCAGCCTCTGATAGGGGCAATTCTAGGAATAGCCTACATCGGGCTGATCGTATACTTATATGCAAATGGCCACACCATGCTCGGGACAGCCGCCATTTTTGGAGCGGCATTTGGTATCCTGATCGAGCGAGGGCAAATCTGCTTCACCTCCGCATTCCGCGATCTGTGGATCAGCGGCCGTGCCACGATGACCAAAGCGATTGCCGTCGGAATGGCGGTCAGCTCTGTCGCTACACTTATCATTATTCTTGTATACGGTCTGGATCCGATTACGAAGATTGCTGCTCCAAGCACCTTGATCGGTGGACTGCTGTTCGGCCTAGGAATCGTTATGGCCGGCGGCTGCGAGACCGGTATGATGTACCGGCTGATGGAGGGGCAGGTTGTTTTTTTACCTGTGTTTATCGGCAACATAATCGGAACTACCGCATTGGCATATGCTTGGGATCACATGGGTATATATAATCTACTTGTGAAGAGCGGCTCACCAGTCAACCTGATCACTGCCATGGGCCCAGCTGCAGCATTGATTGTTACCCTGCTTGTACTCGGGGCTATGTTCGTTATTGCCGCGTACTGGCAAAAAAACTACCGCTTTGGTGAAGGATTTAAGAAAGGGGGGAGAACTCATGTCCGTTGATTTAACACTCGATATCCGGGGTGAATCTTGTCCTTATCCTGTCATCTACACGCTTGAAACGCTGCGTGATATGAGCAAAGGACAAACTCTTCAGGTTATTTCAGACTGTCCGTCCGCTTTTCGGAATGTGCCTGAAGAAGTCGTCAAACATGGATATACCATGGCACAAGAGCCGATCAAAAATGGTCAGGAATTCAGCCTGTTTATACAGGTATAATTTTGGTGTAAATGAGCTGAAATTTAACTTGAATATTCATTTGATGCAAGCCCGATAATTCGGGCTTTTTATTGTATAAGATCATGCTTCTTGTCCTTTTAGTATCATATTATTTACTGATCGTTCTCGATATGTTACAATAATTTGGGGAGGGAATTTATATGGCAAGAAGTAAAGAGTTTGAAGTGAACGAAGTATTGGATAAAGCAATGAAGATATTCTGGGAACAAGGTTATGAGAAGACATCGATGAGTGACCTGGTTGAACATATGGGAATTCATCGCAGAAGTATTTATGATACATTTGACGACAAACATTCGCTGTTTCTGCAGGCTATAGATCGTTACTTCGGCAAAGTTAACGCCACATTGCTCGCAGAAGTCAAAACATCCAAGACTGCAGTGGAAGCACTGCATAAAATTTTTAGTTTTATGATCAACGAATCAGAGGGTATGCCATCTGGTTGCTTAATCGTGAATTCGGCGGTAGAACTGGCCGCACGTGATACGGACGTGGATACAAGGTCTATTGAATCATTCACAGTGGCAGAGCAGATGTTCGAGCAGATTATTCTTTGGGGACAGCGGGATGGAGAATTCTCCTCTGATCACGATGCCAAAGAAATGGCGGAGTACCTGCATAATATATCTGTCGGTATAAGAGCAATGGCAAGAACCTCGATTGATAAAAGAAAATTAAAGAGAATTGTTAATGTATCAACGAAATTTTTGCAAGGATAATCTTTTTTTTGCACTTACTAGAATGCTCGTTCCCGTAATTCCTGGTTGTTCCTTTAAAAAAGTTAACCTCCCCGTTAAATTATTAACGTACAGCATATTCGCCTTTTTAGAATAATAGTTTTAAAATTGGCATCCAATGAGGAACAAATGGATTGCTAAATATGAGGGCATGGACTTATTAAATTTTTTTGGGATAACTAGAATCATTGTTCTCAAAACGATGAGCTGAAGCAAAACTTTGGTCTATATAAACGAGAAAGCAATAGAGACTAGAAGCTGTAAAGGCTATAAATTAAGGAGGATAAAAAAATGAACTTAACAGGCAACACAATTTTTATCACAGGCGGCGGTTCAGGAATTGGACGAGGGCTAGCAGAGGCATTTCACAAACTTGGAAACAAAGTTATTATCGCAGGACGTAATAAAGAGCGTCTAGAGGAGACCATTCAGGCAAACCCTGGCATGTCTGCAGTGGAACTAAATATACAAGACCCCGCAAGCGTAAGCTCAGTTGCCCAGCTCTTAATGAAGGAATACCCAGATCTTAATGTATTGTTTAACAACGCCGGTATTTATACGCCTGAAGATCCTACTGGGTTGTTTGACGAAGATATACTGGTTCAAACAGTTACCACTAATCTGCTTGGTCCAATCCGTATGGCGGCTGCATTGCAGGAACATTTGAAATCCAAAAAAGAAGCTTATATCATCAATACGACTTCTATACTCGGATTCGTACCAGTGGTACAGGGGGCTATATATTCTGCGACGAAAGCAGCGCTTCACTCCTATACGCTGACCCAGCGCTACTTTCTGAAAGACACATCGGTGAAAGTCCTGGAAATTGCGCCGCCATTGGTTCAAACGCAAATGATTAATTACGATCCGAATGCGATGCCTCTTTCAGCATTCATTGAAGAAACAATAAATGTAATTGGTACAGATACGGATGAGGTTCTGGTGGAGTCAGCAAAAATATATCGTAATAACCCGGGCCCAAACGAAAGTGTTCTTGTGAATCAGGTTAACGATATGATGTCAGGTCAGTAGTTAGCTTTTATGATAAAGCACGCTATTAATATATAAAATGGAAGCATGTCTACCAATTTAATAACGATAACTCTAAAAACAAGGGAGAAATAAAAAATGGATATTTCAAAACAAGTTGCTGTTGTCAGTGGTTCAAACCGAGGGTTAGGTAAACAATTGGCTCTTGAGCTTTTAGCAAGAGGAGCCAAAGTATACGCTGGAGCGAGAAACCCGGCATCAGTCGATCTGCCAGGTGCTATTCCGCTACAGCTCGAGATTACTGATCCGAAATCCGTCATGACTGCGGCAGAGATTGCTGGTGATGCAACTCTTCTGATCAACAATGCTGGTTCCGCAACAGGCGCTTCCCTTCTAACAGGTGAGTTGGAAGATATTCATTTGGAGTTCAACACCCATGTTTTCGGTACAATTTCAATGGTTCGCGCTTTTGCACCTGTTATTGAAAAAAATGGTGGAGGTTCGATCCTGAATATCCTATCTGCATTAGCTTGGATCAATATCGGTGACTCAGGCGCATACTCAGCTGCAAAATCTGCTCAATGGGGAGCAACAAATGCATTACGCTTGGAGTTAGCCCCTAAAAACATTAAGGTTGCCGGATTGCATGTTGCGTTCATGGACACAGATATGACAGCTGGTATCGAAGCACCTAAGACTAGTCCTGAGGAAATCGCCAAGATCGCGATTGATGGAATCGAAGCTGATCTCTACGAGATTATTGCTGATGATACGAGCCGGAATTTACAACATGGCCTTGCCGGAGGAGTACCTTCCCTGTACCCGCAATTGTTTCAATAAAATTTCAATTAATTATTCTTAGGAGTACAACATGCGTTTTCTCGTTCATGTCAAAATTGATCGATCCGCACCAGAGGAAGAAATTACTGAACTGTTACCTGCAGAACAAACACGATTTGCCGAATTAATGGAACAGGGTCTGATCAACACGTTTTACCTCTCCCACACAAGGGATGAGCATTGGTCCCTTTGTATTGCTGTCAACGAAGACGAATTAAAAACGGCTTTGGAAACATTGCCGTTATATAAATTCATGAAAATAGAACACACCCAACTGATTGACGATACGAACCAGGCATAAACAAAAGTAGTAGGGGTAATACCAGTGAACGTGTTACCAAGGCTCGAATTTGATACGGTCCATGACCGATAATGCTGATTAGCGGCCATTCCACAAGTACGCTTAGAACAAGTAATGCCACAATTTTAGCGGTTGGCACTTCATGACAACATCGCTGTTACTACCCCTAGTACTGGAATCAGACTTTTTAAAAGAGCCATGAATAAAGCCTAATCTCTCAATTAACTTGAGAGATTAGGCTTTTTATATCTCAAATCAGTTACTTTGTTTCCTTTTAAACCTGCATTAAATACATCAACGCTGATCCCCTTTGCGCTTGGCGTGAATGAGCAGATCCATACTGCGGCCAAGGCAGGGTACCAGGGAATTATCACCGATGAATGGCTGCGTGGTATCTTACTCTGGTTCCGCTGGAAGGGCAAGGTACGGCAGAGCAAATCGCTTGTGCAAATGGATTGCGGTACTGAAGTGATCTAATTGGGATGCGAACAATACAGCGGCAGCATTCACGCTGGGGGCTTACACCTCTTAGCCGTCAGATGTATAATCATGGAAGATAGTTCGGACAACACACGAGCCGGCCAAAGATAGGAGCTATCTATGGCCGGCATTAAAACATATTTATAAAGGAGCACATGTGTATGAGCGAATTAGAATTAATTCTTAAAGAAAATATGATCGATTTCGAAATAATTAATCATGATTTTACTATTCACTCAGCCCAGGAAGGGGCTGATTATTTTGGAATTGAGATTGGTCAAACAGCCCCAACATTGGTAATTAAATCGGAAAAGGAGTATTTTGCGATTATTATTTCAGGGGATCATGGACGCATAGATCTTGAGAAACTGAAAGCAATCCTGAAGTGTGACGAATTGAAACTGGCCAAACCGAAAGAAGTAGAACTAATAACGGGATATACAATAGGAACCGTACCATTGATAGGACATGGATTACCAACAATTATAGATCGCCAACTATATCGCTATTCTTATATTTACGGGGGAACAGGGCACTCTACATCAACTTTAAAGATTGGTCCAAGTAATGTTGAGAAATTAAACAAAATAGTTGCATTTGTACGCTAGGTGAGATAGACCAAGGATCAAGAGGGAGCTTTAGGTGGAGCTTTAAACTCGGGGACATCTTATAATACTATATTCAAGCCTCGGGACATTCTCCTCCTCGGTCCAGATGGGAGCTAGATGAAGATTCGATATCGCAATGGGGAATAAATTGAAGCGGAATCAGTTGGACGCATGAAATTACGAAGCAAAAACTGAAAATAGAACAAAGAGGTGTCTAATGCCAAGGCAGATTACATTAGCTGACGGAAGATCTGTGGTAGTAGAATGTCTTAGCTGTGCATTAACAAGCGGATTGATTCCTTCAACTGGCGGAGTGATTTACGAGTCCAATAATTTCCACATTCATCAAGACGTAGCCTATCCCATAAGGGGACTTGTTATCTTAGCTTCAAAACGGCATTTCCACTGTATGGATGAACTTACGGATGAAGAACAAAGAGAATACATTTCATTAATACATAAGATTAGAAAGGAACAACGAGTAAGACTTGGTATAGACAAAGTTTATTATTTTTATAATGAAGATACAACCCATCACTTTCATTTATGGATGGTCCCCAGATATGAATGGATGAAGCAATTTGGAAATTCAGTTGAATCTTTAAGACCGGTGTTATTACATGCAAGAAATCAAATGAATAATGAGGAGAATATGAACATTGTAATAGAAGGAATTCATGAATTAAGAGAAGGATTAAGAGATTTTGTTAGTAGTTCAAAGTAACTTCATTTAATTTGTATTGTGGAGGAATGACTCGAAAATGATTTTATGGTTTAGAAATTTACCACCCAAAAATATGGATTTTTCGGAATGGAAACCTTTTATTAGAAATGCGTGGTGTAGAAAACATTTTATGAAATTTGTATATTTGTTAATGGTTGGTATATTCGTGGCACCTAGTATATTTGGAGATCCTTCATTTTCAAAAATGATAGGTCAAACATTTGATGTACACTTAAATAATAGCCAAGTGAGCTCTGTTATAACATATTTACTAATCACATTAGTAATTGTATGCATTTTTATTATACATGAAATCCTGCACATTATTGTTATATTTAAACAAGATGACATTAGTTTAACTCATAGTGGAATATTTTTTTGGCTTAACACTAATGCTATCTTATCTAAAAAGCTGTTTTGGCTTTTTATAAGTTTACCTGTTATGATACTCTCCGCAGTTCCAGGTATTGCTTCAATATATTTTACAGGTAATCTGAAGGCAGTGATGCTATTTATTTGTTGGGTAAACTTAATAATTTCTTCATCGGATATTATAAATTCTCTATTAATCCTTATTAAGCCTAACAAGACGGTATATTGCAGAGGGTATTACCGCACCAAGTCATAACCTGAAATAATGGGATAATGTACTGATTTTTAGTGGAATGATCATATTTCAGATGTTGCTCGCATCGGGCATTTGTCCTCGTTTGGAAGAAGAAAAAAAAGTGAACATCATCACGGACGCCCACTTAAGATAAGAGCTATCTATGGTGGGCGTACATGGTTAAACCGCTGGAAGTTAGGTGAAACCACCAAAAAACTTATTTTAAGGAGTAGGTGCATTGATGTTGAAAACTCAGTCTAGAGAAATACGAGAAGAGGAATTAGAAGACCTTTTACTACTTTATCGGTTTTTACAACCATTAGATTCGGCATTAGATCGTGGGGAAAGGTTAGTACAACTATGGAATGACATAATGGATGACAAGAATATGAAGATACTTGTCGTAGAATTCGAGGGTAGAATAGTAGCATCATGCGTTTTGGTAATCATGAAGAATTTGACTAGGGGCGCAAGGCCGTATTCATTGATTGAGAATGTAATCACGCATGAGGATTATAGAAGAAGAGGCTTTGGACGTATGGTATTAGAGAAAGCCATTAAGTATTCTGAAGAATTGAATTGTTATAAGATCATGTTACTCACTGGTTCAACTCGTGAAGGTGTACATGAATTTTATGAGAACGTTGGATTTATGAAAGGTATAAAGACAGGTTTTATTATTGATTTAAAGTAAGAATATAGTGCTAATTCAGTGAAGTGGTGGTGTCATATAACACGGCATACCGCAAAATTAAATACAAATATAGGAGATGTTTATTTTGGATGATGCTAAACTGTTAAACTTTTATTTGGATATGTATGGTCCAGAAGCTGCACCTTGGAATTTGTCTCCTCAATCGCTTTACATTCAGATGGAGATTAGGGACTGGTTTTCCAAAGAAGTTGGACATATTAGTATGCCCTTGGTATGCAATATAGGTATTGGTGTAGGTGGGACGAGTATTTAGGTTATTTTATTAATGGCAAGGGAGCAATAACAAGTATTGATATTGATAAAGACATTTGTGATACATTTCAGTATAGACAATCGAGGGAAGGGCACTCCAACCCGTCAAAGGTTATATGTGAGGACTTTTTGAAGACAACATTACCGGAGCATCACTTCGATTTGGTTACAATAATAGGTAGTACTGTAGACGAAATTGGGAATCCCGACAAGACATTTGATAATATAGCAAAAATAGTGAAACCAAGTGGAAGTCTATTTTACGTTGGCTTAAAACATCATATTCCACAATCACAATTTGAGAATTACATTGAGAGAAGTGGAAAGTGGATAGTGAAGAAAAAAGATGAATTTAATCGTTACCCGGAAATGGCATTCTATACATACCTCGTTGAGAAAATTTAGATTTATTAATGAAGAGTGAGCTGCCGGCCCCTGGTTAGCCGTCGGACCCGGCGCTGATAAGATGGCGAATTCTAAATTAGGTGTTTATCCTAACCGCTAAATAATAGAGAAAATTATTATTCAATAATTGATAAGGAAAAGGAGGTTCATTTGTGAAAAATAATAAAACACCTAAACTAGATTTAAATATGTCAGAGAGGGCGGCTTTAAGGAAAAACAAAATAAAAACAAGTGAAATTGTAAATTTTTCAACAACCCAGTTAAGCTCCTTATTAAGCATTTCAGACCTAAGAGCAAGAGAGCTAAGAGCATTAGCTGAATTTCAAATCATCCCATCTATTGGACCGAAGTTTGCTAAAGATCTAATACAGTTAGGTTATTATTCATTAGATGATTTAAGAGGAAAAGATGGGGCTCTATTAATTGAAGAACTGGAAAAGTTATGCGGGGTATGGATGGATCCTTGCGTAGAAGACCAATTTAGATTAGTAGTACATTATGCAAGTGATCGAAATAGCAATAAACAATGGTGGGATTTTACTGAAGAGAGGAGGAAATATAGAGAACAATACGGGTACCCGTTAGATAGGCCTAAATAACATCCCAATCAATAGCCAGGCCCTTTGGAGACTGGCAGATCAATACAGGTTTTTTTCTTATAGGGGATTATACGTGTGTAATGCAAACAAAAGGCTCTTACAGCAATTAGCTGGAGGAGCCTTCTCAAGTTTATTCTACTTCATTACTTGTATTTCCATTGTAGGCATGTTTATGAGGGTTACGTCCATTTACTGTGGTATATCCTTCAAAATAGTGGTAATGCCCACCCGACTGCAGGGGGATAGCCGGGCCAGTGGTTCCATTAATCATGTGAGTATGACCATCATTAAAGGAGGTCTCAGTATAATAATTGTGAACGTGCTGGACTCCCGAAGGAGCGGGTTCAGTCATGCCTGCATAATAGTGGTTATGTCCCGCATCAAAAGATGTGTGTCCGGAGAAATGATGTGTATGGATGGGGCGGCCATCCCAAGAAGTAATATACAGTCTATGCGAGTGGGAGGAATCTGAATCACTGGGATGAACAATGAAACCTTTAATCGGTATTTCCATCTCAACCTTCCCTTCATTAAAAGAATGCTTCTTTAGATTTTATGCGGAGAAATATTAGTTGGTTCTATAAAATGTATATCCCGGCCCTTTTTTTGATAATTAATGATTAGAGGACAAGAACTTACCACGCTAGCTATTTAGTGATACAGCATAATTGACAAACCGACCCTGATAGTATAATTTTAGACTTATTAAAAGTGTTTTAATAAGTCTTTCGGGAGCGAGATTTATAAAATGAATCCAATTACAAACAATACAGTGCAAGTCAAGAAAATGAACGAGGAGTTGGTCAAGCAGGCTCTCAAAACGTTGAAGCAGGGCACGAAGTCCATGGTTGCACAGGCAACGGGTCTAAGTGTGGCTACCTGCGGCAGCATTCTTAATGGGCTGCTGAACACTGGTGAACTGATCGAGCTGGATAGAGAAGAATCTAACGGCGGCCGACCGGCCAGATTGTATCAGTATAATGTGAACTTTTCCTATATTGCCTGCATTATTATCAAAGCTGGAGTGAAGATGCACTCCCTCACGTTTACGGTAGCCAATCTGGCAGGGGAGGTGGTCGAGAAAGGATACCAGGAAACCGAACCGATGGATACTGCAGTGATAGATCAGCTAATCGATAGACTCATCACTGATTATCCCCATATACGAGCTGTCGGGATCGGGGTCCCTGGTGCTGTGAATCAGGGTGTCATAAATGTCAGTGATATTCCTGAACTGATTAGTATTCCGCTTGAGGCAATTATTCGTGAGGAGCATGAGGTCGAGGTCATTCTGGAGAATGATATGAACTTGACTGTATATGGTTTCTATCAGAAGCAGAGATATGATGAAGAGAAGTCGGTAGCTGTTGCGACATTCATCGAAGGCTGCTTACCAGGAGCAGGGATGATGGTAGACGGACATATTCACAGGGGGAGTACCCGATTTGCTGGAGAGATCGCTTTTTTACCCTTTGGCATGTCCCATCAGGAGCAGTTCCAGCAGCTGCACGATCGGAACACATTTCACTCACTAGCTGCCCGTGCTGTATCCAGTTTGATCGCTGTCATGAACCCAGAAACAATTGCCTTAACAGGCAGCCTGGTACAGCCCGCCGATGTGGAACGGATCCGTCAGGAGTGCGAGAAGTATATTCCACAGATGCATATGCCGCAAATGAAGCTGCTGGAGCACCCCGATGAGGATTACATGTATGGATTAATTACGATGACTCTGGATAGTCTGGCCTATTCGCTCCAATTGGTGGAGAAACGGAGGTAAAGTGTAACCTATAAGCTCAGCCAACCAGAATCCATTAGTGGTACGAGGCATGCATATCTTGTCGCTTCGGTAGGCGTCGTCTTAGACTGCTGCAAATACAGAATACTTCAATTCACGAGAAAGGACTTGATATATAACATGAAAACAGAAAAACAAAAGATGCTGGATGGTGAACTGTATATTGCTTCTGACTCTGAACTGACCCGTGAGCGGGCATATGCAAGACGGATGACGCGAATGTACAATCAGACTACCGAAATGGAGGATGAATTGCGATTAAAGATCCTCAAAGAGCTGTTAGGATCGACCGGGAATAACTTAGGTATGGAGCCAAATATTCGATTTGACTATGGCTACAATATACATGTTGGGGAAAATTTCTATGCTAACTTTGACTGTACGATTCTGGATGTGTGTGAGGTTCGCATCGGTAATAACTGTTTGTTCGGACCGGGGGTGCATGTGTATACAGCAACGCACCCTGTTGATCCATATGAACGGATCGAGGGACCTGAATACGGAAGGCCGGTAAAGATTGGTAACCATGTATGGGTCGGCGGACGAGCCGTCATTAACCCCGGTGTATCGATTGGTGATAATGTTGTTATTGCTTCAGGAGCCGTAGTGACAAAGGATATTCCGGACAACATGATTGTTGGTGGTAATCCGGCTAGAATCATTAAAAAAATTGAAATGTAAATTAAGTTCCCCGTTGGGGTCCATGATTCGGCTGATGCGTCAATTGACGGAAGAGGACGAGTCAGTCTCCGATAAAATCGAAAATGGCGGATATAACGGTATATCAAGTAAAAAGCGAACAAGACCGTATTATTTCAAAAACCGGATAAGCGGCACATTTAAATAATCAGCAGAAGCTGTCCGGCATACATAAACACTAACGGAACATGCTCTCTCCAAAACAGCATCATGGCTCCTTCCTCCAGAAAGGCCCCAGTTTATACCCGGCTCCCCGCACGGTTTCCAACGCTTCTTCAACGCCGAACTCGGATATTTTTTTGCGGATGCGCGTGATATTGACATTAAGCGTGTTGTCGTCAACTAACTGTCGACTGTCCCACAGCTTGTCCGGAAGCCTATCGCGGCTGACCACCTTGGTGCTGCTTACCATGAGTGTTTCCAGCAGCAAGGATTCTTTACCGTTCGGATTTACCTGCACCAGTAATAGCATCGTAACGGGGTAGATTGTCGTCTAACAGCACGAGCTCCGGACAAATGCCCTGGAACACCTCCACAACTCGGTCGAACTCCTGACCGCTTCAGCTCATAGGCTGGATTAGGTTCCGTTGCAAGCTATTTAATCTTAAGCGGCACTCTTTCAAGCTGAAAAGAAACCGTTCTACGAGTCCTCCAATACCGCAAGATCGAATTACAAAATTGTAAGGCATATGTAAGGCAAATCGATAGCTTAGGCCAGCCTCGCAGGATAAGATTGGAACAAATGAAAATAGAAATTTTAAAAAGGAGACTCGAGATGAGGCTGTTTGAACTGTTGCTTTTTTTGTCAAACATCGGCTTGTTTGCATTAACAGTCCTATTAAAAAAAGGACGGCGTAGAATTCCAGTATTCGTTGCAAGCGGGATCGCCACACTTTTACTGTTCATTCATTGGACGGTGGAAGGATATAGAATTCAGCTGTTATTCCCTTATTGCATAACCATCATTTTTTTAGCCATTTCAGGTTATAGCTATTTTAAAAAAACCGGCCCCAATAAAATCCCAAGATTCATATTGGGTTCAGCTTATACCGCTATAGCAATCATGCTGGTCATAACAGCGGGTCTCATGTATGTTTTTCCTGTATTTAAACTTCCTGAACCGAAAGGCGAATTTAAAGTAGGAACGCAAACTTTCCATTTCGTGGATACCAATAGAGAAGAGATATTTGGCGAAGCTAGAGACGGTAAGCGAGAATTGATGGTTCAGGTATGGTATCCGGCTCAAGCTGGCAACGGCAAGTATGCTCCTTTTATTCCTGACACGCAGATTTTGCCTTATATGGCCGCGGATTATGGTCTACCCGGGTTTACTTTTCAGCACCTGAAGTACGTATCCAGTCATGCTTATTCGGGGGCCGAAGTCTCTTCGGCACAGACATCATACCCGCTGATCCTTGCGAATCCCGGCAACGGCTCTTCCAGGTTCCTCCACACGTCGCAAGCCGAAAATCTCGCGAGCCACGGATATATCGTGGCAGTGATTGACCACACCTACAATACATTTGCAACCGAGTTTCCCGACGGCCGAATCACGACCAGCACAACCAACGACTTATTCTCACCCGACCAAGATTACCGGACGAGTAGAGAAAATCGCGACAAGTTGGGAAAAGTGTTAACCGACGATGTGGCGTTTGCGCTGGACCAATTCGAGCTCATCCAATCGGGGAAGATGCCAAGTCATCTAAAAGGGAGGATTGATCTTGATCATGTCGGGGTGTTCGGTCATTCCATCGGCGGAGCGACGGCCTATGACGCTTCTTACGATCCGCGAATCACGGCTGGAATAGACTTGGATGGAGGGCTTTATCGACTGCGTGACAGAGAGGGTCTGCGAAAGCCGTTTTTGTTCATCAACTCGGAAAGCGAATTTAATAGATTAAAGATGGTGATGGATAACCACGCCTACACGGAGGCAGAACTTAAACGTATGGGCAACACAAGAGAGTGGATGGATCACGTAACGGAAGACAAAAAGTTAGAGCTTGAACGGATGAGCGAAACGGTCGGCGAAGGGGGGCAATTCCTCTATCTCGACAATACGGAGCATCTGAATTTCACCGACATACAATTCGTTTCTCCGATATTCAAGTTGCTAGGCATTACAGGAAAAATTACGCCCGAAAGAGCGAATGCCGTTATTAATGCCTATATGCTGGATTTCTTCGATATGTATCTGAAAAATCAAGGCGGAATCTTGATGAAAGGACCGGATAGCCGCTTTCCGGAGGTGAAGTTCGTAACCTCGCTATTATAAATTACGGAACAGGCTGCCGATTTTGATATACTCCCCTTCAAGTAGACAGGTTTAATAAACCGCTACTTGAAGGGGAGTTTTCCTTTGTCTAATTTAAATAGGGTCAATTTATTATTATGCTATTGGCGAGCCCGACAAAACAAAACTTGTTGCGGTATAAGCTGAGTACCTTGCCTAACATTTATGGTGTTTCCCTCGGAGAGACGATCGAGATTGGCGATTTAAAAGCAACGACGTCCTATTCGGTTGATGGACTGGGAGACCCACAGATGTCCTGGATCGTGGATGGAGGAGAGAAGAAACTGCTTCAAGGCGGCGATACTTTGTGGCACGGCTATTGGTGGCAGATCGCGCGGGAGCACGGACCAATCCACGTGGCTTGCCTGCCGGTTAACGCGGCCAAGGTTGAGTTCCCCGGCTTAACGCCAAGCGGCCAGCCGATTACGATGTCTCCGGAGCAGGCGGTATCCGCCGCCGTCGTGTTGGGAGCGGACGTCTTGCTGCCGAACCACTACCGGGTCATCCATTATCCTCCGCTGTACTGCGAGACGCCGAACATCTTGGAGCGACTACAAGAAGCGGCGAAAGGCCGCGTCAAGTTCGCAGTCCTGCAATCCGAAGAAACGATCACCTTGTAATGAACGAGGAACGTTGCCAAATGGTCAAAGTAGGGATTAAGGGGAGGTAAGGAACATCAG